>ERZ779762.781-NODE-781-length-19964-cov-3.214225_pt1 | contig 19964 bp, 13 predicted proteins | sample MGYA00511887_ERZ779762 | MGnify/ENA primary metagenome ERZ779762 (study PRJEB29588, sample SAMEA2163052) | human gut metagenome | biome: human gut; feature: human-associated habitat; material: faeces | place: Denmark | collected 2008/2010 ...
CACCATCGAGCTGTACCATTGGACGAAGATCCGGTGGGATAACCGGAATTACTGTCAAAATCATCCAGTCCGGATTGTTGCCGGACTCGCGGAATGCTTCGATTACTTCGAGTCTCTTGATGATACGAGCACGTTTCTGGCCTGTAGAAGCATTCAACTCTGCTTTGAGTTCTTTGGACTCTTTGTCCAAGTCAATTCTCTGTAATAATTCCTGAATGGATTCTGCACCCATACCTACACGGAATGTATCACCAAAATCTTCTTTGGCTTTCTGATATTCTCTCTCAGAGAGAACCTGTTTTACCTGAATTTCTTTCGTATCGGACTCCAATACGATATATGCTGCAAAGTACAGAACTTTTTCCAATACCTTTGGAGAGATATCAAGGATCAGTCCCATACGGCTCGGAATCCCTTTAAAATACCAGATATGGGAAACCGGCGCTGCCAGTTCAATGTGTCCCATACGTTCTCTACGTACGCTGGATTTCGTAACCTCAACGCCGCATCGATCGCAGACAACACCTTTATAACGAACTTTTTTATATTTTCCACAATGACATTCCCAGTCTTTGCTTGGTCCAAAAATCTTTTCACAGAACAAACCGTCTTTTTCCGGTTTCAATGTTCTGTAGTTGATCGTTTCCGGCTTTTTTACCTCTCCACGAGACCACTCACGGATCTTGTCCGGAGATGCCAGTTTGATCTTAATTTTGTCATATGTTAATGTTTCCTGAATTACATCGCTTACCTGTGGCATTCTTATCGTCCTTTCTATAACATGATGTATTTACCTGCAATTATTTATTCATCTTCGGAAATGCCAATGCTGCTGTCGTCATCAATTTCTGACAATTCAGCCTCACGGAATCCGGCATCTTCAAAGGACTCTTCTTCGAGTTCGAATCGGTCGCCTTCCATCAATCCTGACATATCTTCCACATTTACTTCTTCCACAGACTCTGTCATCTGGATCTCTTCGCCGTTTTCATCAAGAACTGCTACATCCAGTGCAAGAGACTGTAACTCTTTCAGCAATACCTTAAAGGACTCAGGTATTCCCGGTTCAGAGATATTGTCACCTTTGATGATTGCTTCGTATGTCTTCACACGACCGACCACATCATCGGATTTTACAGTAAGGATTTCCTGAAGTGTATAAGCAGCACCATAAGCCTCAAGTGCCCATACCTCCATCTCTCCAAAACGCTGTCCACCGAACTGGGCTTTACCACCCAAAGGCTGCTGTGTTACAAGAGAGTAAGGACCGGTTGAACGAGCATGGATCTTATCGTCAACCAAATGGTGGAGTTTCAGGTAGTGCATGAATCCAATCGTTACTTCTCCATCAAAGAACTCACCGGTACGTCCGTCACGAAGCTGAACTTTTCCATCTTCTTTGATCGGTACGCCTGCCCATTCTTTGCGGTATTCTTCATTTTCCAGAAGGTACTGCATCACTTCCGGATCCAGAACATCTTTATATTTTGCTTCAAACTCATCCAATGGAGTATTGACATAATCATTGGCAAGTTTCAAAGTATCCATAATATCAACTTCGTTTGCGCCATCAAATACCGGTGTCGCCACGTTGAAACCAAGGGCTTTTGCTGCCAGACTCAAGTGAATCTCGAGCACCTGTCCGATGTTCATACGGGAAGGCACACCCAGAGGGTTCAATACGATATCAAGAGGACGTCCGTTTGGAAGGAATGGCATGTCTTCTACCGGAAGTACACGGGAAACGACACCCTTGTTACCATGACGACCAGCCATCTTATCTCCAACCTGGATCTTTCTCTTCTGTGCGATGTAAATACGCACGGTTTTATTTACTCCCGGAGAAAGTTCATCTCCGTTTTCTCTCGTAAATACTTTCGCATCTACGACAATACCAAATTCACCATGAGGAACACGAAGAGAGGTATCTCTTACTTCACGTGCTTTTTCACCGAAGATCGCACGAAGAAGTCTTTCCTCAGCTGTCAGTTCGGTTTCTCCCTTTGGTGTTACTTTTCCGACAAGAATATCGCCGGCACGAACCTCTGCACCGATACGGATGATACCCTGCTCATTCAGATCTTTGAGCGCGTCATCGCCGACACCCGGCACATCACGGGTAATCTCTTCCGGTCCGAGTTTGGTATCTCTGGCTTCGGTTTCGTATTCTGTAATATGAACGGAAGTATATACATCTTCCTGTACCAGTCTTTCACTAAGAAGAACGGCATCCTCGTAGTTATAACCTTCCCATGTCATAAATCCGATCAGAGGGTTCTTACCGAGAGCGATCTCTCCGCCGGAAGTAGAAGGTCCATCTGCGATAACCTGTCCTTTTTCGATCACATCGCCCTTTGTTACGATCGGACGCTGGTTCATACAAGTACCCTGATTGCTTCGTACAAACTTGGCAAGTTTATACTCATCGCGGTTTCCGTCCGCTTTTTTGATAATGATGCGGTTGGACTCAGAGCGCTCTACTACACCGCCTTCTTTCGCTACGACACAGTTACCTGAATCGACAGCGGCTTTCATTTCCATACCTGTACCAACAACCGGTGCTTCGGTTACCAAAAGCGGCACTGCCTGACGCTGCATGTTGGATCCCATCAGCGCACGGTTTGCATCGTCGTTTTCCAGGAATGGGATCATGGCTGTTGCTACCGAGAATACCATCTTCGGCGATACATCCATGAAATCAATTTTATTTCTTTCAAATTCGGAAGTTTCTTCACGAAAACGTCCGGAAATGTTCTTACGTACAAAATGTCCGTCTTCATCCAATGCCTCATTCGCTTGAGCCACATGATAACGGTCTTCTTCGTCTGCTGTCATGTAAACGACTTCGTCCGTTACGATTGGATTATCCGGGTCAGTCTTGTCTACCTTGCGGTATGGAGCTTCTACAAAACCATACTCATTGATGCGTGCATAGGATGCCAGCGAGTTGATCAGACCGATGTTAGGACCTTCGGGCGTCTCGATCGGACACATTCTTCCATAGTGAGAATAGTGAACGTCTCGGACTTCGAATCCGGCACGATCTCGGGAAAGACCACCGGGACCAAGAGCAGAAAGACGTCTCTTATGTGTCAATTCGGACAATGGGTTATTCTGGTCCATAAACTGTGACAACTGGGAGCTTCCAAAGAACTCTTTGACTGCTGCCGTCACAGGTTTGATATTGATGAGCGACTGTGCAGAGATTGTCTCTACATCCTGTGTCGTCATACGTTCGCGAACCACACGTTCCATACGGGACAAACCGATACGGTACTGGTTCTGAAGCAATTCTCCGACAGCACGGATACGACGGTTGCCCAAATGGTCGATATCGTCATCATTTCCAATGCCATACTCGAGATGCATATTGTAATTGATCGAAGCAAAAATATCTTCCTTCGTAATATGTTTCGGAATCAAGTCCGGAATATGTTTTTTAATCGCTTCATAAATTTCTTCTTCGGAGGTGTACTCATCCAGGATTGCTTTCAGTACCGGATAATAAACATCTTCTGTCACACCCAATTCTTTTTTATCTGCATTTGGTAAAAATGCGTTCAAATCAACCATCATATTGGAGAGAACTTTCGCAACATGCTCTTCCGTCTGTACAAAAACGTAAGGAATTGCTCTATTCTGGATTTCAGCCGCTTTTTCCTCGGTCAAAGGAACGCCGGCCTCGGCAATAACTTCACCGCTTTCCATATCAATTGCATCTTCGGCCAAAGCAAAACCGGCGATACGATTGCGAAATGCAAGTTTTTTATTAAATTTATAACGTCCTACTTTAGCCAGATCGTATCTTCTCACATCAAAGAACATACTATTAATAAGGCTCTCAGCACTATCGACGGAAAGTGGTTCGCCCGGACGCAGTTTTTTGTACAATTCCAAAAGACCATCCTGATAATTCTCAGAAGCGTCTTTCGCAAAACTTGCAATAATTTTTGGTTCTTCACCGAACAGATCCAAGATCTCCTGGTTTGTTCCGACACCGAGGGCACGGATCAACACTGTGATCGGCACTTTACGGTTACGGTCTACACGTACATAGAAAATGTCATTGGAATCCGTCTCATACTCCAGCCATGCACCACGGTTTGGAATGACCGTAGCAGAGTACAGTTCCTTACCAATCTTATCATGTGCAATACCATAATAGATTCCCGGAGAACGAACCAGCTGGCTTACGATAACACGCTCCGCACCGTTGATAACAAACGTACCCGTCGCTGTCATAAGAGGCAGGTCTCCCATGAAAATATCATGTTCACTGATCTCTTCTGTCTCTTTATTATGAAGTCTTACCTTTACTTTCAAAGGTGCTGCATATGTCGCATCTCGCTCTTTGCAGGCTTCAATTGAATATTTCACCTCATCTTTACACAACTCAAATCCCACAAACTCAAGACTGAGATTTCCGTTGTAATCTGAAATCGGGGAAATATCACGAAAAACTTCATTTAAACCTTCTTCCAAAAACCATTTGTATGAATCTGTCTGAACCGCAATCAGGTTAGGCATCTCCAAAACTTCTTTTTGCTTTGAGTAACTCATTCTGACGCCTTTGCCCACTTTGACAGGACGTATTCTGTTTTTCTCCATTGATGATTTCACTCCTTGTTTTTTTTACAAAACTGTGTTATAATGAATCAGTAAAGGGTCACTGAACCTAATTTACCACAGTACTGTATATTCCATCTTACCACAGTTGTAGAGTGGTGTCAATAGGAAAGTTCTACTTTTCCTTTTTTATTTACCCAAAAGTTTATCAAATCCAAATATTTCGTAGAACCATAGAGGTCGTCAATGCCGAAACTGTAATAATATTCGCCTTCCGGAAGTTTTGGCTCCGTAATATTGAAATTTTTCTTTACCCGGTATTTGTCTCCCTTAATCTCGGTCGTATCTCCGCTTTCCTGATCAACGACAACATAGATCGGACGGATCACGTCTCCTTTTTGAATCTCCGTCATTTCTTTGTCTGCCTGACCACTGTCGTCATCGATGCCATCCCATGCACCGAGCACCAGCCATTCTCCATCGTCCTCCGTTTCTCCATACAGGTAGGCAAAACGAAGATTGGTCTCCCTGCCATTGAGTACAATCGGAGATGAAAAGATGGTATAGTCCTCGCTTTCCTCTACGACGTACATGCTGAGAAGCGAGCCGTCCGGAAGTGCCGGCCAGTATCCCTGAAACGTATCCGTCACAACACCGGTCTGGTCATCATAATCAAGCCAGTTGTCACTTCCCAGATAAACCAGCGGCGTTTCATCGTCAAACTTCATATATAAATTGTACTGGACCGATGCAACATTCGGGAGGCTTTCCTCCGCAATCGTAAAGGTATAATAACCGTCATCGTTTAAATGCTGTTCTTCGGCAATCTGAATCTGATTCTGTTCTGCCGTTACAAGCCCCAGTCCATGTCCACTCTGGTCTGCTGCCGACCAGTCATTTTCTCCGGAATATTCCTCAATCGAACCATTGGCAGCGCCGTACACCATCGTTCCGATAAAATCGGTATACGGATCGCTGACGCAGATTGTTTCGAATGTCTTTAGTTCCTCTTCATCTTCGATCTGAAGCGGATAATATACAGAAAGTCCATTGGCATTCTGGCGGTTTTCCCCCTTCACCTGGTAAATGACCGCTTCTGCAATGGCTGCCTGTAAAGCACTTGTATCGACGGTACCCGCAATATTTTTTGCCATATCGCCTAGATCCACCATATTACTGTAGCCTTCCGACGGTGTATTTCCCCCATAATTCTGCGCTTTTCGGATTCCTTTGGCAATTTCACCAAAAGCCTCCATATTTTCTGTACTCCCTTTCATGGTTTCTGCCACCGTGTTAAATTCATCACAGACTTTTTGAATCTTTGACAGATCCGTGACCGAAAGCGTCGCCGTGCTTTCTTCCCCGAGAGCTTCACAGCTTTTGTAAAAACTGTCACAAATTTCTTTTCCCAGATCTGCTGCCGGTGCTCCCGGATTTTGCTGCAAATAAGCACCAATTGCCGCGTAATCCCAGCCCCCGCCGCTCTCCAGTTCTTCGGAACCAATCATGTAATTGGCAAACGGCGCAAGCATCTTTGCATTTTCAACGGAACCCATCAGGCAGGCATCGTAACCGATAAAATTGAACTTTCTCGGAATGCCGTCGAGCGCCTGTCGGATCTCAGACAAATCCAGCGTGTCCGTCCCATAATTTTCATCCAGACACACACCGGCAACGCTTCCGCCGCCGTGATCCCATAAAATAAGTCCCAATTTATTATTTCCATAATTTTCCATCCCGAACGTAACAAAATCCTGCAACGTTGTGCTTTCCGCCATATTTGCCTGATCCATGCGGGAAATTTCCTGCATATCTCCGTTTATAATCTCATACCGCGCGATCGCATCTTCCGGAATAACCTCATTCTGCCACTGGGTGCAGCCACCTGTCTGCACGACAAAACGAACCTGTGAGCCAAAATCTCGGTCAAGCATCTCGCCCAGGTCCATTGTCGCCGCGCCATAACCACTCTCGAGATCGGTTCCACACAAATATACAAGAATCGTCCACGCACCATCTCCGGCAAATTCTTCCTCCGAAACTGCCGAATTTTCCTGCTGCACTCCCGCTTCCGGCTGACCGGCCTCTTCCGCACAGCCGGCCAGGCTAAAAATCAGCCCGGCCAATACTATGCACAATACTATCTTCTTTTTCAATTATTTTCCCCCTGTCTTTAGCGCACACGCACCGTAAAGTTGTATTTTTTCTTCTGACCATTGACCAGTTTTACGGTAACTGCGATCTTTGCTTTTCCCTTCTTTTTTCCAAATACACGCAAATTTGAAAAATACTGTTTTCCGTCTTTCCTGATGCCATAATTTTTCGTCTTGATAATTTTCTTTCCACTTGTGATCTTATAAGAAATCTTTGCAATTTTCTTTCTTGCCGCCTTATTATCGATCAAAAGCTGGATATCATCTGCCTTTTTGCGTGAAATGGTAAATTTGCCTTTTGCCGGATATTTTCCCACGATAATATCGGAAAAAGAATATTTTGGTGTTTGCGATACATTGTCTTCTTTTTGTTCCGGCTCCTGTGACGGCACGGTCACAGTCGTTTTTCCCTCCGACAAATTATTTCCCGGAGTGTTATTTGGTACACTTGGAGATATTGTTTCTTGTGCCGCCGGCGCTGCGGACGGTTTGACTGCCGGAGTTTCCGACGGTGACGCAGTTGGTACCGTTCCCGGAGTTGCGGTTGGTACTGCCGTCGGCGTTGGAGTTACCGGTTTCAGATCCTCGTCACTTACTGTATATGATGTTTCCGCAATTGGAAAAACGGTAAGATAACCGCTCGAATAATACTCATTATCCATCGTGTGAACCTGCGACGTATCCGCCTTATCAAAGTCAGTGGTTCCTTTCAAAAAGTAATCATGACTTACGTTATCATTATCTGCGTCATCCCATGTCGCATCCAAATTGTACCATTGATTTCCAAGTTTCACGATGTTCCACGCATGTCCTGCGGAATCTCTTCCGGTACCGGCACTTCCTCCGATCCAGTGACACGGCACCCCGGCTTCCACAAGCAGTTTATACATGCAAAGTGCATAACTGTTGCAAAGCCCCTCTCCTCTTGCATATGCACTGTATGCAGAAGAAGCATTGTCCACATCATCTGTGTATGTAATAAGTTCACACACATAATCATGAATGGCTTTCACCTTAGAATAATCGGACATCCGCGAAGTTCCGAGTTCTGCAAGAATTTGTTTGGTATGCGTATTGACATACTCTGTCTCGTCTGCTGTCTCAAAATAAGTTGGTGTAAAGATAATCTCGCCAGTTCCGCTTTCTTCATCCACCGTTGCTTCACCCATAAATTGTTTTGAAAAGTTGATATTTCCGATCAGATAATCCGAATCGTCTGAAGTCGATGCGTCATCTAAAACGATCATATCGTAATAAAAGAACGACATACTATCAAACAGACGGCTCCACTCCTCATCCGTCCCAGTGAAATCTACCGAAAACTGACTTTTTCTCTGCATTCCGTTGTCACGGATCACCTTTGCCAGTTCCGTCAATCCTGTTACCTTCTGCTCCGCAGCCGCAGCCTGTGTTCCATTTGCAGCAATGCTTCCGGCAAATACCCCTATCGTCAGAGCTGTTGCCAGTATTTTCCTTTTCCAGTTTTGTAATTTCATAATGATTCCTCCCTGTTTCATTGGGTTTTCGTTATTTTTTCTGAATCCGGAGAAAAATAGAAATTTCCCCTTTAACTTGCTATTCATTATAGCAAACCCAGCAACTTACGACAACAGAAAACACAGAATTGTTTACGCCTCATCGTAAATGTCGCCAAGGAAGGACGATACCGTGTTCATTCTTCATTATTCTTTCGCTTCTGTTTTTCACCTTGCAACTCCCCTCTAATAATGATACTATATCCTTATCACAACAAATGAGAGGAATCTGTTATGAAATTAATTATCGCCCTTATTTTAATCCTTGTTATCCTTGGCATTGTTTTCATTGCCTTTTTGTGCATCCGCAAAAAAGTCCGCGACACGTCGCAGGCATTGTTCGGCACGCCCGATATCACGCAGGCAGCGGCGCAGATGAAACAGGAATATGCGACGACGCCAAAATCGGTCTCTTCCATGACCTCGCTTCTGCTGCCAAAGATCAGCGCGGATTTTCCGGATTTTGAATACAATGAAATGAAAGAACGCGCAAATAATGTGCTGGTTTCCTTTCTTCGTGCCATTACTGCCAAAAATGTTTCTCTGCTGACAGAGGGCAGCCGTGAGTTAAAACAGCAATTGGAAAATCATATCGAGATGCTGCGCGCCGAAGGACGCTCCGAACATTTTGAGCAGGTCAGGCTGCACCGCACCGAAATTTATCAATACCGCAAAACAGACGGAAAATGTATTATTACGTTTCAGACTTCTCTGGAATGCTTTCATTATATAGAAGACGAGGGTTGTAAAATTTTGGAAGGCGATAAACAAATGAAATATCAGACAAAATTTAACACCGATCTCATCTATGTGCAGGATGTGGACAAAATGAAAAACGACTACGACGATGCCCTCGCCGTAACTTGTCCAAATTGCGGTGCGCCGATTCCGATGCTTGGAGCGAAGCATTGTGAATACTGTGGCTGCGCAATCATTGAGCTAAATATACACGCATGGGCATTTCATCATGTAGAAGAGATTACCGCCAGATCCAATGCTCTCAGATAAGCAGCGACATCTCCACCCGCATTTTTCCTTCTTCATAATGCCAGGCGATCTCGCCCCCATTTTGTTTTACAATATCACGCATATTGGCAGTTCCGATTCCATGCTGTGAACGGTCTGCCTTTTTTGTTTTCAAAATATTTCCCTCTTTTATTTCACAGGAATTTATCATCTCCACAAACACGGCACGCCCGCCATGAGAAATATGAATTTCAAAAAACGGTTTTTCTGCTTTTTCCAATGCCTCTTCGACATTGTCCATCGCATTCCCCCACAAAATACAGCGCTCCCGGTGATTGAGATTGATCTCTGCCGGAAATCTGCCGTCTATTTTATAGGAAAAACCGGCTTTGTCTTTCCACTCATTGACTACATAGTCAATAAAATAATCCAGAATAAAATCCCCCGTATGACTCACTGCATTTTGATTATATTCGATTCCCAGTTCTTCAATGTATTTTTTAATTTCTTCGATGTCGCCCCGGTCTCCCAGCGCGTGAAGCACCCGCAGATGGTTTTTCACATCATGGCGGAACGACCGCATATATTCCTGCCGTTTCCATTCGCGCTCATATATTTTTTCTTCAATTTCTTTTTCATGCTGCACCTTCCTCCGGCTGAAGACAAGGTAAAAAAGCACCACGCATACGACAAGAGCGACAACGATACAAAGCATATTGAAAAAATACGTCTGCCGCATCGCCTGCTGTGTGATCTCGCCATTTAGCACAAGATAAGAGATACCTGTCACAACACAGACGCTGAACAGAAACACCAGCACCAGCAGGATATACCCATACGATACCGTTTGTATAAACGCATAAACCTTCTTCCGCCTCCGATACACCAATGCCGTTATGATCATCCAAACAACCATGCCAAGTGTATTATCTATTATACTTTGCGTAAAATTATGTTCATGCCTTGTAACAAGCATATTAACGCTCATTATCATTATATCGACAATACTAATTGCCAGATACTCAATCAAAACCGTCATTAATTTTCTGCCAAACTTTCCGTAAAACAGAGCAAAAATAATAACCACGTACAGAAGGGTCTTCCATGCAACCATATCCGACCCCTGCCCACACAGATAAGCCCCACCCAGGATATAAGCGGCTGCAATCAGCCACCATCTCCATTTTTTGAATTCAAAGCCAAATATCCCGTATGTGATCAGCAGGATTTTTACCGTCTCCGGCACAAGCCAGATCAGCCACTGTCCTACACTCATCCGCTTATGCCTCCTTATAATACGTCAGATAGGCATGTGTCACTTCTGCCTGCTTCCGTTTTGAAATTTCTAACTGCTCGTCTCCTACCACCACAATTCCGCTTTTGATTTTTTCGATTTTTGCAACATTAACAAGACATCCCCGTTTTATCTCTATAAAAGGACATTCCTCCAGCGTTTTCTTTAACTGCTTCATGGATTCGCGAATGAGTGGCTGTTTCCCACTTTCTGTCACAATCTGAATATAATTTCCCAAAGAATTTATGTAAAGAATTTTTTCACTCGCGGTACCGTGCACAATACAATTGTTACGTTTCATACGGACCGCCTGCGCTAATGCCTCCGGAAGTTTATCCTCCAGATTTTCTTTTTGTACAAACCGCAGTACATGCAATCCAAAAGCATCCGCGATCATCTCTTCATGATCGGTAACAAAGATAATATACGTCGTGCCTTCTTTGTGCTGCAACTCATCTTTTAACTCTATACCCGACATTCCGGGCATCTCAATATCCAAAATCAAAATGTCCGGCTTTGTGTCTGCTTGCAGCACAAATGACGCATCTTCATACAATGCAGTCTCAGCCGGACATTTCATCTGTTTCAAAACCTTTTCACAAACTTTGCAAATTCGCTCTCTTTCTTCTGCCTGATCGTCGCAAACCCCAATAATCATAACATTCGCCTCCAAAAACTCCGTCTCTTTTGTAAACATTTAAAACCTTTATGTTATAATTAGGATTTTACCATAATTTGCAAATACTGGCAAGCGCGGTTTACTTTTTCTCATATACTGTCAGACGGTCTTGTCTTGTATTATCGTCTTCTATCGTATAGTCAACATAAAAAGTATCACCCTGCACAAACAGGTAATTCAGCCACGCCTGACTGGTAAGTGCATTAGTAGACATTACACTTTCCGGCACTACTTCCTGCATTTTACCATTTTCCAACAGGAAAATACCTTTTTCTGTCGCTGCAAACCACTCGCCATCCTCATTTACCGCATAACAGACTCCCTGATTGGTCACCTGTCCCTGTGCTTCGAATTCGTCTTCCTGTTCCCCAGTCTCCAGATTATAAACCGTTATCTTGCTTCCATCTGTACCTATCGTAAATATCATGTCGTTTACCAGATCGGCACGGGCAACATTCTCTCCAAATTCGTGAATACAGTTCCCTTTAAGATCATTTATAGCACATTTACCTTCTCCGTATAACGCAAGGACACTTTTATCATCTGCTACTGCAAAACTCTGTATCGGTTTCTTGCCAAAAGCATCCGGATACGCTTTAAATTTATCCGTCAATGCATATACATAAGTTCCGGTTGAGGTGTTTGACACTCCAAAAATTTTCCCGTTCGCTGTCTCAGTCAGTGTGTACAACTCGCTAATCTTGTTTTTCTTCAACAATTCATTTGTCTCTGACATATCAACTTCGTTCCATTCCCCATCTTCCAGAACATACTTTTTATAAGCCATACTGTCCTGTGTTATATGTTTTTCATCAAACATAAAGACGATTGGCTTTCCGTCTGCGTCTCTTGCCATACAAAATGGCTGTCCTTTCGGATATGTAATTTCACGCTCCTTATAACCCGTCTCCTCTTTTATCTTATTTGTTGTCTGCTCCTGATCTGCCGCCTGACTCCCACATCCCGTACAAAGCATTGCCGCCGTCAAAAATGCCATCGTTACTGCTAAAAATTTACGTTTCATCGTGTTAGTCCTCCTTTTACACACATTTTATACTGTCAATCAGTATACCATATTTTCTTCTCAATAGAAAAAATTTGTGACGAACGGTCTTTTCTATGAATAAACGGCTATACATATTTTGCAATTAATTTTGTCTTTTTCTTATTAAAACCTGTGGTGCTAGAATATAAATAGTACAAGCCAAAATGAGAAATTCCAAATACACATAAGCATGATACAATAGAGGCATGCTGAAGGAGGATCTCATATGGCAAAGCAACATGACAAACAATTTAAACTTGATGCAGTCCAGTACTATCAGGATCACAAAGATCTCGGAGTACGTGGATGTGCAGAAAATCTTGGCATCGGATACAGCACATTAACAAAATGGCTGAAAGACTTCCGGGAATCAGGTGATATTCCTGTTCGTGGTTCTGGTAATTATGCATCTGATGAGCAGAAGGAAATTGCCCGTCTCAGACGTGAATTACGTGATGCCCAAGATGCACTTGATGTATTAAAAAAAGCAATCAACATTCTGGGAAAATGACGGAAGCCATTTATCTCGAAATATCTGAGAAGACGGAAACTGCCAAAAAGGCTGGACGCCGGGTTTCCGTCTCCGGAATGTTGAAATTTTTAGGTGTCTCACGTTCAGGATATCATGCATGGCTCCACCGCGTGCCTTCTGATACAGAAAAACGCCGTAAGGCCGTAAAAACGAAAATACAGGATATTTATGATAATTCCAAGCAGAACTACGGTTCGCCCAAAATCGCTGCAGAACTGCGAAAAACCGGTGAAGTCATTTCGGAAAGAACCGTTGGAACATATATGCGTCAAATGGGAATCCGTGCTCAGTGGAGCAAGCCATGGACAATCACCACAAAAGATTCTGATTTCAGCACTGAATTACAAAATATCCTTGATGAGCAGTTTAATCCTGATCGTCCGAATGCAGTCTGGTGTTCGGATATTACCTACATCTGGACAATAGACGGATTTGTCTATCTGACCAGAATCATGGATTTATTTTCCAGAAAAATCATAGCCTGGACGCTTTCCAAAACACTGGAGGTATCCTGCGTGATTGATACTATCAATAAAGCCATAGCCCGCTGAACTATTGACCAACCATTAATCATTCATTCAGATCGTGGTAGTCAGTATGTTGCAAAGGAATATAAAAAAGCAACCGAAAACATGCAGTGTAGCTACTCAAAAAAAGCGTATCCATGGGATAATGCATGCATTGAATCCTTCCATTCCATTATCAAACGTGAATGGCTCAATCGCTTTAAAATCCGCGATTATAAGCAAGCATACCGTTTGATTTTTGAATATCTGGAAGCTTTTTACAACACGAAACGAATTCATAGCCATTGCGATTACATGTCGCCGGATGAATTTGAACGAGTATACGAGAAGTCACATACTAAGGCTGAGCTTTTGGCAGGTTAAAATGGGAGAAATTTCTCATTTTAACTTGTACTAAATCTTGACATAGGACCAGATTCAGGCTATATTTTATATTTAAATAAGAATCACATTGAAAAGGAGATTTTTATGAAACGAACATTATTTTGTATACTTGCTTTAACGTGTTTTCTTTTATCTGCATGTGCGGATAGCACTAATACAGCTTCAAATACGTCATCCAGTGCCGCACCGGTTCTGCATAAAACCAAGTCCGGCATTACATATCAGGTGTTTGACAAACCGATTTCCGATAAAGTAAGCCTTGACTATACCGTTTTAGCGAAGGATCAGGATCCTTTGATCATAACGGTAACAATGATCGACGAATCGGATGAAAGTAAGGGGCTCGAATACCACGGTTATACCCTGCGTGAAAACGGCTGGGAAGATACTGCTCTTCCTTGGGGAAGCGCTTTTAATAAACAATTTCCGCAAGGTCCTTCTTTTATCAGTGGGGATTCAAATGGACTCATTTATATCAGCGTCGTGGACCCGCAGAAGGGGATCCGATTATTTCAGATGGGGAATTCCGAGGACTATAAAGAAATCGATCTTTCGGAGATAAATAAGGCGTATAAAGACTATGAACTTGTCGATATCCAATTTGTCACAGACGAAGAAATTGCAGTAGTATTGCAGGAATCTGCCGATGATGCAACGGATCCCACAGTGGCTTCGGATGTTGTATTATTTGATCTTGTCCGACAGAAAATAATCGACAAAGGGTCCGTAATCAGTAAATATGTTACGTTTGCTGAAGATGGCACGTATTATGCCATTTCCAGCTCCGGAGAATATATACAGCACCATACCATCCACGACAAAATGCCGGATCGTGTGATTCAGTGTCTCATCGATGGCGAGGGCTTGATTTCGGAGACGACCGCCGCACTCGGTCTGCAAATTGCAGATGATATTGGTTATATCGTAACAAGCAAAGGAATCTGCAGCGGAAAATTGAGCGACAAAATATGGAACACCCTTGTCCTGCCGGCAGAGGATCTGTATTACAACGAAAACGATAAACTGTTTCATGAAGCCCCATTTAATTCCATTTATGGATACGCGAAACTTCCCGGAGATAACGGGGATTTCATCGTCTCGACGCTGTTAAATTCCGAAAGCGTTGACTACCAATGGGTACGATATTCATTGTAAATAATTAAGCCTCTGCATACTCTCCTGTTCACCGGCATATACATATATCAACTTGCCTTATGCCGGTGAATGCTATGAAACGATATCTCGCTCTATTTCTTACCCTTTGTCTGATCTTGTGCAGCTGTGCTCCGGGTGGCAGCAATGGCTCAGTTTCTGACAAAAATCCCCATTTAAATACAAGTTTTCAAGAATATACCGATGCTCTGTTCCGAGAAAGTGTCTCAAGTGATGCGTTGTCACTCAATTATTCTCTCGCACACCCGGAAAATTATGGAATCTCAAAAACCGCCGGTGGATTTCCACCCCTCTCGGTATCCGAGACGGCACAGGCTTCTTCGGAATATGAAAATGCACTGGCAAAATTAGAAAGTTTTGACAGAGATTCTCTTTCCGAACCGGAAAAGATTTTATATGACAATTTGAAGTATACGTTGGAAATGAATCAAAAAGGGGAAGAATTTTTTCTATTTTCCCGTCCATTCTCCCCGGTTACCGGGCTTCAAGCGCAGCTTCCTGTTCTATTAGCCGAGTATTCTTTTGACTGTAAAGAAGATATTGAAAACTATTTTACACTGCTTCGCGGAATTCCTTCATATTTTGAATCGGTTCTCGTCTTTTACGATCATCAGGAAAAAGCCGGACTGCTGCCCTGCCGGAGTACGATGTCGCACATTTTGGAGCAGTGCCAGACATTTTTGTCAGACAAAGGCTGGAAACTTTTGCTCACGTCCTTTCGGAGCCGCATTGAAGCCTGTGATTTTATCGATCAGGAAGAAATGTTAAGCTACCGCAAAGAAAATAAATCCTTGATCAAAAAAGAGTTTGTCCATGCGTATGAAAATCTGGCGGCAGGTCTGAACAGCCGTCTGGATGCCTGTCCGGAAAATGGAGCTTTGTGCAGTTATCAAAACGGGGAAGACTATTACCGCTATTTATTTGCCGATGAGTCCGGATCTCCGCGTGGTCCCGAGGAATATTTAAAGCTATTAAAAACCCAGTTAAAGAAGTCAAAAGAAACCCTTCTTGCCTATGCAAAAAAAGATGCTTCGCTTTTTGCGAATCTGAATCTGTCGCCGGGAAAAGGTCTGACGCCGGAGCAGCAGTTAGAGCATCTGACAACTGCGATCAAGGATGATTTTCCGGAGATCAAAGAGGTAGGGTATAAGGTTTCCTACGTAGATCCGTCCTTGGAGGATTATCTGAGTCCTGCCTTTTATCTCACGCCACCGCTGGATGCCTACGATGAAAACGCCATCTACATCAATGGAAGTGACCGGTTTGCCGGATCCGATCTATATACTACACTTGCGCACGAGGGCTATCCGGGGCATCTGTATCAAAATGTATATGACCGCAGCCGGAACCACCCTCTTCTCTCCTATGCGCTCAATTTCAATGGCTATACAGAAGGCTGGGCAACCTATGCGGAAATCTACTCGTACAAATATCTCGGATATAAAAAGGACGAAATTGGAATATTGCGAAACAATATGATTGTTTCCCTCTGCCTTTATGGGATATGTGATATTGGGATTCATCTGCTTGGCTGGAGTTCGGAAGATGTGTATGCTTTTTTGCAGCAAAATGGTTCTTATGACCGTGAGACCTCGGATTCTCTCTATGAAAACATCATCGATGAACCGGGATCGTATCTTAAATACACGATTGGATATATGGAATTTGCAAGATTAAAAAAGACCGCCAAAAGCCATCAGGGAAACTCCTTTTCGGAAAAGGAGTTCCACCGATATGTGCTTTCTGCCGGTCCGAGTGCATTTTCTGTATTAGAAGATCATCTTACAGATCAATGAATGTCTAAGTCCGCTACAAATACAGGGAGACGTTTCTGAAATTCTTCGTAAAGCATCGTAGCTACTTCGCGCATCTGTGGGTGGGCATGAGAATCCACGCGCAGACGAAAGAAGTTTCTCCAGGAGCGGAGATTCATCGTTACGACAATTTCCGTTTTCAGAGAATTTGGAAGGACAGAACGAGCTTCCTGTGGGGTAGCACCCAGTTCAAGCATACGAAAATACGCTTTTTCTGCATTTTCCATCGCCTTTGTCCAGACTTCGTATTTGGCTTTGTCATTTTCTTTTGACAGATCGTATTGGAAGCCGCTCGCAAGGTCGATCACAGTGATCTGACTGTTAAATTTGTCACCGCTGTAGTTGCAGTAACGTGTACTTTCCTGACTGTAGCTTGCAATACGGTGACGCACGATCTCATGTGTCACACCGCGGTCACACACAAAACGAACGGTCACATTCTCATGTTCGATCACCGATTCATGTTGTCTGGTCAAAAGACCTCTGATAAATTTCTCCGCCGAATCTTCTGTGATCTTTCCTTCACTTTTATAGCAGACACGGCCGATACGTTCGATCTTTTTTACGATCTTTTCGTAATCTTCCATATCTATGATTTCTATACTCGGTTTGATTACCTGCATCTTTTCTTTCCTCTCTATTTTTTATAGTCGTATTCCAGCACGACAACGGACAATGGTGGAAGATAGCAGGTAAGTTCATACGCCGCTTCTTTTTTCTTCTTGACTGTCGTCACTTTCTTCGCCTTGATCGGCGATTCATTGAGGCGGCCCTGTCCGCCGTATTTTGGTGCATCGGAATTGATAATTTCTCGGAATGTACCGCCGCACGGTGCTTTTACCGTGTACTGTTCATGCGCCACCGGTGTAAAATTCAAAATAAACATCAGCTGTTTTTTTGTCATTTTTCCCCGGCGTACAAATGCTACCGTGCTTGTCTCTGCGCGCTCGCAGTCCATCCACTCAAATCCCATCACATCGCTGTCATTGAAATACAGCGCATCATTTTCAAGGTAAAGTTTGTTCATGTCTTTGATGAACGCATGGATTCCCTGATGTGGTTCCTGATCCAGTAAGAACCAATCCAGACTCCGCATCTCGCTCCATTCACGCTCCTGCGCGAATTCCTGTCCCATAAACAGAAGTTTTTTGCCCGGATGTCCATAGAAAAAGCCGAATGCCGCCTTCAACGCAGCATATTTATCTCCGGTCAATCCCGGCATTTTATTGAGCAGAGAGCATTTTCCATGTACTACTTCGTCGTGGGAAAGTACAAGAATGTACTTTTCACTCAGATAATAGGACAGGCTGAAACAGAGCTGACCATGATGAAACTGCTTAAAATATGGATCCAGTTTCATATATTCCAAAAAGTCATTCATCCATCCCATATTCCATTTATAGGAAAATCCAAGACCGTTGTCGTCTTCGACACGTTTTGTGACACCCGGCCACGCCGTCGATTCTTCCGCAATGATGTATGCATCCGGATGACGTTTTTCCATAATGCTGTTTAAGTGGCGCAAAAAGTCCATCGCTTCGTAATTTTCATTGCCGCCGTCTTTGTTTGGAAGCCAGTCGCCATCCTGTTTTCCATAATCAAGATAAAGCATCGAAGCCACGGCATCTACACGAAGTCCGTCGATATGGAACTTTTCAATCCAGAAAAGCGCATTGGCAACAAGGAAATTCTGCACTTCTTTTTTTCCATAATCGAAAATATACGTCCCCCAATCCGGATGTTCGCCACGACGGCGATCGCTGTGTTCATACACTGCCTGTCCATCGAAATTTCCGAGACAGTGAGCATCTTTCGGAAAATGAGCCGGAACCCAGTCAAGAATTACTTCAATGCCGCGTTTGTGCATCTCATCGACAAAATACATAAAGTCTTTTGGTGTTCCGTAACGGCTCGTCGGCGCATAATAACAGCCTACCTGATACCCCCATGAACCATCAAATGGATATTCTGCAATTCCCATCAATTCAATATGAGTATAACCCATATCAACCACATAGTCGCCAAGCATAAATGCTAACTCACGATATGAAAAATTGCCATTGTCATCGTCTTCAATCCGTTTTTTCCAGGAAGCAAGATGAACCTCATAAATACTCATCGGCTCTTTGTCTCTTACATCTCTTGACTTTTTCTGATGCTTCTTCTGATAAGAACCATCCTGCCATTTGTAGCCATCAAGCGACGTAATTCGGGAAGCATTCCCCGGCCGCAGTTCCGCATAATTTCCATAAGGGTCTGTCTTATACAGCTTATCCCCGCTCTTTGCCGTAATCTCATACTTATAGGCAGCGCCTTCCCACGCGCCCGGCACGAACAGTTCAAAAATACCGCTGCTCCCCCTCATAATCATCTTATGAAGTCTTGCATCCCACATATTAAACTCGCCGATTACACTCACGCTGCAGGCGTGTGGCGCCCAGACAGCAAACTGAACGCCCTCCACGCCATCGCGCTTCATCGGATGTGCTCCTAATTTTTCATAAATTTTATAATGGTTTCCCTCCGAGAATAAATACCGGTCAAGTTCACCAAACATCCCCGGAAATGCATAAGGGTCGTCAATTTCAATCACATCGTCCGGTCCATATTCCACCCGGAATCGATATTTTTTCAGCCGCTCCGATTTCTTCTCAATGACATAGCCAAAAAATCCTTCCGGCTCCATTGGTTCCATCTCGTAAGTGGTCTCCCCTTTTGAATCCAGCACCCACATACGTTTTGCACACGGACGATATGCGGTAAAAATCTGCACATCCTCCTCTTTGAAAATGTGGCAGCCAAGCAAATCCTGAGGTGCATTCAAAATTCCCTCTTTCAATTCCTTCAGCATCTCTTTGCTCGTCCACTGTTCCAAATATGGATTGCTCACATGTTCACCCCCTGCATTTATTTTATCCTAACTGATTCAGCAAATCCTTTACAATTACAGCCAGTTTTTCTGATTTTTCATCAGCATCTGCCAAATCTTTACCAACGACACCAAAGTAAAGTTTAATCTTTGGCTCCGTACCGGATGGACGAACACAAAGCCATGCATCCTCAGTCAACTCGAAATAGAGTACATTGGACTTTGAAATACCGGTTGGTTTCTTCTCGCCGGTCTTAACATCTACGATTTCATCTTTCAAATAATCTCTTACTGCCGTCACATCGTAATTACCAAATTTCATCGGCGGATTTTTACGGAGATTATCCATAATCGACTGAATCTTCTGCAGTCCCTCAATACCTTTATGAGTAATGGCAATTACATTATCTTTGTAGTAGCCGTATTT
>ERZ779762.783-NODE-783-length-19912-cov-3.162462_pt1 | contig 19912 bp, 19 predicted proteins | sample MGYA00511887_ERZ779762 | MGnify/ENA primary metagenome ERZ779762 (study PRJEB29588, sample SAMEA2163052) | human gut metagenome | biome: human gut; feature: human-associated habitat; material: faeces | place: Denmark | collected 2008/2010 ...
TGGCCTGGATGAGAGCAGGAAAGCTTCCCCACGGGCTGAACCAGATCTCGTTGGTGTGGGCTACATTATAGAAATCGACAAATTCGTAATAAATCAGGAGATGATATTTTGAAGTTCGATAGGAAATATGTGAAATATATTGCAGCGGGGGTTCTTGCGGTAGGAATTATCGCGGTGCCGGTAAGTGCAGCGATGGTTGCAACGGATAAGCCTTTGAGTGGTGCCGCTGTAGTAGTTGATGAATATTGTGATCAGGTGGCAAATGGAGCAGTGACGAGCGCAGCGGTTTCCGCAACACCGGAACCGGTGGTGGAAGAGCCGCAGCCGACAGCAGCACCGGAAGAAACGAAAAAAGAAGATGAGCATGTAAAATTAAATTTGAATTACAGCCGTCTTGGTGTGGCTACGAAAGTAGATACGTATTTGAATGTACGTAAAAAGCCGTCTGAAAATTCAAAAATAGTTGGTAAAATGACAAAAAATGCCGGTTGTCACATTTATAAGATAAAAAAAGGCTGGGCAAAGATGGTTTCCGGAAATGTAACCGGATGGGTCAAAGCCAAATATCTTGTGACGGATGAGAAAGCAGAAAAGGCGGCTACGAAAGTGGGACGTGAATGCGTCGAGATTACAACCAATTCGCTTCGTGTACGTGCCCTTCCAACGACAGATGCGCCGATTTATTCGGTCGTTTCCGAAGGAGAAGAATTTGTTATCCGCGAAAACAATCTGACGACAGAATTTGTAGAAAAAGTAATTAAAAAACAGAAAATTTCCAAAGAGGCAATCAAACGTGCCGGTGGAATGGACGCTATTAATGCAGATCTTGCAAACTGGGTATGTGTTACAGTAGATGATGATTATGCCTTTGTAGCAAAAGAATTTGTCGAAGAGCAATATTCTTTGAAACGTGCCGTGAAAGTGGGTACGGTATCCGCAAGTTCTTCCGATGGCGTATCCGAAGGACAGGCATCCATCGTAGAATATGCAAAACAGTTCCTTGGAAACCGTTATGTATGGGGCGGTGCAAGTCTTACCCATGGTACTGACTGTTCCGGATTTACGATGAGCCTTTATGCAAAATATGGTCATTCTCTTCCACACAATGCCGCAGCGCAGGCAGGAGTTACCAGAAAAGTTTCTTCGCCAAAACCGGGAGATTTGTTCTTCTACAGCAACGGAAGCCGGATTAACCATGTAGCGATGTATATTGGAAGCGGACTTGTTATCCATGCAAGTAACCCAAGTGATGGTATTAAGATTTCCAATGCTTACTATCGTCATCCGGTTAAGATCGGACGAGTTATGAATTAGTCCTGAATAGTTATAATTGTGTATAAGTAACTATTCCGGACACCCCTCCCCGCACATTCGCATTTCGAACACTTCGTGTTCTTTCCCGTCTTTGACAAGGCTAAAAATGCTACTTTGAGACAAAAAATCTGAAAATTGGTGTTGTTTTTATCGGCATTTTGTGAGATACTCATATAGAGGGTAATTCTATCATTGGGGAAAGGAAGGATAAAAAGGTCTAATGATGAAACTAGATAACTTTTTTGTAAGTGGGGCGAACGAAGAAGCAGTTGCGATGGCAGAAGCAGTCTTGAACAATGTGAAAGCTTATTCGCCTGTATTGATCTACGCAAAACCGGGGCGTGGAAAGACTCATTTATTGCATGAGATTCAGGACAAATGCAAATCGGCTCTTGCCGGCCAGAAGGTTGCATTTACTACCGGAAGACAGTTTTTGGAAGAAGTGGACCGCACGATCCGCCTTGGCGCAAAACCAAACCAGATCAAGATTTACGATGATGTGGATATCCTGCTTATCGATGATCTGGAAGAGATTTTTGGAAACCGCGAGGCGGAGCAGGTATTTACTAATCTGTTCTTATCTTCCATGAATGAAAAGAAAAAACAGATAGTATGTACATCGTCTGTATTGGCGACCGAATGTGGAAGCAAAGAAATGATTCGCTTTTTTGACCGCGCATGCATGGTTCAGTTGTATGCGCCGGATGAACAGCTCAAACAAAACATTGTCGAGAAGATGGCGCAGCAGTTCACTCTCAAGCTGAATGAAGAAGCAAAACGCTATATCATTGCGCAGCCATTTTCAAGTATCAATCAGATTTTGGGAGATATGACAAAACTGGCAGCGCTTGTGGAGGAAAATCAGCAGATTGACCAGCAGATGTGTCAGAAGTATCATATCGGACAGAGCCGGTAACATCATTTCATGAATAAAAGAGAATCCTTCCATCTTCAACTTTGGAAAAAGATGGAAGGATTTTTATACAGCACAAGTCCGGCAGGCACCGTGAAAAATTGCGGTCAAAAGAATCTGCCGGTATTATAATTCGTCGATTTCGTGGAGAAGACTTTCTTTTCTCGCAATAGGCGAATGTTTAATCTCATCGATCAGATCTGACAGAAGATAATTTTTATGATCTTTTTTGTAAATTTCTGCCAATGAAAGACAGGCAATCCGGTTTTCCGGGTCGTAGTCAAGGCAGAGCCGGCAGGCTTCGGCGGCATGGGTATAATCGTCAGCTTCCAGGTAAGCCCGTCCGAGAGCTGTCAGCGTCTGTAAAAAATTCTGGTATGTCTCGTCATAGGTGGAAAGCGTCTGAAAATTGCCGACACCATAGGCAAGTTTCAGATCTGTGTTTGTATACTCGGACAGATCCATCATTGGTAATTCGATGAGACGGCGCAATGCGTCAAGATAATGAAGGATCGTGTCATTTTTGGCCCCTTCCCAGGGAATCCTTGCGGTATCGGGGGTAAAGAGCGGAAGATGTGAAATATCCTTATTGCGGGTATGATTCGCCTCTTCTTCACGTTGCCAGAAAAGGCTGGATTCTTTTTCCTGTTGTTTCGTTGCCTTGCGCTTTTTGTAATGCATCCATGCGATAAAAATCAGGAAACAGACAAAAAAGGAAGGAAAGCGGAGTGATACCATCATAAAGTAAGTCCTTTCTTTAATGTAATTATTCAGGACACCCCTCTCTCCATATTCGCATTTCGAACACTTCGTGTTCTTTCTCGCCTTTGATAAGGCTAAAAATGCTCATATGGGGGGAGCCCTATTAGGATCTAAATGTATGAAAATCAAAGTCTCTTACGTGCAAGCACGACGATTCATTGATTTTCATACATTGATCCTGAATAGTTACAATATTATATAACTATCAGGAGGATATCAATATGCTTAGCCGTAAAAAACAAAAAATCGTCGCAGCAGTTATCTGCGGAGTGCTTATTGTAGCTATGCTTGCAGGCATTATATTACCTTACGTATGATTGTAATACTTTTTTCAACAATATGCAAGGGAGGTCTTTGAGTGCAGAGAAAAAGAATGCTGCTCGCCTTTGTTGTCATTTTCATGATGTTTGGTATAATCGCCGCGTATACGTATGTTTCGTATGCGAGTCTGCGCCCGAAAGACGGGACGATCTGCGAAGGGGTTACCGTAGAACATGTGGCAGTTGGCGGAATGACAAAAGACCAGGCACGGGAAGCGGTCAGCGAAGAGACGGCAAAAAGGGGAAGACAGGTATTAGAGGTTGAAGTAAGTGGCAGTGTTGTGACGACGACACTTGCAGAAGTGGGGTATACATTTTCGGCGGAAGAATTTTTGGATGAGGCGATGAAAGTCGGCAGAAAAGGAAATCTGATCGAAAATTATAAAGAAATAAAACAAGCCCGGAAAACGGGGGTTTCTTTTGGCATAAACCGTCAGATGGACGAAAAAGTGCTGAAGAAATTTGTAAAGAAAAAATGTAAAAAATTGTGTACCAGTGCGCAGAATGCACAGGTTTCGATGGAAAATGGAGAATTTGTATACAGTGAGTCCAAAGAGGGAATCACACTGGATGTCGCAGCGACCGTTGAAAATATTCAAAAAGCGGTCAGCGAAGCCAAAGACGATACGTCTGCGATTCGTGTGGCGGCGACCGTCGAGGTGGAAAAGCCGGCCATTTCCAAAGAAACAGCGGAACGCTGTAAAGATAAGATTGGAAGCTTTTCGACGACGTTTAATGCCGGCAATGTAAACCGTTCCAAAAACGTGGCAAATGCCGCGAGACTGATCAGCGGTTCCGTCCTTTATCCGGGCGAGACATTCTCCGTTCATGATGCGATCTCTCCGCTGACGGAAGAAAATGGATATTATGCCGCAGCGTCCTATAATCAGGGAAAAGTAGAAGATACCCTTGGCGGTGGAGTATGTCAGGTATCTACGACCTTGTACAATGCCGTGCTCCGCGCAGAATTGGAAGTTGTAGAGAGAAGTCCGCATTCTATGGTTGTCAGTTATGTCGAACCATCGATGGACGCAGCAATCGCGGGGGATTATAAGGACTTTAAATTTAAAAATAATACGGAAGTTCCGATCTATATACAGGGTGGCACATACAACGGAACCCTTTATTTTAATATTTACGGGGAAGAGACACGCAGTGAAGACCGTAGTGTGACCTTTAAGTCAGAAGTTACCGATACGATCGAACCGGGAGCGGATAAGATCACATACGATAAGACAAAACCGGAATCGTACGAGAGCGTGACGCAGGAGGCACATACCGGATACAAAGCCATTCTCTGGAAGATTGTTGATGAAAATGGCAAGGAAACCAAGACACAGGTAAATTCCAGTACGTACGCGGCTTCTCCGCGTTATGTCACAAAGGGCGCGAAGAAAGAAGAGGCAAAACCGGAGGAGACAAAGGCTCCGAAGACAAAGGCAAAGCCGGAAAAAGATACTACGTCGCAAAAGAGAAAAGCGGCGCAGACCGAACGCACGCAGCAGAAAGCACAGGCGACCACACAGCCGGCAGCAACACAGGCACCCGTAGTCGTACCGCAGGACGGTGAAAATGGCGGGGGACAGTGATGAAAAAAGGAAAAATTTCACAAAATCAATGGAATCGTTCCGTGGAGAAAAAGATATTGTACCGGAGCAGACGGCTTGTGGAACGACCGTCTGCCGGCAGTGATACATTGATGTACCAGCTGCTTCCGGAGACGATTGTGAGCAGTACGATGTACACCGAGACAAGTCCTGTTGAAATTCTTGGAAAAAAGGCATTTTACAGGATGTACAATGCGCTTTTGGCGGCAGGAACCAGAGCAGAGGGAATGCAGGTACAGCTTCTTCTTCCGGAATCCGCGTCGGAACAACAGATTAAAAATATTATGGGGCAGCTCGGGCAGTATGGGGCTGCCTATGAAGTTGATACCGGAAGAGTACATACTGAGATCAGTGAACTGGTAAAGGCACCGCTTTTAACATTGTCAGGATTTGGAAAACAGTGTGCGAAAGAAACCGGAAGCAGCAGATTTCGACCGGGGCAGCAGATTGTTATGACAAAATGGGCAGGAGCTGCCGGCGCGGCAGAACTGGCATATAAGGAAAAAGAATCGCTGGTAAAATATTTTCCGGCGGTTTATGTAGACGAGGCAATTGAATATTTATGGGAGAAGACAGGTGGTGAACCGTTGTTTTCGATAGAAAAAGAGACAAAACTGGCAGGAGACATGGGTGCCCGGGCATTTCACAATGTCGCGAAAAACGGCGTATTTGGTGCTTTGTGGGAACTGGCGGAGTTGTCCCATGCCGGACTGGAAGTGGATTTTGAGGCAATTCCCGTCCGGCAGGAGAGCATTGAGATCTGTGAGCGGTATGGCATAAATCTTTATGAGACAGATTCTCTCGGAAGTCTGCTGATCGGCACAGAACACGGAGAAGAACTGGTGCACCGGCTGCGGGCAGAGGGGATTCCTGCTGATGTCATCGGACGAGTGACGGACGGAAACGACCGAACCATCTGCCGGGGCGAAGAAACACGATTTTTAACACCACCATAATTACAAATATTGGAAAATAAGGAGGCGCATTATGCTACAGGAAGAATTATTGCGAATTATGTCGAAAAATGCAAAAATTTCGACGGAAGATATGGCGGCGATGCTCGAGGCATCCGAAGAGGAGATTCAGAAAACCATTGCGAAGATGGAGAAAGAGGGCATCATCTGTGGGTATCCGGCGCTGATCAATTGGGATCGCACCGATAATGAGATGGTAACGGCGCTGATCGAAGTCAATGTGGCACTCCACCGTGAAACCGGATTTGATAAAGTTGCCGAGCGCATTTACCAGTTTGATGAAGTTGAAAGTGTATATCTGATGAGCGGAAGTTTTGATCTTACCGTAATTCTCGAAGGAAAGAGTATGAAAGAAGTGGCAAGATTTGTCACTACCAAACTTTCGCCGATTGAAGAAGTAGTCAACACCTCAACCTTTTTTGTATTGAAAAAATATAAAGAACATGGTCTTTTGATGGTGAAAGAGAAAAATGAACAAGAGAGGATGCTGATCACACCATGAGAAACCCACTGTCAAAAACTGTAATGGAGTTAGAACCATCGGGAATCCGCCGTTTTTTTGATGTGGCAAATACGATGGACAATGTTATATCCCTGGGTGTAGGAGAACCGGATTTTGATACTCCGTGGCACATCCGCGAAGAGGGAATTTATTCACTGGAAAAAGGAAGAACCTATTACACGTCCAATGCCGGACTTCTACCGCTGAGACAGGAGATCAGCCGGTATCTGCATGACCGCTTTGAACTGCCATATGGACCGGACGAGATTCTGGTTACGGTCGGAGGAAGCGAGGCAATTGATATCTGTATGCGTGCGATGCTTGATCCGGGCGATGAGGTTATTTTGCCGGAACCATGCTTTGTATCCTATCTTCCCTGTGTACGCATGGCAGGAGGCACACCGGTACGCATTTCCCTAGAGGAAAAGGACGAGTTTAAATTAACCGGAAAGAAATTGAAAGAGGCAATTACAGACAAGACAAAGATTCTTGTAATGCCGTTTCCAAACAATCCGACCGGAGCGATCATGACCGCGGAGGAATTGCAGGTCATTTCCGATATTTGTAAAGAACACGATATTTTTGTTATGTCCGATGAGATCTATTCGGAATTGAGTTATAAAGGAAAACACGTTTCCATCGCCAGCATTCCGGGGATGGCAGAGCGGACCATTGTGATCAATGGATTTTCGAAATCCTTTGCCATGACGGGATGGCGTCTTGGTTATGCAGCAGGTCCGAAAGAGATCATTAAGCAGATGGTAAAGATCCATCAGTATATCATCATGAGTTCGCCGACGACAAGCCAGTATGCGGCGATTGAGGCATTGAAAAATGGTATGCCGGATGTTGAACGGATGCGCGAGGCTTATAACCAGAGACGGCGGTTTCTTGTGAAAGCACTGCGTGATATGGGACTTCCATGTTTTGAGCCTTACGGTGCATTTTATGTTTTTCCAAATATTAGCAAATTCGGAATGACAAGTGAAGAATTTGCGACACGGCTTCTGCACGAAAAACGAGTGGCTGTCGTGCCGGGAGATGCCTTTGGAAAATGTGGAGAGGGCTTCCTTCGAATCTCCTACGCATACTCTATCGAAGACCTGAAAAAGGCATTGGAAAAGATCAAGGAATTTATAGACACTTTATGATAATTATGTTATAATACTATGCATACGATGTCGATGAGAAAGGAGAAAAAAAGATATGGCTACATTAAATGCAGAGCATATTAATCCTTTTTTAATGGCTGCAAAGAAAGTGTTTCAGGATATGTGTTTTGTACAGGTGCAGATACAGAAACCTGGATTAAAAGAGGCGAAGTTTGGAAAAGGAACTTGGGTTATCATAATTGGAGTGACGGGTGAGATGAAAGGCCAGGTGCTGCTGGCAATGTCTGAGGAAGATGCTTGCAGTATTGCTTCGAAGATGTGTATGATGGAAATAAAAGAAATCGATGATTTTGCTGCCAGTGCATTGAGCGAACTTGGTAATATGATCATGGGAAATGCGTCTACCGTGTTTTCCTCCAACGGAGTTGGAATCGATATTACCCCGCCGACTTTATCACATGGTGAAGTCAGTTTTACAAATACATATACAAAAAATCTTTGTGTACCACTTACATTCGACACGACAACGGTTGAATTGTATCTGGCATTAAAACAGGATTAGGGAGGCAGTATGTTAAATATTGTATTGTTGGAACCGGAAATTCCTGCCAATACAGGAAATATCGGGCGTACCTGTGTGGCAGCAGGTGCCAGACTTCATCTGATCGAACCGATGGGGTTTCAGATCAATGAAAAGCAGGTAAGGCGTGCAGGGTTGGATTATTGGGACAAATTAGATTATACCATTTATGACAGTTACCGGGATTTTGTGGAGAAGAACCCCGGTATTAAGATTTATATGGCGACGACAAAAGCACGCCATGTCTATTCGGATGTGGCTTTTGAGGATGACTGCTATATCATGTTTGGAAAAGAGAGTGCGGGAATTCCGGAAGAACTTTTGGTTGAGAATCAGGAAAACACGATTCGCATTCCGATGTTTGGTGAGATTCGTTCACTGAATCTTGGTAATTCCGTAGCGATTGTTTTATACGAAGCGCTGCGCCAGCATGGATTTGAGAATCTGAATAAACAGGGGAACCTTCACCGGCTGTCCTGGGATAACTAAAAAAATAAAGAACCTGAAATGGAGGAAGAGCAATGGAAAGGGCGAAGAAAGAAAACAAACAGCGTCAGGGCATTTCTCTTAAATATAAGGGGATGTTATTGACAGCAATCATGATTTTTGTTGTAATTGGGGCGACACTTGCATTGGCGACACCACGAATTGAGAGTAACATGACGGAGACGATCCATTCGTATATGAATGATATCGTAGTGACAAATGGAAGAAGTCTTGATGTGGAAGTAAAAGCACATGGAATCCGTGTTGCACTTTCGGAAAGCAAACTGCGGGAACTTTTTTCCAAAGTAAAAGTAAAAGATATGGAAAGCAGTTATGCTTATGTAGTTGCCGGAAACGGTACGATGCTGTATCATCCGAAAGCAGATAAGATTGGAAAACCGGTAGAAAATGCTGTCGTAAAAGATTTGGTATCGCAGATTGAGAAAGATCAGATTCCGAAGCCAGATGTAGCGACTTATGATTTCGGAGGAACGACAAAGTATGCCGGATATTATGTGGATGAAGATGGTCAGTATATTGTGATCGTATCAGCAGATGAGAGCGAAGCGCTTTCCGGCGTAACAAAAACCGTTCGAGTTATAATCGGAGCCGGAATAATCTGTGAAATTCTTTGCATGATTATTGCGTTTTTATGTTTCCACCGTCTGTTTGATCCGCTGAAGAGGATTGCATATCAGGTAGAACGACTGGGTAATCTGGATCTGAAACATACCGGTGAATTGGATAAATTGGCAAAAAATGGCGGTGAAGTAGGAATGATGGCACGATCTGTTATCGGGGTACAGGGCAAACTTTCCGATGTCGTAACCGAATTGAAGACGGAAAGTCAGCATTTATTTGCTTCATCAAATCAATTAAGCGGAAATGCGGCGGTGACCGCGGAAACAATCGGACAGATCAGTTATGCGGTGCATGACATGGCAGAGGGAGCATCTTCCCAGGCAAATGATACACAGACAGCGACGGAAAGTGTTATTGTCATCGGTAATATGGTTGATGAGACAAATCAGGAAGTGGCAAAACTTCGTGAAAATGTTGAAGTGATGAAATCTTCCGGAGAAAAAGCAGAGCAGACACTGGAAGAGTTAGAAGAGATCAACGAAGAGGCAAAACAGTCTATCGTTGAGATTTACAATCAGACAAATACAACCAACGAGTCGGCACAGAAGATCAAAGATGCGATCACATTGATCACATCGATTGCAGAAGAAACAAATCTTCTTTCCCTCAATGCTTCGATCGAGGCAGCGCGTGCCGGGGAACAGGGACGTGGTTTTGCCGTAGTAGCAAGCCAGATCCAGAAATTGGCAGAACAGTCCAACGAATCCGCAATGCAGGTTCAGCAGATTGCCAATATGCTCATGCAGGATTCCGATCAGGCAGTTGAGATTGTGGATCGCGTCAAAGAGATCATGGATACGCAGAATGTCAAGATGAATGTTACCGGAGAAATGTTCCAGAAGGTACAGGATGAGATTGAAGCCTCGATGGAGAGCATCAATACGATTTATCAGAAGACTGAGAAAATGGACCAGGCAAAGACAGAAGTTGTGGATGTGGTACACAATCTGACCGCAATTGCAGAAGAAAATGCGGCCGGTACCGAAGAAACTTCCGCATCTGTTACAGAAGTCAATGACATTGTAGAGGACATCTCAAGCAATGCAAAACAGCTTCATGATGCTGCACAGAAGATTGAAGACCACATGAATAAATTTGACGTTTAAGAGAACGGATTTATATAAAAAATAAGAGGTTTCCTCATTATGAGGAGGCCTCTTATTTTTTGGAATGATAGTAACTATTGTTAGATTCTGAATCGTTACGAATGATATTTCAATGTAAAGACAAATTCGGTTCCGACACCGACGGTACTTACGACGTTGATCGTCTGATTGTGTGCCTGTATGATCTCTTTGGAGATGGAAAGCCCAAGTCCGGTTCCGCGCTTGTCTTTTCCACGGGAAATATCAGTTTTATAAAAGCGGTCAAATACTTTGTTCACAGATTCTTTCGGAATTCCAATGCCGGAGTCTTTGACGGAAACAAATACTTTTGTTCCCTTTTTCCGTAAACTGATCTTAATCTCAGAATTGTTGTAGCTGAATTTAACTGCATTGTCGATCAGGTTATATAACACCTGATGAATCTTGCTTTCATCTGCTTCCACGAGCAGTTCTTTCTGCGTATTAAAATCCAGAACAAACGAGATCTCCCTCTTTGCCGCTGTTCCTTCCAACGTATTTACTGTTTGAATAATTGTCTCACAAATATTAAAGGTTGTGATGTCAAGAAGCACATTGTCGCCGTTAAATGAATTTAATTCCAGCAGATTGGAGGTTAGATTCGTAAGCCGGTCAGTTTCCGATAAAATAATATTCAGGTACTTTTCCTGTGCTTCGTAAGGAATCGTACCATCAAGCATTGCCTGTGCGTACCCGTGAATCGATGTAAGCGGCGAACGAAAGTCGTGGGAAATATTGGAAATAAATGCGCGCTGGTAGTCGTCGAAGTTATTCAGGTCTTCCGCAATTATATTCAATGCATCGGCAAGATCACCAAATTCATCGGAAGTGTGAAGGGTGACCGGTTCATTTTTCTGATGAATGGAAAAATGCTTTGCTGCATTGCACAGCCGCCGTAGCGGGATGATATTCATGGCGTAGATCAGGAAAAAAGATACTGCCAGAACTCCACCCATCATAAACAAGATGGAGTCGAGCAGATTGAAATAATATTGCAGCCGCTCCGCAATGTATCCGCTCGTAAGTGCCTCATTTTCCATCGCGGCCGCCATCAGACTATTGCGGACAAGCGCAAAGACAAGCGTGTGCGTCAGGTAATAGGATGACGTAAAAATGCACAGGTAGAGGAGGATCAGTTTTTTTCCAAATGTCAGGCGAATTCGATTTCTCATAATGATCAGCCTTTCTTTGTTTCAAATTTATAGCCAATGCCCCATACGGTAGCAAGGCGCCATTCGTCGTGGTCTTTGATCTTTTCGCGCAGTCGTTTGATATGAACATCGACGGTACGTGTATCGACGACGTATTCGTAACCCCAGATGCGGTCGAGAAGCTGTTCTCTTGTAAATACCTGATTTGGATGTGTGGCGAGAAAATACAAAAGTTCCAGTTCTTTTGGCGGCATTTCGACCGGATGGCCCATATATACAACAGAATAGTTTGACAAACTGACGGTAAGATCGGTGTATTGTATCGTCTCAGTGCCGGATTCGGTGGCAGCCGACGGAGCTGCCGGGGCATTTCCTGTCGTCTGATAACGCCGTAAAACGGCTTTTACGCGTGCCACCAGTTCTTTGGAATCAAAAGGTTTGATGATGTAGTCATCGGCACCAAGCTCCAATCCCAGCACTTTGTCAAAAACCTCTCCCTTTGCCGAGAGCATGATGATCGGAACGGTGGAAGTTTTGCGGATCTCGCGACACACATCGTATCCGTCAATGCCCGGAAGCATGATATCAAGCAGGATCAGATCCGGTTGAAAGGAAGCATTTTTCTTCAATGCCTCTTCGCCGTCGTGTGCCTGCATACACTGGAAACATTCTTTGGTTAAGTATAATTCAATCAACTCTGCAATGTTGGCGTCGTCGTCAACAATCAGTATTTTTTGTTTTTCTGCCATGGAAGTCATCCTTTCTTATTTGAACTCTGCCACAGTCACGCCGTAGCCGCCCTCACCGTATTCTCCCATACGATAGGTTTTGATGTATTTACTCTTTTTCAAATGCGCCTGCACGGCATTTCGCAGAGCACCGGTTCCGACTCCGTGGATAATGGTGATCTGGTGCAGTTTGGCAAGGTAAGCATCGTCAAGGTATTTATCCAAAAGTGCAATTGCCTCGTCAACCGTTTTTCCGATAAGATTGATGCTGGAGGAAACCTGAAGTGACTTCATCATTTTGATCTTTCCGGCACCGGAACGTTCACGAAGCTGTTCTTTCCGGTTCTGCAAGGTCTCTTCTTCGAGAAGTTCCAGATCATCCACATTGACTTCGGAACGCATAATGCCCATTTGTACGAAGCATTTTCCTTTGGCATTTGGCAGCGACATCACCGTACCTTTTACCCCCATGGAATGCACCATGACAAGGTCGCCGACGGAAAGCTTTCCCGGAGCTGTCTTTGGACGGTTTCCCTTTTGCTTCGTTGTCAGTTTTTCTCCGGTTTTCTTGAGCTGCTCGCGGATCGCAGAACGCTGGCGTTCCATATCGCTGACATTTCCTTTGCCGCCATCCATCCATTTATTGTATTTGCGGATGGAATCGTCCGCCATGTCTTTTGCCTTCTGTAATATCTCATTGGCTTCTTCATTTGCACGGCGCAAAATCTTTTCTTTTGCTTTATCAATTCGTTCATTTTTCTCTGCCAGTTTTTTCTTCTGCCGCTCGATTTCTTCGCGGTAAGCAGCCGCTTTCGCACGTTCTTCTTCCAATTCTTTCCGTGTGCTTTCGAGCCCGGTCACAACGTCCTCAAAGGATTTGGAATCTTCGTCGACGAGGGATTTTGCTTTCTCAATAATTTCGTCGGAAATTCCCAGTTTGCTGGAAATCGCAAAGGCGTTACTTTTTCCAGGAACGCCGATGAGCAGACGGTAGGTCGGCTGCAGGGATTCCACGTCAAATTCGCACGAAGCATTTTCTACGTGATCTGTCGAAAGGGCGTAGATCTTCAGCTCGCTGTAATGTGTCGTCGCCATCGCGGTCACATTTCGCTGTAAAAGATTGTCAAGAATGCTGATGGCAAGTGCCGCACCTTCGACCGGATCGGTTCCGGCACCAAGTTCATCAAAAAGTGCAAGCGTATTTTTATCCGCACGTTTCAGGATCGAAACGGTGTTTGTCATGTGCGAGGAGAATGTACTCAGGCTCTGCTCGATACTCTGCTCATCCCCGATGTCTGCGTACACTTCGTGAAATACGCGCAGATGAGAGCCGTCAAACGCCGGAATATGGAGCCCCGCCTGTCCCATCAAAGTAAATAAGCCGACGGTTTTCAGCGAAACGGTCTTACCGCCGGTGTTTGGGCCGGTGATGATGAGAAGCCGGTAATCTTTTCCCAATGTGACATCAATCGGCACAACGCGGTCGCGCGGAATCAATGGATGCCGTCCTTTTTTGATCTCTATATAATTGTCGTCGAAAATCGGTTCGCTTCCCTGCATTTTTTTGGATAATTTTGCCTTTGCAAAGATGAAGTCAAGTTCTGCCAGCAAAATGACATCGCGCTCAAGTCCCTCGGTTTCCGGCGCGCAAATACTGCTGATGGAAGCAAGGATTCGCTCAATTTCTTCCTGTTCTTTCATCGCAAGTTCGGCGAGATCGTTGTTCAATTTGACAATTGCCATCGGTTCGATGAAAAAGGTGGAACCGGTGGAACTCTGATCGTGGATCATTCCCTGAAATGCGGATTTGTATTCCTGCTTTACCGGCAGACAATATCTTCCATTTCGCATGGTAACAATGTTATCACGCAACATGTCTCCCGACGAGTTGACGGTTACAGACAGCTGCTCCCGGATTTTGTCATTTGTCGTTTTCATCGCCCGGCGGATGCGTTTCAATTCGCTGCTTGCATCGTCGCTGATCTCATCCTCGGATAGGATACAGCGGCTGATCTCGCGGCGGATCTCCGGAAACGTCTGAAGTCCGTTGAAGCGCCCGGACAAAAAGTCGGTTTCCTCGTCCTTTTTATCAAATTCAACTGCCCGCTTGGCGGCTTCCAAAAGAGCCCCAATCCGCAGAAGTTCACCAGCTCCCAGTGTCCCACCTTTGGCAAGCGGCACAAGGCTTGGGCGGATGTCTGTCAACCCATGAAAGGATAGCGCCCCATGATGAAAGAGCCTTGTCAAAGCGTGGCTTGTCTCCGCCTGCATCGCCACAATTTCCCCACGGTCCGACGACGGACGAAGCCGCCTCGCGCTGTCCTTTCCGAGCGCAGAATCGGCCTCTTCCACGAGCATATCTATGATTTTGTCATATTCTAATGTCTTTAAAACTTTTTTATTCACAATCTAATCTCCATTCCAGTGCTTTGCACGAGTGTCTCAAACGATGTTCCGCAGGCATGCAAGCATGCCTGGAAACATACGATGATACCCTGTATTGTACCATACCAAAGGCGGGGTTACAATGGGTTTGGCGAAAAAATTCGTTTTTGGAAGCGTGGCGGAAAAAGGCAGCGTAAAAAGGGAAACTCGGCGAAATCCGTTGCCTCCCCGCCACGGAGCAGGGCTAAAAGGCAACGCAAATGGGGGAAGTCGCCAAAACAATACCCAATGGCTGATGCAGCAGTTTGAGTATGTCAAGACCTTGGACGAAGAGTAGTTTATGTATTGGATGTGGAAGCATTCCGGAATTTTCAAGGGCTACAGCAAGACCGCGCAGGAGTTCCTTACCAAATATCGTCAGCTCGTCCTTGAAGGAATGCGGAATGACGCGAAAAACAATCTCAATTTTCTTTTGGCAGAAAGCGGATTTCAGACGTGGAAAAAACGGCATTTTTATCGGAGCTCGGCAAATGAACTTGAGCAGATCAAGAAGTATATTCGTTCCAATGAACGCTCGAAAAATCCTGACATTTCGGAACATTTGGCAAAAAATATTTTGGAACTTGCGAAAATGGCATATTCGGAGACTGGCCAGAATACGAAACTGCTGGCAGAATTATTTGAATCCCCAGCCAGCACAATGACGCACAAATATCTTTCGGATCTTTTTCATATTCCGGAGCGTAATGAAATGCATATCCGCAGCAGACAGGCAATCCAAAAACTTGAAAAATATGCCAATGATCTGTTATGTGGCACAGCAGCGGTACCGTACCAAAATTGCCGACACTGTGGAAACTTACAGTCAGAGCGAGGCGAAAAAAGTATTTTTGGATATGGCAAATGCAGTTCTGATCGCCTGCAATATGCCGGCTGTCAACGAAAAGTACCGTTATGACAAACAGCTTTTACAGAGTTTTCAGGAGGAAGAGGTGTGATGCAATTTAAAAGAAAACCTTGATTTTGTCACAAAAAGCCTGTACAATGAAGAATGCAATATAAAGTGAAGTTTTTCATTGTCAGAAAGGAAGAGTAAAAATGACAAAGTTTAAGAAGTATGTGAGTATTCTTTTGAGCGTGTCTTTGATTGCCGGCATTGCGCCGATGGACGCGCAGGCGAAAACTGTGGAAGATAAAAAAGCAGTAGTACAAACGATAAATGAGAAGGAAACGATGACAGCGCAGGCAGAGACCGGATCTTCGGAGACGGCAGCACCAAGTGAGAGCCCGAGTGCAACTCCGTCAGCAAGTGCCAGTGCGGCGCCGAGCACGCCACCAAGTGCTGCACCGACGGCGACACCGGTTATCCCATCGCAGGGGAAAGTGGTTGTGGATGCAGAAGATGCATTTTCGACGACAGCCGGCAGTGATGGAAAGACGTGCACGATTTCCGGATACAAAGGAAATGCGGCAGTGACGACATTGTATATTCCGAAGGAAATGGGTGACAAAGAAGTGACAGCGATCGCAGCAAATGTATTTGCGGCCTGCCCATATTTGAAAAATGTAGTGATCAAAAATGACATTGACATTGCAGCCGGTGCTTTTCCGGCAGGCACAGAGATTTGGGCAAAATCCGGTGCGAAAGCGCAGACTTATGCACAGGCGAACGGCCTTACATTTCACCCGCTCGACAGCACGGCAAGCTTGACAGGCAAGAAAGATGCTTCATTTACAAAAGGTACATTAACATGGACTGCCGTAAATGGTGCAGTTTCATACAATGTTTACCGTAAAAAAGCAAAAGGAAAATATTCCCTGTATAAAAATGTAAACACCTTGACGTATACCAATGAGAAATTGGCAGCAGGAGCTACTTATACTTATAAGATCCGCCCGGTATTTCCGGCCGCTGACGGCGAAAGCATCGAAGGTGTGGATTCGAAAGAAGCCGCTATCGCATTGACACCGGCAAAAGTGAAAAAACTGAAAGCAAAAGGTATCCGCGGAGGCATTCAGGTCCGCTGGGCGCGCAATAAAAATGTGACCGGCTATCAGGTATTTATGAAGGTTCATGTCAAAGGATTTAAGACTTCGTTTAACCGCGTGAAAACAATTAAGAAAAATAAAGTGACAGGATACCGCTGTAAAATGCTGGTTCGCGGCATGAAATACAGTTACCGTGTGCGTGCATTTAAGACAATTAAGGGCAAAAAGATCTTCGGACCATTTGTGATGGTCACAGCAAAAGCAAAATAAGGAAAGAGAGCAAAATATGTATTATTTGAACGATTATCGAGAAGGACAAAAATTAGTTGGAACGTACCTTTGTAAGTCCAAACAAATCTTAAAGACGAAGGCAGGAAAGACGTATTATTCGTTGATCCTGCAGGACAAGACCGGCACGGCAGATGCCAAGATCTGGGAACTTGGACGTGGCATCGAAGATTTTGAGACAATGGATTATATTTACTGTGAAGGTCTCGTGACGAGTTTTCAGGGAAATATTCAGATGAATATTTCACGTGTGCGCCGCAGTGAAGAGGGCGAATATGATCCGGCGGATTACATTCCGACGACGGATAAAGACATCAAAGAAATGTACGCCAAAGTGGTGGCATATGTGAATAGTGTGAAAAATCCATATCTTTCCAAATTGCTGAAAATGTTTTTTGTTGAAGATAAGGAATTTGTCAAAGAATTTTGCAAACATTCTGCGGCAAAAAGTGTACATCACGGCTTTATGGGCGGACTTCTCGAACATACCCTGAGTGTGACAAATATGTGCGAATATTTTGCGGGTGCCTACCCACTCATTCACCGTGACCTTCTGATCACGGCGGCATTGTTCCATGATATGGGGAAAGTCGACGAAATTGCGCCATTTCCACGCAATGATTATACCGATGACGGACAGCTTCTCGGCCATATTTTTATCGGCGCACAGAAAATTTCTGCGGCAGCAGCCGGCATCCATGGATTTCCGAAAAAACTGGAAAACGAACTGGTTCACTGCATTTTAGCACATCATGGAAAATTGGAATTTGGTTCCCCGAAAGTACCGGCATTGATGGAGGCAATGGCACTTCATCTCGCGGACAATGCAGATGCGAAATTGCAGACATTGACGGAAGTATTCCATCAGGCTGGCGACAATATGGAGTGGCTGGGATTCAACCGCATGTTTGAGAGCAACCTGCGCCAGACATCACCGGAGGAATAATCGATGGATTTTAAGAAAAATCAGGAAGTAATCTTAAAAATAGACGATCTTGGAAATAACGGAGAGGGCATAGGCCATGTAGATGGCTATGCTCTTTTTGTCAAGGAAGCATTGCCGGGTGAGACCATACGCGCGGGCATTATGAAATGCAAGAAAAATTACGGATTTTCGAGGCTTTTGGAGGTGCTGGAACCTTCTCCGGACCGTGTCGAACCGCAGTGCCCGGCGGCGCGTCCGTGCGGCGGCTGTACCTTGCAGCATTTATCGTACAATGCACAGCTTAGGTACAAAGAGAACAAAGTAAAAAATTGTCTTACGCGCATCGGCGGCGTGGATCTTACCACCGTGGAATGGCTCCCAATCCTCGGGATGCAGGAGGAAACCCCATGGCATTACCGCAACAAAGCTCAATTCCCGGTACGCGAGCAATTGGATGAAAATGGAAAACCACACGCGGTGACAGGATTTTATGCCGGGCATTCGCACCGCGTTATCCCAATGACGGACTGCGCGATTCAGGCTCCGATCATGTGTGAGATCCTGAAAATCGTGCTTGCGTGGATGGACAATAACAACATTCCCGCGTATAATGAAGAACACCGGACAGGACTTGTGCGCCATATTTATATCCGCACCGGCTATCACACCGGTCAGATCATGGTCTGCCTCGTCCTTAATGTACCAAATAAAAAGAAAATGGGGATAAACGAGGACAAATTCACTCTGCTTGTGGATAACCTCACAAAAATCGATGGCATGACAAGCATCTGCCTGAATTTCAACCCCGAAAATACCAATGTAATCCTCGGCGAAAAGACGATCACTCTTTGGGGAGAAGACGCGATCGAGGATACGATCGGACATATCCGCTACCGCATCTCCCCACAGTCATTTTATCAGGTGAATCCGGTTCAGACCGAAAAATTGTACCGTACTGCCCTTGAATTCGCGGACATTAAACCCGGCGAGACAGTGTGGGATCTGTATTGCGGCATCGGAACCATTTCCCTTTTCATCGCCAAAGAACTTGACAGTGCCGGCGAAGTGATCGGCGTCGAAATTGTGCCGGAAGCCATCGAAAATGCGAAGGAAAATGCCCGCCGGAACAACATCACAAATGCCCGCTTCTACGCCGGCGCAGCAGAAGAAGTTGTTCCAAAACTCATCTCTGCGGACGGCAGCGAATCTGCCAAAGCGGATGTCGTCGTCGTTGACCCGCCGCGCAAAGGATGCGACCAGACACTCCTTGACACGATCGTCCGCATGTCGCCAAAACGCATCGTTTATGTAAGCTGCGACCCGGCAACGCTCGCCCGCGACGTGAAGGTGCTGGCAGCGAAAGGGTACGAAGTAAAGAAGGCTCAGACGTGCGACATGTTCCCAATGGGTGGGCATGTGGAGACTGTGGTGTTGATGTCAAGGAAAGATAAATAAGAACCAGAAAGCGGCGTATTTCCGGCTTTTTCGGTAGTTAGGAGGTAAGGCCTGACCTCTGAAAAGGCTCGGTTATTTTATATGGAAACATATCTACTGCGAAAATGTGTGTCAGGTTGTGACCTCGGATTAGATAACGTAAATTGAGTTAGCGGATTAGATGTCGGGCATTTTTGAGCAAGAGCTGAAAACTGGCAACAAATCCGGCAACTCGACCATTTGGAGTGGTTATAGGCAGTAGAATAGATGTCAAGGAAGGAGGCTGTATTTTTTATGGAAGAAAATTTGGTTCATAGTAGTTTGGACTTTTTAAAAGTACTTGAAAGATTTACGCTTGAAAGTAAACTCTTAGCTTGTCAAAAGTATTCCAGTAGGATAATGACATGTTCGCAAGTGGATATGGTTAAGGCTTACGAAGAAAATATAATGCCGTGGGAGATTGAAGCGTTTGCAGCATATTCCATTGTTTATGATACCAATGATGCTACGGAAGAGTTAGATGGAAAAACGTTCGCAGATACCATCACACTTATAAGAAATTATTGGCATAGCGGCTTAATTACAGCGGAAGAGAATGGTGAGTATCCTGAAGCGTTTATGATGGTATCCGCATTACAGCAGTTTCCTGTGCAAGGCGTATTTCTTCAGAAACTAT
>ERZ779762.803-NODE-803-length-19637-cov-3.105709_pt1 | contig 19637 bp, 15 predicted proteins | sample MGYA00511887_ERZ779762 | MGnify/ENA primary metagenome ERZ779762 (study PRJEB29588, sample SAMEA2163052) | human gut metagenome | biome: human gut; feature: human-associated habitat; material: faeces | place: Denmark | collected 2008/2010 ...
GGCGGGCAGAGCCACGAACACAGCACCGGAGAGGTGCGGGAATTCAACGCCGGAAATGATATCGAGGCCGCCAATCTTGTGCTGGGGAGCGGGGTTCGGTTTTGGCAGATTCCAAACGATGTGTATGGCAGCATGCGGATCAGTCTGGCTGAGATTCAGATGCGGATCGCGCCATGTGGCGAGATTGGAAAGCATTTGTTTGAACAGATGGAAACTTACAACCGGTCGGAGCGCGCCGGCTGGACACCGGGGGAGAGCTGGACGTTGGGAGATTCGCCGGCGGTAGGTGTTGTCATGGATGAGTTCTGCGGAAAATATCACGAGACGGAAGCGCCGGTCATCAACGAAGATACGACGAACCGTTTTGAGAGCGGGAGACCGAAAATTCGCGTGTACACGTCGATTGATCCGCGTTTTATATTAGAAGATTTTATCGCAAAATTGCAATGTTTTTATGGAGGAGAAGAATCGTGAAAAAGATAGATATAAATACAAATAAAGTGGTAAATTTTACCAATAATACATTTTCCTGTATTGGCACAGGGCGTATGGATCTGGCATTACATAAAGAATATCTGGATCAGCTTGCCCTTGTGCAAAAAGAGATCGGCTTTGATTATATCCGCGGTCATGGACTGTTTTGCAAGGATATGGCAATTTATCAGGAGCGCGAAGAGGCAGACGGAAGTATTGTCGAGGAGTACAATTTTACGTATCTTGATCAGGTGATGGATGCGTACCGGGATCTTAAACTGAAACCTTTTATCGAGCTGGGATTTATGCCGGAAGCAATGGCGAGCGGCGAAGAAACAGTATTTTATTGGAAGGGAAATATCACGCCGCCGGCCGATTATGACAAATGGACCAGGCTTGTGCAAAATACGCTTCGTCATTTGATCCGGCGTTACGGGGAAGCGGAAGTGCTGACGTGGCCGGTCGAAGTATGGAATGAGCCGAATCTTTCGGTGTTTTGGAAAAATGCGGATAAAGCGGAATATTTTCATCTTTATGAAGTTACTGTGAAGGCGGTGAAAGAAGTCAATGCGGCGCTGCGTGTCGGTGGACCGGCAATCTGTGGTGTCGATGATGTGGCATGGCTGACCGATTTTCTTGAATTTGTCCGGGAAAAGAAACTGCCGCTAGACTTTGTGACGAGACATCATTATACCAGCGAAGTGCCGGAAAAATGCGGACATTACAGCTATGTTGCATTGCATCAGCCGGAAGAGGCATTTGAGGTGTTGGAAAAGTCCAGAGAAATTGTGGATAACTACGAAGAATTTGCCGGAAAAGAGATTCATATTACCGAGTTTAATACCTCGTATGTGCCAAATGCGCCGGTGCACGATACGTGTTACAATGCGGCTTATGTCGCGCACATGTTGTCAAGGCTGGGCGACTGCCATGCGTCGTATTCGTATTGGACGTTTGGCGACGTGTTCGAGGAATGGGGCGTGCCATTTACGCCATTTCACGGGGGATTCGGACTGGTTGCCAACGGCTGTATTCCGAAGCCGACATTTTGGACATTCGCTTTTTACAAGGGTTTGGACGGTGACTGTATTCATCGTTCAGAGGAAATGCTTGTCGTAAAAAGAAAAGATGGTTCGTATTATGGTGTGGTCTGGAACCCGGATAACGACGGAAAAGGCGGTACATTGGAACTTGACATTAGTATTGATCCGGTAAAAACCGGGAAATACTGTGCGGTAACAAGACTTGTGGATGAAAATCATGGAAATCCGCTGAAAGTCTGGCATGACCTCGGTGAGCCGGCAAATCCCACGCGCGGGGAAAATGCGCTGCTTCGCGAGGCGGCACGTCCTTATGTGGCGACACAGCAGATTGAGGCAGCAGAAGGTACGCTGACCTTGCCTGTTGCATTGGAAAAAAATGGAATCCTTGCATTTGAACTGCGCTCGGTGGAATGCAGCCAGGATGCGGGGTATGATTATGAGAAAGTGCTTTTGCAGAAAGTGGCTTTCCAATAGAGAGGAGAGACACCATGACACCATTAAAATGGTTTTCCGGATTTTTGAAAAAATACCGGCTGGCAATTGTGACCGGACTTGTGCTGATGACGGTCATTGTCGCCTGCGCGATCGTAAATCCGTACATTTCCGGAATGATCGTCGATGATGTGATTCAAGGAGGTGCGTACGACCTTTTGCCGAAACTGATCGGCATTATGCTTGCCGTGACGGCGGTGCGTGCAATCCTTCGTTATACCACGCAGATGATGTTTGAAACCTGTTCGCAGGGGGTGCTTTACCGCATGCGTGACGCGGTGTACCGCAGATTGCTGCAGGAAGATTTTGCCTTTTACAACCGCAACCGGACGGGGGATCTGATGAGCCGCCAGACCGGAGATATGGACGCAATCCGGCATTTTGTCGCCTTTGTCATTTACACGGTATACGAAAATATATTGATGTTTATTTTTGCGCTGGTGATGATATTTATGGTAAATGTGAAACTGGCATTGTGTATGATGGCGGTGTTGCCATTCTGTTTATTTACTACATATTTACAGTCAAAATATGTAAAGCCGAGGTTTCACGAATGCCGCCAGAGTTTTTCGAGCCTCAATGCCTTTGTGCAGGAAAATATCAGCGGAAACCGCGTGGTAAAGGCATTTGCAAAAGAAGAATACGAGAAAGAAAAATTTGAAAAAGAAAACGATAAATATCGCGAGGCAGAGCTTGGCGCCGCTTCGATCTGGTGTCGTTTTGTACCGATTTTTGAGCTGCTTTCCAATCTTTTGATGGTCGTGCTTATTTTGTATGGCGGATACCAGGTGATCTGCGGCGAGATGACATTGGGAAATCTTGTCACAGTCAACGGGTATCTGTGGATGCTCTCCAATCCGCTTCGTTTCGCGGGTTGGTGGGTTAATGACGTACAGCGTTTTATCACATCGGTGGAAAAAATCTACGACACGTATTCCAAAGAACCTGACGTTAAAAAGCCGAAAAAGGGCATTAAGCGTAAGGAAATGCAGGGAAATATTGAGTTCCGCAACGTCTCCTATGAAGTGGAAGGCGAGGATATCATCCATAATATCAGTTTTTCGGTGGAAAAAGGCCAGACAGTGGGAATTCTTGGTTCTACAGGTGCCGGAAAATCGACGATTATGAACCTTCTCTGTCGTTTTTACGATGTGACGGAAGGGGAAGTTCTGGTCGATGGGATCAATGTAAAAAATTGGGATTTGCATGATCTGCGTGACAATATTGGTATGGCGATGCAGGATGTCTTTTTGTTTTCCGATACGATTGAGGGAAATATTGCCTACGGAAAGCCGGACTGCACCTTTGAAGAGGTCAAAGAGGCAGCGGTTATGTCGGATGCGAACCTGTTTATCAAGGCGATGCCTGACGGCTATCAAACGATTGTCGGCGAGCGCGGGGTAGGACTGAGCGGCGGTCAGAAGCAGCGTATTTCTCTTGCGAGAGCGCTTTTGAAAAAGCCGTCGATTCTGATTCTTGATGATACGACTTCTGCGGTGGATATGGAGACGGAAAGTTATATTCAGGAACAGTTGAAAAAACTTGGCAGAAAACATACCGTGTTTGTCATTGCGTACCGCATTTCTTCGATTAAAGATGCCGATGTGATCTTTGTCATGGACGAGGGGCGGATCGTCGAGCGCGGTAATCACGAGAGCCTTTTGAAGCAGAACGGCTATTATGCAACCGTTTACAAACATCAGAATGGAATGGAGGGATAAAAATGGCGAAGCGAAATACGTTTTCTGAAGATGAAATTTATGAAGAAAAATTTGACATCAATCAGGTAAAGCGCCTGTTTCATTATGTAAAACCATATCGTGCCCAGATTGCGCTGATCGCCGTATTGATGCTGAGTTCCTCCGGACTTTCGATGCTGATTCCGACTTTTTTTATGAAAGTGATGGACGACTGTATTCCGATGGGAATGGCAGGAATGAAACCGATTTTAGGCTATGTTGGGGTAATTCTTCTGATAACGGTGTATGGCATGATCAGTTTGAAATTGAAGATCCGTTATATGAGCCGCATCGGTCAGAATATTGTGCATGAAATACGAAGCGACATTTTTAATCATTTACAGGAATTGCCATTTTCGTATTACGATGAAAGACCGCATGGAAAAATTCAGGTTCGAGTGGTAAATTATGTAAATAACCTGAGCGATCTGCTGTCGAATGGTATCATCAATACGATTACGGATCTCTGCAACCTGTTTTTTATCGTAGGTTTTATGATTGCGATCAACGGAAAACTTACGCTGCTCTGTATGTGCGGACTGCCGGTGTTGGTGTTTGTTGTGGTATTGATCAAGCGCAAACAGCATAAATCCTGGCAGATCCAGTCCAATAAGCAGTCCAATCTGAACGCCTACATCGCCGAGAGTATCAATGGTGTGCGCGTGACGCAGTCGTTTGTACGCGAAGAGGAAAATATTGATATTTTTAACGGGTTGTCACGTAGTTATCGAAAAGCGTGGATGCGCGCAGTGCGCTATAATTTCCTAATGTCGCCGATGGTGGATATTATTTCCAATATTACGACAGCATTTATTTACGTACTGGGAATCCAGTGGATGTTTCAGCCGGATTCCGGTATTACGGTCGGTGTGCTGGTGGCATTTACCGCGTATATCAGCCGTTTCTGGAACCCGATCAATACGCTGGCATCTTTTTACAATTCGCTTCTTACGGCGATTTCGTATCTGGAGAGAATTTTTGAGACGATCGATGAACCGGTCGATGTCAAGGACCGCGAAGATGCGGTTCCGATGCCGCCGATCCGGGGAGAAGTCGAATTTCAGGACGTTACGTTTAGTTATGAACCGGGAGTCGAGATCCTTCAACATGTAAATCTGAAGGCGGAGCCGGGAAAATGTATTGCAATCGTTGGCCCGACAGGAGCCGGAAAATCGACGATTGTGAATCTTATCAGCCGTTTTTACGATGTGGACAGCGGAAAGGTGCTGATCGACGGCGTTGACATCAGCGGCGTGACATTGAAAAGTCTTCGAAGCCAGATGGGAATTATGATGCAGGACAGTTTCATCTTTTCCGGAACGATTATGGATAATATCCGCTACGGCAACCAGGACGCAAGCGATGAGGAAGTCATCGAGGCGGCGAAAGTGGTCTGTGCGCATGATTTTATCATGGAAATGGAAAACGGCTACCAGACGGCCGTAAATGAACGGGGAAGCCGCCTTTCTGCCGGACAGCGTCAGCTGATCTCGTTTGCGAGAGCGCTTCTTGCGTGCCCGAACATTCTCATTATGGATGAGGCGACATCGAGCATCGATACCGAGACGGAAATCCTTCTGCAAAAAGGCCTAAACCGCCTCCTGGAAGGAAGAACGTCGTTTATTATCGCGCACCGCCTTTCGACGATCAAAAATGCGGACGAAATTTTGTATGTAGACCAAGGCGGCATCGTGGAGCGTGGAAACCACGAAGAGCTGATGGCGAAACGGGGCGAATATTACCGCCTGCAAATGGCGCAGAAGAGTTGAGACTGTGTTTTGGGGGCTTTTAGTGTTTATTTTGACGATGGCAGATGGCAGGAAGGGAGAAGGACTGTCGGCGTGTGTGGTCTGTCGGGACAAGTATGGCGAGTGAGTCAAGAGAATTGTCGGCGTGTGTGGTCTGTCGGGACAAGTATGGCGAGTGGGTCAAAGGAATTGTCGACGGCGTGTGGTTTGTCGGGACAAGTATGGCGAGTGGGTCAAGAGGCCTGTCGGCGTGTGTGGTCTGTCGGGGCGAAAAGGGCGAGTGGGTCAAGAGGACTGTCGGCGTGTGTGGTCTGTCGGGACAAGTATGGCGAGTGGGTCAAAGGAATTGTCGACGGAGTGTGGTCTGTCGGGACAAGTATGGCGAGTGAGTCAAGGGAATTGTCGACGGAGTGTGGTCTGTCGGGACAAGTATGGCGAGTGGGTCAAGAGGCCTGTCACTGGTATGTGGTCTGTCGGGACAAGTATGGCGAGTGGGTCAAGGGAATTGTCGGCGGGTGTGGTCTGTCGGGTCAAGTATGGCGAGTGGGTCAAAGGAATTGTCGGCGGAGTGTGGTCTGTCGGGACAAGTATGGCGAGTGGGTCAAGAGAATTGTTGCTGGAGAGTGGTCTGTTGGTGTGAAAACGGTGAGTGAATCAAAGAAACCACACATATCGTATGCCTCAAACGTTGCAAATCGCCACTCAGATCAAAATTGCCAAAACCCTCAAAATATGATACACTTACTTTAAGAAAATGCAACGAACAGAAAGGAACCAAAGACACAATGACAGGATACCAGATTTTATGGCTGTTTTTATGCTACTCCTTTACCGGATGGATATTGGAGACGGTGGTGGCAACACTGCGGCAGCGGCGGATCACAAACCGTGGTCTGATCAACGGACCATTTTGTATCATTTACGGAATCAGTGCGGTGCTGATTACATTTACCGTGCAGGACTTGACCGGTGTGGCGCTGTTTCTGTTTTCTGCGGTCTATGCTACAGTAGTAGAATGGATTGCCGGACACTTGATCGAAAAAATATACCACGAGCGCTGGTGGAATTACTCGGATGTGAAATGGAATCTCGGAGGTTACGTCTGTCTTCCGGCATCGGTTTTATGGGGCGCTCTCGGATTTTTTGCCGTGACGGCAGGAAACCGTCTGCTGCTTGAACTTTTCCGGGTTTGTCCTTTTGTAGTGATGCGTGTGATCCTTTGGGTGATTACCGGATTGCTTTTGGCGGATGTGCTTTTTTCACTGATCCCGATTTTTTATAAGGGGGAGGGTGTCGAGCTTGTCAAAGAGGCAGATGGAAAATTTACGGAAGTGAGTAAACGGCTGCGCCATTGGATTACCATGCGCATGACAAAACGTATCCACAAAGCCTATCCGAAGTCTGAAAAGGTGGAAAAGGCAGAAAAACGGACAGACGTATTTGCGTATGGCTGCGGATTTTATAAAGTGGTATTACTGTTTTTTATTGGTTCCTTTTTAGGAGACATTGTGGAGACAATCTTCTGCCGACTGAAAGCGGGCGTGTGGATGAGCCGGAGCAGCGTTGTCTGGGGGCCATTCAGCATTGTGTGGGGACTTGCGATCGCAGTCATCACGGCGATGCTTGTCCGCTACAAAGACCGGAGCGACGGATTTCTCTTTACGCTTGGCGTATTTCTCGGAGGGGCGTATGAGTATCTTTGTAGTGTATTTACAGAAATTGTATTTGGAAAAGTATTCTGGGATTACAGCAATATGCCATTCAATCTGGGTGGTCGTATTAACCTGCTGTACTGCCTGTTTTGGGGCATTACTTCCGTAGTCTGGTTCAAGATCATTTATGTACGGATTTCCGATGCCATTGAAAAGATCCCGATAAAGGTCGGAAAAACTGTGACGTGGATACTTATCGTATTTATGTGCGTCAATGTGGCGGTAACCTGTATGGCGCTTGTCCGCCATGACCAAAGGGCGCACGGCATCCCGGCGCAAAGCGGCTGGCAGAAGTCGATGGATGAGCATTTTGACGATGCGCGGATAGAGAAAATCTATCCCGATGCCCAGCAGGCAGATTGATAAAAAATAGTTACGAAAAAAAATAAAAGTCCTCTTGCATTTATCGAACATATGTGCTATACTAACACAAAACAAACGTTCGATTAAGCGAGGGGGCTTTTTTATGAATCTGTCAGCGGATATATTTGAAAAACTGGAGATTTTGGCAGATGCGGCGAAGTATGATGTCGCCTGTACTTCCAGTGGGTCAAGTCGGAAAGGAAAAAAGGGAATGATGGGAAATGCAGTCGCCGGAGGAATCTGCCACTGTTTTGCGGCGGACGGCAGATGTATTTCCCTGCTTAAGATATTACAGACGAATGAGTGCGTCTATGACTGTAAATACTGCCAGAACCGCTGCTCGAATGATGTTCCGCGGGCTTCGTTTACACCGGAAGAGATTGCGGAACTGACGATTTCGTTTTACCGCAGAAATTATATCGAAGGCTTGTTTTTAAGTTCCGGGATACGGAAAAATCCCGATTATACGATGGAGCAGATGTACCAGGTGGTATATCTGCTGCGGACAAAATATAAATTTAACGGCTATATTCATGTCAAGGCGATTCCGGGGGCAGATCCGCTGTTGATCGAAAAGACGGGATGGCTTGTGGATCGCATGAGTGCGAATCTGGAACTTCCTACGGCAGATGGGTTAAAGACGCTCGCACCACAGAAAACACGGAAAAAGATTTTGACACCGCTCCGCCAGATTCAGGTAGGACGGCAGGAAAATGCACTTCTGCTGAATGATGGCAGAACATCTTCAATGCCGCTTCTTCCGGACAAGATGCGGAAAGATTTTGCTTTGCAGGAGGTAAAAAAGGGAAGTTCGTTTGTGCCGGCGGGGCAGAGCACACAGATGATCGTGGGGGCGACCGGGGAAAGTGATTATGAGATTGTCCGTGTGGCAGAGGCTTTGTATAAAAATTTTGATCTGAAAAGGGTATTTTATTCTGCTTTTGTCAATACGACGGGAGATCCCCTGCTTCCGGCGACGAAGGAAGGCCCGCCGCTTTTGCGGGAACACCGTTTGTATCAGGCAGATTTTCTGCTCCGGTTTTACCAGTTTAAAGCCGATGAGATCATTAACGCAGACAATCCGTTTTTGAATGTTCAAGTGGATCCAAAATGCAATTGGGCATTAAACCACCTCGAATATTTTCCGGTGGAAGTGCAGACGGCAGATTATCATACGCTGCTCCGCATACCCGGAGTCGGCGTAAAGTCGGCGCGGCGGATTATGGCGGCGAGACGGCTTGGGAAACTGGATTATAGTTCCCTTAAAAAATTTGGTGTGGTTTTGAAACGCGCGATGTACTTTATTACATGCGGGGGTAAAACGATGGTTCCTCTGCGGATGAATGAACGCTTTATCCTGACAAATCTCCTTGGTCTGCGGGAGCGGCTTCCGGCAGCAGTTACCGGAGAAGACCGTTATGAGCAGTTATCGCTTTTGGACATTTATCCACAGGAAGAGCTGGAAGTGATTGGGCAGAGGAGGTGTGTTCGATGAATCAAAATCAATTGACAGAATTTGCAGGGCGGTATGTGTATCTTTGTGAAGACAGCACTGAGGGGATTTTTACTGCGGTTTATGATGCCTTTGCAGATGGACACCGTAAAGAAGATACCGTTCTGCGTCTGGCAGACAGTACGTATACGACCGAACTTTTTACGACGTATATAACGGTTGAGACGGATATGGAAAAAGCGGCGAAGGTTGCCCGCACGATGCAGAAAAAGGTGTCGTGGCAGGTTTACGATGCCTTACAGATGGCATCCCTTTCCTATATGCCGGAAAAAGCGGATGTCATCTATCGTGTTATCATTCTTGCGCTGCAAATGGGAAATCAGGTGCTTGACCATCTTACCGACGCGAATGTTGCACAACTGTTTAAAATGGAAAGAAATGCCAATAACGAGATTCTGCATGAACAGGGATTTTTACGGTTTGAAGAACTGGCAAGCGGTGTTTTGTTTGCGAGGATCAATCCGAAAAATGCGATCCTTCCCTATCTTGCGTATCATTTCTCAGATCGCTTTCCGGAGGAAAACTGGGTCATTGCAGATACGACACATGGCAGTATGATGATCCATGAAAGAGGAAAAGGGTGTTCCTATATCCATGCGAAAGACGAGGACTTTGACCGGCTTTTACTGTCGTATTCGGAGGAAGAGGAAGTTTTCCAAAAACTGTGGAAACGATATATTGATTCTATTGGGATCAAAGCCCGTGAAAATATCAGTCTGCAGAACCAGATGCTGCCACTGCGCTTTCGGAAGTATATGAAAGAGTTTTAAGCTCTTTCAGTTCCCGAATCGTAAAGATCCCACAGACGATCCCCGTAGCGGCGTCGGCAATCGGACCGGCGTACATGATGCCATCAATTCCCATAAAAAGTGGGAAAACGATAATGAGTGGAAGCAGAAACAGGATCTGTCTTGTCAAAGACATAAACACACCGAGGGAAGATTTTCCGATCGAGTTGAAAAAGTTTGATGTGACCGGTTGAATCCCGTTGATCAGCGTTAAAAACATATAGATACGGAAGTAACGCTCTGAAAACTGGAAGTACAATTCGCTTCCTTTTCCGAAGACACCGATGATCTGCCTTGGAAATAATTGGAAACATGCAAATGCAATTAAGGATAATGCCGTTGCAGTGCCAAGAGCGAGCAGGTAGGTTTTCCGCACACGGGTGTACTTTGCGGCTCCGTAATTAAAACCAATGATTGGCTGGATTCCCTGAGAGATGCCGATGACAAAGGACATAAAGATCATGTTTACTTTTGTGATGATACCGGCGCAGGCAAGTGGGATGTCACCGCCATATACCGAAAGTGCGCCATAATGAGCCAGCGTATTATTCATTACAATCTGTACGACGGTCATGGCGATCTGGTTAAAGCAGGCACAGGCACCCAGTTTCATTATGTTTGCAACGTGGGATGCCGTGATCCGGAAACTGCTCCGCTCCAAATAAATGGTTTTAAAATGAAACATATAACGAAGGCTGATGCAGAAAGAGACGATCTGACCGAGGATCGTAGCCAGTGCAGCACCGGTCATTCCCATATGAAGGGAAAAGATAAAAATCGGGTCAAGAATTGTATTTACGATGGCACCTACCAGCATCGAGATCATCGAATAGCGCGGACTTCCGTCGGCAAGAATCAGTTTACTCATACCGGTGTTCATGATCAGGAAAGGAAATCCGATCGCAGTAATTCGTGTATATTGTTTTGCATAAGGAAGAACCTCTTTGGTTGCTCCGAAAAACGTAAGCATCGGTGTGAGAAAGAGAGTCGTGATGGCAAATAAAGCAATTCCCGATATTGCCATAAGAAGGATGCCACAGCCGGCATAACTTGCAGATTCCTTTTCTTTTCCTGCTCCAAGTTTCAGCGAAACGTTGGTGGCACTTCCGATGCCAAGCAGAAGTGAAATGGCGGTACAGGTCGTGGAGAGTGGGAAAGCGATGTTGGTCGCGGCATTTCCCAGCATACCGACACCCTGTCCGATAAAAATCTGATCGACGATATTATAAAGGGCCGTTACCAGCATGGAGATCACGCAGGGAATGGCGAATTCGACCAGCAGACGGGATTCTTTTTTGATTCCTAGTGGATTTTGTGTTTCTGCAGATGTATTTTTTATATTCATAATTGTGGATAACCTCACTTTGTATAACCCGATAATTGGTATCTTACTACAATTATGTCCGTTTTTCAAGCAATTCATTATGACTTTATACAGTATTTATTGACAAAAGCAGACATTTTTCCTATAATTAGAGACATATACACAAGGAGGGGATAGAGATGCGTTGTCCAAATTGTAAAACAGAATTGAAGCAGGATGATGTGTACTGTTATCAATGTGGCACGAAAATTAACTGGTTTTGGCGTTTTAAGACACATTTAATCGCGGTGGCGGTTGTTATGATCGTGCTTACCGGTGGAACGATTACCGGAGTTACACTCTATAAAAATGGTGTGCTTGATGCAAAAAAAGATGCGGTCGCAGAGTCGCCGGTGCAGACACAGGCACCATCGAAAAAAGAAAACAAAACAGAGAAAAGTGCCATACAAACCGCAAAGCCTACCGCGACACCGGGGAAGATGACAAAGGATACAGCGGCTTCCGGCTTTGTTTCCGTGGATAAGACAAAAGAAATAAAACCAAAACTGAAGGATCTGACGGAGCAGACAGCACCATTTTTGTCACTGTGCGTCCGCTGGAAAGATTTGGGAGGCGGTAAGTTTACCTGGGATAATCAGGTAGCAACCCAGGCAGTATTGTATGATATGCTTTATGGCGATCCGGCGTCGGGTACCGGCGAGATGCACGTAAGAGGTTATGATAACTCTTATGCAGGAATTGCCAGACGTGTGAAAAAAGAGATGAAAGCACGTTACGGAGATGCTTATGCGTTTGATCTAAGTTACGGAGATACTTTCCCATATTATCTGTTCCGCAAGCAGAATAAAAAGATTGAGTACGCCGGCGAAGAACTCCGCTCGGAAAAATGTGATGCCAATGTTACGAAGGTGACGCAGGTGGCAGTAGATATGTACGAAGCCGAGATTAAGGCGGGTATCGTGAAAACGTATAATTCATCAAATGGAACATGGAAAAAGTTCAAACTTACTATAGTAAAAGATAAAAAAAGCAAATATGGTTACCATATTACCAATGTACAATAGAAAAGAGGAAATAGCAATGACAGTAAAAGAATATTATGAGGCAATTGGTGGAAGTTATGATGACGTAATGTCCAGACTGCCGATGGAATCCAAGGTAGAGCGTTTCCTTCAGAAATTCAAAGAAGATAAATCGTTTGACCAGCTTACCGAGGCGGTGCAGCAGATGGACTGTGACGCAATATTTAAAGCAGTGCATACCTTAAAAGGCGTGGCACTTAATCTGGGACTTGCGAGAGTATCCGAGACAAGCAAGAATCTGACAGAGCTGGTGCGTGGAAAAGAAGAAAATGGCGATGCAGTGCCGGCAGAACTTCAGGAAGAAGTGAAGAAAGCATATGAGACACTTGCGGAAGATTACCGTGTGACAGTTGAAAAACTGGCGGAACTTTGATCGTCAAACCGCGGAAATACAGACATTTTGAAAAAATATAATAGAAAAATTAAAAAAAGTCTTGCATTTGCAGGATTTTTTTTATATAATAAGTTAGTAATAACTAACATAAGTTATGCACATAATACAAAAAGTAGTTGCACATAATCAAGAGATATGGAGGGCTTGATCATGGAAAATGAAAAACGTGAATTTATTATAAAAAAACTGAAAGAAAAGGGCTTTCGCATTACCAGACAGCGAAGAATGCTTTTGGATGTCATTCTTGCCAATGAATGTTCCAGCTGTAAAGAAATATTTTTTGAAGCATCACGCCGTGATAATGGAATCGGAACAGCAACGGTATACCGTATGGTAAATCTGCTGGAGGAAATTGGTGCGATTGACCGCAAAAATATGTATAAAATTTCTTATCCAAACGACTGCTCGCTGGAAGAAGCGTGTATCGTAGAGATGAGTGATGATTCGACGTGCCGTCTGTCTGCGAAAAAGTGGAATGAGGTGCTGCGTGCCGGACTTGAAGCATGCGGATATCTTCAGGAACGCGAAGTCACAGGAATCATCTTACATCCTTGCAGCTGTGAGCAGGAGGAATTAGGGCATGCCGTATGAGCAGATGAAAGAATATCACAGCAGAGGAATTAAAGAATCCGTCAATATACTGATGGCGATGCATTGTGGACCGATGCTGAGGGGACTTCGAAATGAAGTGATCTTATCTGTGGAAAACCGGTTGATGAAAGAGATGATATCGCAGTTACAGGATACACCATATGGATATCTGATCCTAAACCGGGGAAAGAAAAAATGCCTTGTCATGCTGTATCATATCGAAAGATTTTGCCGGTATATTTCGCAAAAAGAAATTATAGAGGCATTGGATAGATTTGGCTACGGACTGTCGGAAGAAAAAAGTCCGGAAGAAAATATGATACGAGCTTTATTTGGAATTGCACAGGCGATGTCAGAATATTACGCGGGCAGAAAAGAGTTTCCGCATGAACTGGGATATATCCTCGAATATCCACTACACGATGTAGAAATGTTCATTAAAAATCAGGGCCAGAATTCTCTGATGACCGGATACTGGAAAGTATATGACAATCTGGAAAAGGCAAAGGAAACCTTTAAGAAGTATGATCAGGTGAGAGAACAGGCGATTGCAGATGTTATGGCAGGCAAAATGTTTTACGAGCTTGCTATATAATCAATAAATGAAATGTGCGATGCACAGGAAAATGGAGGTAAAAAGATGAGCAAAGTTAGTATTGTTTACTGGAGTGGAACTGGAAATACACAGAAAATGGCAGAGGCTGTTGCGGAAGGCGTAAAAGAAGCCGGAGCAGAAGTCGATTTGAAATTTGTATCGGCTGCATCCGTAGATGAACTCGCTGCTGAGCCGGCATTTGCCCTTGGCTGCCCTTCCATGGGAGCAGAGGAACTTGAAGATGCTGAAATGGAGCCATTTATGGCTGACCTGGAAAGCAAGATTTCCGGTAAAAAGATTGCCTTATTCGGCTCTTACGGATGGGGCGGCGGTGAATGGATGCGTGACTGGGAAGCGCGTGTTCAGAGTGCCGGCGCAACTGTTGTAAACGGAGAAGGCATCATAGTAAACGGAGAGCCTGACGATGATACCATCGAGGAATTAAAGGCTCTTGGCAAGGCATTGGTATAAATCTCCTTTCATTATATAATTGTTCAGGTTCAGCGTCACATTGATCCTGAATAGTTACCATTTTGATAGAATCCAAAGCAAAAAATTCGATCATGAGCATAGCAGCTTCTGACAACTATCACTGCGGCACTTCGAAAGAGGCTGCGTCAGAAGACTCATGATCGGATTTTTTGACACTTTTTTTCTGTTTTCGATATTTTCCCCAAAGCATTGGTGCATTATAATAAAAATAGTTAAATGCGAAAGGAAGGGAAAATAATGAATCGACAGAGTAAAGGAATATCATTAAAAAAGATTCAGGTGACAGATCGCTTTTTGAAACGTGAGATGGAGCTTGCGAGAACGGAAGTCATCCCCTATCAATGGGACGCTCTCAATGATAACGTCGAGGGGGCAGAACCGAGTTTCTGTATGCGTAATTTTAAACTGGCGGCAAAACTGGGGGAAAAACGAAGAGCACAGGGGCAGCAAAGCCTCCCGGTGTGGACAACCGAGGAATTTAATCTGGTGCCGGAAAAAGGACAACTGATGGAAGACCGGTTTTATGGATTTGTATTTCAGGATACCGATTTTTCCAAATGGATCGAGGCGGTCGGTTATTCTCTGGCGGCACATCCGGATCCGGAACTTGAAAAACTGGCAGATCAGGCGATTGACATTGTGTGTGCGGCGCAGTATGAGGATGGGTATCTTGATACCTTTTATATTATCAATGATCCGTCCAAACGGCTTACCAACCTGCGTGACCACCACGAATTGTACTGCTTTGGACATCTGACCGAAGGGGCAGTCGCTTATTATGAAGGGACGGGAAAAGACAAATTATTAAAAGCAGCGATGCGTTTTGCAGATTACGTTGAAGCACATTTTGGAGAAGAACCGGGAAAATGCAAAGGCTATCCGGGACATGAGATTGCAGAGATGGCATTGGGGAGACTGTATGAACTCACGGGAGAAGACCGCTATCTGAAACTTGCGGCATTTTTTGTAAATGAGCGTGGGAAAAAGCCGTATTATTTTGATAAAGAACATGGAATTGTGAGGGATCCCGCAGAGGACAATGACGATTATTATCATCAGGCACACCTTCCGGTACGCGAACAGAAAGAAACTGTGGGACACGCCGTGCGCGCCGTTTACCTCTACACGGGAATGGCAATAATTTCCAAATACACAGGAGATGAGACACTGCAAAATGCCTGTGAACGACTTTGGGACAACATGACAAATGAAAAAATGTATATTACCGGAGGAATCGGCGGAACACCGGAGGGAGAGGCGTTTTCTTATCCATTTCATCTGCCGAACGACCGCATGTACAACGAAAGCTGTGCGGCGATCGGACTGGCGTTTTTTGCAAGAAGAATGCTGGAAATGTCACCGAAAAACAAATACGCCGATGAAATGGAACGCGCGATATACAATACCGTTCTTGGCGGTATGGCATTGGACGGAAAAAGTTTCTTTTATGTCAATCCGATGGAGGCTTATCCCGAAGGGATCCGTCACGATGCGCAGTTAAAGCATGTGGTGCTTCCGCGGCAAAAGTGGTTTGGGTGCGCCTGCTGTCCACCAAACATCAATCGTATCCTGAACTCGGTGGCACAGTATGCGTACAGTGAAAATGAAGATACTCTGTTTATGCATTTGTATTGTGGTGCAGACATTGATACCGAATTTTCTGGCAAAAGAGTGAAAATTCAGGTGACATCCGCATATCCTTGGGAGGAAAAGGTTCAGATTGCATTTGAAATGAAAGAGGCGGTGCCTTTTACCTATGCGATCCGCCTGCCAGGCTGGTGTCCGGAAGCAGAAGTGCTGGTAAATGGGGAGAAAGCCTGTGGAGAAGAAAAAGACGGTTACCTGTATATTTCCAGAAACTGGGAAAATAGTGACCGCATAGACTGTGTATTTCCAATGAAAGCATTGTATTATCAGGCGGATACCAGAGTGCGCGACGATATCGGAAAAGTGGCATTAATGCGCGGGCCGGTCGTATACTGCGTGGAAGAGGTGGATAACGGAAAAGAATTGTCTCTTCTTCAGGCAGATACCTCGTTTGAACCTCAGATCGTGGACGAAAAATGGAATCTTGCCGGGGCGGAAGATGTCGTCCGGCTGCGGGGCAGAGGACGTCGGATCGTGCCGCGGGAAGGAAAACTTTATCAGCCGTTTTGTGGATATCAATACGAAGAAACAGAGATTACATTTATTCCATATTATACCTGGTGCAACCGCGGTGTCGGCGAGATGAAAGTCTTTTTACCGGCAGCCGGGGTCTGAAAAACGAGTGCGTGTGGCGTGACCGGATTCGTAACGGTAATCTTTGGGAGTCTGACCGGTAATACGCTTAAATGTCCGGGAAAAATTGTGGCTGTCAGAAAACCCGAGCTGGTAGGCGATTTCGGCAATACTCATCGGAGAGCCGGAAAGAAGCTCTTTGGCAGCCTCCATCTGTTGTTTGTCAATATATGTTTTCAAATGCATTCCTGTTACTTTGGAAAAAACACTGGAGAGGTGCCGTGGGGAATATTGCAGATACGAAGCAATTTCCCGGACTTTTACACCGTGGCTCCGATTCCAGTGCACATAAGTTTTAATCTTTTCACAGAGATCAATATTGTGCAGCGAAAATCCCTCCGCACTCTGTTTGTTTTGAAGAACGCGCCGGTTTAAATACAATTGATTATGAAGTTCAAGCAGCAGAGCACTAAGCAGGAAGGACGACTGTGACAGATCGGCGCAGGTCTGTTCATTGTGATATATTTGCGAAAGCAGAACCTGAATTTTGGAAATATCAGGAATGCGTGCCTGGGTGGGAAGAGCAAAGTAAGAGGTTTGCCCGGATTCTGTATCCGGAAGACGAAAATGAAGCCAGTGAAAGGCACAGCGCGAAGGCTTCCATCCATATTGATGACGGCAGGGTGACATCAGGATGTATTCGCCTTTTGAAACGGTATATTTGCCAAATTCGTCAGCAATGTAAAGAATACCATCGTCCACGATCATCAATTCATATTCATGTAATGCCCGGCTGTAGTGAATCCATTCCGGTGACTGCGTAGCTTCTTTGCCGAGCCATAAAAAATCCAGTGCTGTCTGCTTGGGAATCTGAAACATGAAAATCTCCTTTTTATTGTTAATACTATAATTATAAAGTAAAATTTATTTGTGTCAAGTTTCGGCGTTTTTTGTTGAAAACAATCCATTAATATGCTATAATCTCTCTATAAATAAAATATGAATGGAGAATAAAATGAGCTGGACCGTATGGGTGATAACGGCAATTATTGTTTTTATATGTATTGCTGTTGTTACTATTTTTTATAATTTGACAAAATTACAGGAAGAGACGCGGGAAAAATATCTCAAAGTGGATAGTTACCAGATGGAAAAATGGAACATGGCGAAGCGGCTTACCGAATATGTCGAAAATTATCATCAGGAAGGAAAGACATTCGAAGACGCACACGCTGTTCTGGACAAAGATCTTATGGCGATGGGGAAGGAGGAAAAACTTGCTGCGTACCGTCAAATGGAGGAAATTCTTGGAAAACTGCTTGTGGAAGTAAAAGAGCACGGAAATCTTCAATGTGAAGAAAAGATTCGAATGATCTGCATGAAGTTAAAGGATGAGGCATTTATGTACCATGCGGCAGAGGCGGAATATGACCGCTGTGTAAGTAAATATAATGATCAGATTGAAAAAGCGCCGGGAAAATATGTGGCTGGGATATTTGGATTAAAAAAACAACCAAGATCATGAGGAAAGGGTGTTTGGATGAAAAAACATCGTGTAAGATACGGCTATGCAATAAGTGTGATTGTAATTGTTCTTATGACAATTTTCTTCTGCGTGCGTTCGTATCATCTAGGGGAATACGAGGGAGCGTTTAGTCAGTCGGAAGTAACCGAACTCAATGACGTTTGGGCGAAAACACCGGATGTTAGTGAAACAGAAGATAATGATTCGTATCTGGTGTATTCGTATACGACAAAAAATCAGGAGCCACGTCATCAGGTGCTTGCGATTGAAAGTTACTGGTCGATGATGGAAGTATTTGTTGGCGAAAATAAAGTGTTTGAGTGCAAAGATGACAACCGCGACAGAGGAATTACCGTGCGGTGGATCGAATTGCCGGACGACATTTCCGGGAAAACGATCCGCATCCGTACATTAAATGATGAAAAAGCATTGAACCTGAAGTTGATCGGAACGTGCTGTCTGGGACAGAAAGATGCGATATTGATGCGTATGTTCCTAAAAAATATATATGTGGTAATCTTTGCAATCATCACTTTTATAGCATCGGTAACACTGCTTTTTACGACCATGCTTTTCCGGAAAAAAATACCGGACAAATTAGTATCTGCCTTTACCAATCTTGGATTGTTTATTCTGACAGCAGGAGTGTGGATCGTCGTAGATTCAAGGTTGTTGCAGTTCTTTACCGGCCATGCACCTGTCATTGCAATGGTGTCCTACCTTGCCATGTATCTGATGCCGGTTTTTTGCCTGATGTTTATCAAAGAGATGCTCAGCAAATATTATCCGGTGCTGGGATATCTGGCATTTGGTTTTGAAGGTCTGCTGATATTGTCCGTATTAATTTATAAGATTACGGGGATTCCGATGTACCGCTTAGTGTATATGGAACATGCTCTGCTTCTGGTTTCCATTGTATTTTCATTAATGTATTTGATTCAGGAACTGCAATTGTATCAGAAAGCATTGATGCGGACGCTGGTAAAAGGGATTGGACTTCTTTTTATATTTGCCTTTATCGCAATTGTCGAATTTCATATTGACCATGACTCTTCCTATGCGGTCTGGTTTAGTCTGGGAATCCTGATTTTTATCGCCGTTACGTGGCGGGTTGGAATTGCCAGTTTATTCCATCGATTTGAAATGGATCGCAGAGTGGCGGAATATAAGAAGACAGACCAGTTTGATCCGCTCTCAGGAATGGAAAATGAAGAAGCATTTCAACGGTTCCGAAACACCGGGGATGCCTCTGATGAATTGACATATGTCTGGTTTGTGATTGAAAATGATATGGATTATACGGAAAAAGAAAAATGGAAATTTGAGCAGCTTATCCTTGACACCGCAGACTGTATCCGAACGATATTTGAATCGCGCGGAAAATGTTATCGTCTCAATGACAGGGAATTTATGGTTGTTCTCAAATATATAAAATCTGTTCAGGTACAGGAGTGCCTGACAAATGTAGAAGCCGTCATACAAAACAAAAACCGTCATCGAAGAGAACCGATCAGAATTCGTTATGCGTTTGCACAGATGCCG
>ERZ779762.806-NODE-806-length-19632-cov-2.296930_pt1 | contig 19632 bp, 16 predicted proteins | sample MGYA00511887_ERZ779762 | MGnify/ENA primary metagenome ERZ779762 (study PRJEB29588, sample SAMEA2163052) | human gut metagenome | biome: human gut; feature: human-associated habitat; material: faeces | place: Denmark | collected 2008/2010 ...
CTGCGACTGGGAGATCGAATAGCGTTTCGTCGTTTTAATTAAAGTATTGATAAATCGATCGTTCCTGTTCGGTGTATTCCGGACGGGAACGGTGTGTTTGGATCGTGCGGGCGGTTGCCGGGGCGGAAAGTCCGTCGCAGCCGTTTCGTGCGTCGAATGATTATTGAAGGGAGGACTTGTGTATGAGTGAAGTAAAAGGAGCGGCGATGGAGCTGGGAACCGAGCGTATCCGCAAGCTGCTCGTTCAATATGCCGTGCCGGCCATTATCGCGATGACCGCCTCGTCGCTGTACAACATGGTGGACAGCATCTTTATCGGGCACGGCGTGGGGGCGCTGGCCATTTCGGGGCTGGCCCTGACGTTCCCGCTGATGAACCTCGCGGCGGCGTTCGGTTCGTTGGTGGGTGTGGGCGCCGCGACGCTGGTGTCGATGCGCCTGGGGCAGCGGGATTACGAAACGGCCCAGCGGATTCTGGGGAATGTCGTGGTGCTCAACCTGATTATCGGAATCTCTTTCGGGTTGCTGACGCTGGTTTTTCTCGATCCGATTCTCTACTTTTTCGGAGCCAGCGATGCGACGATCGGCTATGCCCGGGAGTATATGTCCGTCATTCTGTGGGGTAACGTCGTTACACACATGTATTTGGGTCTGAACGCCGTGTTGCGTGCCGCCGGGCACCCGCGCAAGGCGATGTACGCCACGATCCTGACGGTGACGATCAATGCGATTCTCGACCCGCTGTTCATCTTCGGCTTCGGCTGGGGCATTCGCGGCGCGGCCATTGCGACCGTGCTGGCGCAGATACTCGCGCTCGTCTGGCAGTTCCGCATCTTTTCGGACAGGAACGAGCTGTTGCATTTCCGGCGCGGCATCTACCGGCTGAAAGGCAAGATCGTGCGTAATGTGCTGGCTATCGGCATGTCGCCCTTCTTGATGAACCTTGCGGCTTGTTTCATCGTGATTCTGATCAACAAGGGACTCAAGGAGTACGGCGGCGATCTCAATATCGGTGCTTACGGTATCGTCAATCGGTTGGGATTCTTCTTCGTGATGATCGTCATGGGCATCAATCAGGGTATGCAGCCCATTGCTGGGTATAATTACGGTGCCCGGCAGTTCGACCGGGTGGATCGGGTGCTGAAATTGACGATCATCGGCGCTACCTGCGTCACCACGCTCGGATTCCTGATCGGCGAATTGGCGCCGCGCCTGGCGGTGTCGGTTTTCACGGACGATCCGGAGTTGGTCCGTCTTTCGGCCGAAGGTATGCGCATCGTCTTCTTCTGCTTCCCGATCATCGGTTTCCAGATGGTGACGACCAACTTTTTCCAGAGTATCGGCATGGCGGGCAAGGCGATCTTCCTTTCGTTGTCGCGGCAGTTGCTTTTCCTGATGCCGGGTCTGATTTTCCTGCCCCGCATCTTCGACGAGCTGACGCCCTGGGACGGCAGTTGGGGCGTATGGTGTTCGATGCCGCTGTCGGATTTCCTGGCTTCGCTGGTTGCCGGTGTCATGCTGTTCTGCCAATTCCGGAAGTTCAAGGCCAAGGCCGCTGCGGGGAGAGGCGAGGTTTCGGGAGCCGAAGTCGAAAACGATCGCAGAGTGAATGAATAAAAACCGTTGCACTATGGAACAGGATAAGTTCGTTATCAATATAGGCCGTCAGCTCGGCAGCGGCGGCAAAGCCGTCGGCGAGGCGCTGGGGCGTCGTCTGGGCGTGCACGTCTATGACAAGCAGTTGATCAATCTGGCGGCCGAGCAGAGCGGCCTCTGCACGGAACTTTTCGAGCAGGCCGACGAGAAGAAGTCGAGGAGCCTCTTTTCCTCGCTGATCGGTTATCTGCGCATGCCTTTTGCAAGTGAAGAGGGGAGTGTGACCGATGTGCTGAGCAGCGAGGCGCTGTTCAAAATACAGAGCGATGTGATCCGTGACATCGCCTCGCGGGAATCGTGTATTTTCGTGGGCCGTTGTGCCGACTATATCCTGCGGGATCATCCCCGCGCGGTGAATGTTTTCGTTACGGGGGCTCCGGAAGATCGGGTGCGTCGCCTTTGCGAGCAGGAGAACGTAACGCCCGAAGAGGCCGAAGCGCAGATGGAGCGTACGGATGCCCGCAGGGCTTCCTATTACGACTATTTCAGCAGCGGCAAGTGGGGCGAAGCCGCAACCTACCATCTCTGCATCGATTCCTCGGTGCTGGGGATCGAAGGTACGGCCGACTTTATCCGGGAGTTCGCGGAGCGTAAACTGAAGATGAACCTGTCCGGGCGGTAGTCGGCGGCTTCGAGCGTGTTCGGCATAATCCAAGGATGCGTCGGACGGTTTTGGGAAGGGATGAAGGAAACGGTTTTCGGACGGTCAGTGCCGGTGTGATGGAGCCTGTTTTCGATCGGTGGGTTGTGATAACGTTCGGTAGCCCGTTGCCCGAGGCGATCTTTTCGGTAGAAGGGTTTGGGCGTCCGACTTTTTTCGGCCAGGAGCTGCCAGGGCGGGATCGTTTTTATTGGCAACGAGCCCGGTTCCTATTTCCGAAAACCGGAAATTTTGTTTACATTTGTTGGAAGAAAGACAGGAGAGGCGGCTATCCTTGCGGGAGAGTCTGTACGGATTGCCTCGCCTGTAAAAATCAATCGGAAAATATGGTACTTGCAGAACAGATTAAAGAGGCTATAAGACGTCAGGATACGTTGGGGAGGTGTCTTTGACATCGATCAGCGAAGAATAGAACTCCAGAACGAGGAGGAGAAGACGCAGGTTCCGGGCTTTTGGGATAATCCCGACAAGGCCCGCGAACAGTTGCGCCGCGTGGCGGGAATCAAGGCGTGGGTCGAGGAGTACGATGCTGTGGTCAAGGAGGTCGAGGACCTGCGGCTGATGCCGGAATTCGTCAAGGAGGGCGTGGTGACCGAGCAGGAGCTCGACGAGCAGTATGCGCGTGCGATGCACCGCATCGAAGAACTCGAATTGCGCAACATGCTGCGCCGTGACGAGGACCGTATGGGCGCTATCATGGATATCAATTCCGGTGCGGGCGGTACCGAGGCGCTCGACTGGGCGGGGATGCTGCTGCGCATGTACACCCGCTGGGGCGAGGCGCACGGACACAAGGTCAAGGTGCTCGACTATCAGGCTGGCGAGGAGGTAGGTGTAAAGCCCTGCACGCTCGAATTCGAGGGCGAATACGCCTACGGCTACCTCAAGAGCGAAAACGGCGTGCACCGCATGGTGCGCCTGTCGCCGTTCAACGCCAATAACAAGCGGCAGACGACTTTCGCGTCGGTTTTCGTGTCGCCGGCGACCGACGATACGATCGAAATCACGGTCAATCCTGCGGACATCGAGTGGGATACCTTCCGGTCGAGCGGTGCGGGCGGCCAGAACGTCAAGAAGGTCGAAGCGGCGGTCCGGTTGCGCTATCACGGCAAGGATGCGGATACGGGCGAGCCGATCGAGTATCTGATCGAGAATATGGAGACTCGCTCGCAGTTGATGAACCGCGAAAATGCCATGCGCATCCTCAAGTCGAAACTCTACCAGCGGGAGCTGGACAAGCGCATGGCTACGCAGCAGGCACTCGAAGCTACGAAAAAACGCATCGAATGGGGTTCGCAGATCCGCTCCTACGTCTTCATGCCCTACCAGATGGTGAAGGACACCCGCACCGGCTATGAGAGCGGTAATATCCAGGCAGTAATGGACGGCGACATCGACGGCTTCATATACGCATACCTCAAGGCTAAGAGCCTGGGTGAGATCTGATGCCGCTGGCAAAGAACGATATCATCACGCTGGAGATCACTGCGCTCACGAACGAGGGCAGCGGCGTGGGTCACTATAAAGAAGATAACTCCGACGGCCGCGGAATGGCTGTGTTCGTTCCGCTGACCGCTGTCGGGGACGTTGTTTCCTGCCGGGTGGTAAAGGCGCTCAAAAGCTACGCTTACGGCAGGGTCGAAAAGATAATCACAGCTTCTGCCGACCGCGTTGCAGACGACTGCCCGGTTTACGGGAAGTGCGGGGGCTGCTGCTTCCGGCATATTTCATACGAGGCAGAGCTGCGGGCTAAAGAGGGCTTTGTGCGCGACGCTTTCGCGCGTATCGGCGGTCTTTCGCCGGAACTGCTGCCGATACAGGGCAGCCAGTCCCCGGAGGAATATCGCAACAAGCTGCAGATGCCAGTCGCAAAGCAGGACGGAAAGACGGTCTGCGGGTTCTTTTCGGAGCGCAGCCACAGGGTCATTCCGGTGGAGAAGTGCGCATTACAGCCGGAACTCTTTTCAGAGATAACGCAGTTCGTCATGCAGCAGGCAGACGTACTGCGTATTTCCGTTTATAATGAAGAGAAGCACGAGGGCGTGCTGCGGCATATTTACCTGCGCCGCGGGCATTACAGCGGGGAAGTATGCCTTTGCCTCGTGGCAAGGCGCAGGGTCCCGGAATTCGCGAAGCTGGCGCGTGCCGCTGCGGAGAAATTCCCGCAGATAACCGGTGTCGTGCTGAACATCAACCGCGAGCGCACCAACGTCATTCTCGGTGAAGAGGAACAGGTGCTCTGTGGCAGGGAAGTCATAAAAGACACGATGTGTGGAGTAAATGTTGAAATTTCTCCGAGATCGTTCTATCAGGTGAACACCCCGGCAGCGGAAGCGCTTTACCGCCAGGCAGCGGAATTCGCGCATCCGGAGGGGAAGCTCCTGCTTGACCTGTACTGCGGCGCGGGGACCATCGGGCTTTCAATGGCGAAGCAGGCGCGCAGGCTCATCGGCGCGGAAATAGTTCCGCAGGCGGTGGAGAATGCACGCGAAAACGCGGCGCGCAATTCCGTACAGAATGCGGAGTTCATATGCGCAGACGCGGGGCAGGCAGCGCAGAAGCTGGAGAATTCCGGTGAGCGGCCGGACGTTATAATACTCGACCCACCGCGAAAGGGCTGCGACGAAGCCACTCTTACAGCCTGCGCGGGAATGTCCCCGGAGCGCATAGTCATGATATCATGCAACGCAGCCACTGCTGCAAGGGACTGCAAACGGCTGACGGAACTGGGGTATTCTCTGAAAAAAGTGCGCCCGTTCGACCTTTTTCCGCGGACGAGCCATGTGGAATGCGTGGCATTACTTGAAAAAAGATAAAAATATAAAGTGTAGAACAAAATCGGAGGCAACAGGTTAAATGATAACAGACATAAAGAAAGCGATAGCTTCAGGAATACTTATTTCAATAGGCGGCTGCGTGCTTCTTGCGAGCACAAAGTCAGGTATGATGTGGGCAGGCGCGATCCTGTTCTCGCTGGGACTTTTCGCGATATGCGAGTACGGCTTCAACCTTTACACCGGTAAAGTCGGATACATCGCAGAGCATTTCAGCGATTTCAAGTACATAAGACTGGTCCTGCTGATACTGCTGGTGAATATCCTTACGACATTCGTCATGGGAATGCTGGTGAGCGTCTGCCTGCCCGACATCGCGGAAAGCGCCCGCGCAAGCTACGCTTCAAAGCTTGCTGCCGACCCGAAAAAGTGGATACTTTCCTCTATCCTCTGCGGTCTGCTGATGTACCTCGCAGTGGACCTCTGGAAGCGCGGTCAGAAGATCGGCGTGTTCCTCTGCGTGCCGGTGTTCATCTTCAGCGGGTTCGACCATTCCATTGCGAATTCTTTCTACAACGGCGCGGCTATCGGCGAGGATACATTCACGCTGCGCAACCTGGCTTTCGTTGTTGTTGTTATCCTCGGCAACGCACTCGGCGGAATGCTCCTGCCCATGCTCACAAGAACATGGAAGAAGTCCGCAAAGTAACAGAGTTCGGTGAACGGTGGTGAGTTTTTGAAATTCAGGGTGGTTATGATGAAAGCGGGCTTTGCGGCGCTGTTTCTGGCAGTGTTCTGCGTAATGTTCGCACTGCTTTGCGCGGCTGCATTCGGTATCCCTGCGGGGGTGACGGTCAGCTTTTTCGGGCTTGCCGTCAAGGTTTTCCGCGCGGATTTCATAGTCACATCGCTGTCTGCGGAAACTATGCTTTTCGGTGGGCTTGCGGCTGCATTCGGCGCGGCTTTCTGCGGCATTGCGGCTGTGGAACTGGGGTTCCTGATATCCGGGCTGTATGTGAGGGTGCGCAGGAGATGCGATATTCTCCTTGGCTGGAAGCCGCTGTAACGCTGGAGGTGTTGGTTTGAGGCATGCTGTTCTTCATCGCTGGCTGATAGCTACCGGGGTACTGGCCGCCGCCTTCGGAACGGCTGCCGTGATGATACCTGGCGAGAGCCTCGGCTCGGCAATGCAGGGGGAAGAGTACTTCCCGCTGTGCGAATACATCAGCGTTGACCTGCTGAGGACCCCTGTTGCCGTCACGCCATACGACGGCGACAGAATACGGTTCCTGTGGAACAACGATGTTCCTCTTAAAGCGGAGGTCGGGGATAATTCCCTGACCATAACGGAAAGCAGCGATGTGGTGATCTCGCTTTTCGCGGGGGACACCAGCGACTACGGGCTGCGCCTTTATCTCCCGCGGGAATATTACCGCGACATCGTTATCTACACCTCTTCAGGGGACGTCACCCTTGGCGACATAGACAGTGATCGAATCACCGTTGTGACTAACAGCGGCGATATCCTGTCGGAGGACACGCGCTCGCTGTGCAGTCTTGCGACGGGCAGCGGAGATATCACGCTGGATTTTTACAGCGTTATCGCGGGGAGCAGCATACAGTCGCGCACGGGCAGCGCGGAGCTTATCTACCCAAAGGGAAGCAGCGTTGCGCTGGATTTTGAAACGGATACCGGCGAACTGAAAACCGACCTGCTTAAAGGAAGTTTTTCAGGTAGCCGCATGTACAGCTTCAACGGCGGTGGACATCTGATACATGCTTCGCTGGAAAGCGGAGTTCTCACAGTGAGTGAAAAAGAGTAGCGGAGGGCATGAAAATGAAAACCTACAGACAGCAGCTTATCATAACCAGCGACGAGCCGGAGCAGTTTCTTAACCTCTCATACGAGGTGGAGGAATGCGTGCGCAGGAGCCTTATTTCTGACGGGTTGTGCGTGGTGTATTCCCAGCACACGACATCTGCTGTGTTCCTTGAGAACGACCGTGAGCAGCTTTATACAGACTGGTCCGAGATGCTGAAAAAAATCGTGCCCGGCGAGAGCGAATACAAGGTCGATTACTCCAGCGCGGGAGCGGCTCACATGAAGCAGATGCTCCTCGGCGCAAGCGTCACTGTGCCGATAACCGACGGCAGGCTGGAGCTTGGTCCCAGGCAGTACATAATGTACGGCGATTTTGACGGTTGCCGCGAAAAAACAGTCCTTGTCAAGATAATAGGCGAATGATGGAGCGTGAAAAATCGGCAATGTTATCAGTTATAATCCCGTCGTACAACGAAAATGAGAATATACGCCGCACCGCGCAGACCATCGCTGGAATTCTTAGCGACGCGGCTATTGAATACGAACTGATATTCGTGGACGACGGTTCCCGCGATACCACGTGGGCAGAGATTTGTGCAGCGCACGACAGCGACCCCTGCGTCCGCGGACTTGGGTTTTCCAGGAACTTCGGCAAGGAGGGCGCGATATTCGCGGGGCTGAAAAATGCCCGCGGGGACTGCGCTGTGGTCATAGACTGCGACCTGCAGCACCCGCCGGAGCTTATCCCGCAGATGTATCAGCTGTGGCAGGGCGGCGCGGAAGTCGTGGAAGCGATAAAGCGTTCCCGCGGCAAGGAGGGGCTGTTCCACAAGATATTCGCACGCAGCTTCTACAAGATGATGAAGTCCTCGTCGGGAATAAATCTCGACGGCGCGAGCGATTTCAAGCTGCTTGACAGAAAGGTCATCAACGCGCTGAACGAACTGCCGGAGCGCATAACGTTCTTCCGCGCGCTGTCAAGCTGGGTCGGTTTTACTACGGAGCGCGTGGAATTCGACGTGCAGCCCCGCGCCGCAGGAAAGAGCAAATTCAGCATGAAGAGCCTTTTCAGGTTCGCGCTGAACAACATCACTTCGTTCACGGACGTTCCCATCAGGCTTATCACGTGGGTGGGCGTGATCTTCGGAATAATGGCGCTGGTGCTTGGGATACAGACGCTCGTGAAGTACTTCTGCGGGCAGGCTGCCGAGGGATTTTCGACGGTCATTCTGCTGATACTCATTACGGGTGCGTGCGTGCTTCTCGGCGTGGGCGTGATAGGATACTACCTGTCGAAAATATATGAAGAGATAAAGCAGCGTCCGCGCTACATCGTGGCAAGGACGACCGGTGGAAAGGAGCGCGCAGATGGAAAATAACACGGCGCTTACAGCGGCAAAGCGCGTATTCTGCCGCGCCAGAAAATCAATATGGGACAGCCGGGAATACTGGCTGTCTTTTCTGCTGCCTGTAGTCATACTGTTCGTGTCGTACATCATATTCCAGGTGTGGCCGTTCGGGGCGCGTTCCGTGCTTTCGCTGGACCTGAACGCGCAGTACGTGTACTACTACGACTACATGTACGATGTTTTCGCAGGCAAGGAGAGCCTTTTTTACAGCTGGAGCAGAAACCTCTCCGGTGAGTTCATGGGCATAATCGGGTATTACCTCGCAAGCCCGTTCAACCTGCTGGTGTGGATATTCCCGCGGACGATGATAACCGAGGGACTTATGACGATGATGCTCGCAAAAACGGGCGCGTCGGGGCTTGCATGCGCGTTTTTCCTGCGCAGGCACCGGGAATGCGGCAGAATGACCACGGTGCTGTTTTCGGTGATGTGGGCGCTTTGCGGGTTCTTTATCGTGCAGACCATGAACCCCATGTGGCTGGACGGTCTGGTGGCGTTACCGCTGATAGCGATGGGCGTTGAGAGCATCTGCGACAAGCGGAAGTTCCTGCTTTATGTGATATCGCTGGTTTACATTTTCGTTGCGAATTTCTATATCGGATACATGTGCGGTATTTTCTCGGCGCTGTATTTTCTGTGGTATCTGGCTTCCGGCAAGAGCAGAAACAGGCGCTTCGGGGAGTATTGCGGCGCGGTGATAATGTACGGCGCAGGCTCGGTCAGCGCGATACTCATGTCCTGCTTTATGCTGCTGCCGGTGTACAAGTCGCTTTCCAACGGAAAATTCGCGTTTTCCGACCCGGATTACTCAATTGCAGAAAGCTTCAACATCGCGGATATCTTCATCAAGCTGTTCCCGACGGAATACGACACGGTGCGCATGGAGGGCATGCCGGTACTTTACTGCGGCACTCTGGCGCTGGTCTGCGCGGTGATGTATTTCACGTGCCGCAGGTTCACCGCACGGGAGCGAATTTCGAGCGCGGTGTTCATCGGCGTCATGGTGATGTGCATGTATATCCGTCCGGTGGACATGATGTGGCACGGAGGACAGATGCCTAACTGGCTGCCTTACCGCTATTCATTCATGATAAGCTTTCTGCTGATAGTTTTCGGCGCGCAGGCTTTCGAAAAGATAAAGAAAGTTCCCGGGCGCAGCTTTGCGGTGGCGTTCGTAATTCTGCTGGCTATGCTGCTTTATGCGGACCTTGCCGACGACAGCGAATACTACGAGCCGGTGCTGACGGTGGGGATTCCGCTTGCGATACTGGCTGCTGTGCTTATACTCGCCTGGGTGTACCGCAGATACGGCATGAAGAAGCCGGTGTGCATTGCCATTGCGGCTTTCGTCTGCGCGGAAGCCGGGCTAAATACCGCGCAGTCGCTTTATCAGATGCACGACGATATCGTGTTCTCCACCCGCGAAAGCTACCGTTGGGACATTCCTCTGACAAGGGAAGTCACCGAGAAGATACACGAGATGGACCCCGGCTTCTACCGCATGGAAAAGACGTTCCACCGCTGCGTAAACGACCCCATAGCCCTGAGAATGTACGGCATGAGCCACAGCTCCAGCACGCTTAACGCCAAATCGATAGAGCTGCTGAAATCCCTCGGCTTTGCGGGCAGGGAACACTACACGCGTTACGACGGCGCCACCATGCTTACCGACGATATTTTCGGCGTGAAGTACGTTCTTGCGACCAACGAAAAGACGGTTCCGTATACCGACACTATCCCGGTGGAAACGGACACCGCTATAAAGGTGTACGAAAACAAGGACGCGCTGGGCATCGCGTACCTCGCGGACAGCGGTATAATCGGGTTTGACCTTAACGAGTATTCACCGTTCCAGGCGCAGAACAAGCTTGCCACCATGCTTTCGGGGAACAAGGGCACGACTGTGTTCCGTTCCATAGACGATGTGGAGTTTGACAGCGAGAATATCCGCATAGGCTCCACCACGGACGCGCACTACAGCTATAAAAAGACCGACGAGGACGCAGAAGCCTGGATTGAATACACCTTGACTGCCCAGGAGGACGGCCCGGTGTATATGTACCTGCCGACGAAATACGAACGTGAAACGCAGCTTTATGTCAACGACATCTACCGCGGAAATTACTTCCTGCGCGAGAATTACAGCATAGAGTATCTCGGCACGTTCAAGAAGGGTACTGAATTCCGCGTGAAGCTGAAATTGCTTGATAAGGCTGTATACTTCACAAATGCGTGGTTCTATTACATTGACGAGAATGCTCTGGCTAAGTTCAATGAAACCATGCAGCAGAAGAACGCTTCCACCACGCTGACCCGCGTGGACGGCGACACCCTTGAACTCGAGGTAGACGCGGAGGATAACTGCGCGCTGTTCACGACCATACCGCTTGAAGAGGGCTGGACCGCTACCATCGACGGCGAGCCTGTGAACCTCAGGACCTGCCTGTCCAGATCGCTGATATGCCTGTCTGTCCCGGCAGGGAAGCACACGGTAGTCCTTGATTTCAAGCCCGCAGGAATGAGCACGGGGCTACTTCTGACCGCAGCCGGAATGTTCGTGCTGGCAGTGATGATACTGGTTTCGGACTTCCTGCGCCGCAAGGGGAACGGACCCCACGACCCGGAACAGATGCTGTCCACTGCGGATAATTCAACCGATGAACAGACCGAACAATTAGGCAACGATATTTCCGACGATGAATAAAAATTGGCAGGTGCATTGATTTGCACCTGCCAATTTATTTGAGCGTTGGTATTATACCGATAAGACCGCGCCGGCTGCTTACCCCAAGCGCTTTGTATGTCCTCTTGAGGCTGCTTTTTATGCTGTCGCAGCTTACGCTGAAAATGCGGCTCATCTCTTCGTTGCTTACGTCGGAAGCCGCCATTATCGCGTAGGAATAAGCCTTTTCGGACAGTCCCAGCTTTTCCCTGAGTTTACGGGTGGAGACTATCAGGTGTTTCAGCGGTACAAGGTAGTGATCCGCGTAGTTATCCCTGTGCGCGTTTGAGAGGTAGGTTATTTCGTAGCTGCGCACTGTTTCCACCCCGCGCAGGAACTGCTTACCAAGCCTTTCCACGTCGTCGATGAACGGCTGCAGCTGCGGGGATGTAAGCCCCCTTATCTGCCGGAAGAATTCCGGGTAGATAGCGTAATACTCCGCGAGCTCGGCAGGAATTCCGTTTTCGCGGGCGCATTCCAGGGCTTCCTCAGCGTATCGTATCGCCTTGTCCCAGCTGCCTATCGACATCAGCGCGTGCGCGGCAAACAGCCGCAGCTTTATTCCTGCGGCTTCGTTGCCGGCTGTGGAAGCTGTTTCAAGGTACCTATCGGAGTTCTCGGCAAGAATATCGTACATCCCTATGCGCAGCAGGTTCTGGGCTTTGACCATGGAAAAATACGGCGCGGTGAAGCGGTTCATTATCGGGTCGCTCTGGTCTGCGCAGAGGGCGTACCAGGTATCTTCATAGGTGCCTCCGCGCAGGATGCTCAGCAGTCCTATCATGAGCCGCGCGCAGTCGCCCTCTTCCCGGCTGAAATTCGCGCGCTCTATGCGGAGTATTCCGCGCACGAACTCGAAAAAGCGCTTGTGGTCGCCAAGGAACAGGCAGCATTTTGCGGCGCAGTACATAGCCGTAAGCCGTGTGGCGATACGGTTGCTGCCCGTGCACAGCGACGCCGCTGCAGAAAGCAGCTCCAGCCCTCCGGAAAGGTCGCCGGCAGTGTACTTCGCCTCTCCGGAGAATATGATCTCAGTGAACCTTCCGTGATCCAGCATTTCGGTGTACATGTGCTGATATCGCGTGAACTGAGCCGTTTCAGTGTGCACTGAGTAACCGCGCCGGTGTATCAGAAAGAAAACCGTCGGGGAATACATCGTCCAGGCAAACAGCGGTGAGTCAAACTCGCGCTTGCCGCGGAACATATCGTATGCGCGCTTTATGCTGGCTCCCATTCTGTCAAGTACGTAGAGCGCTTCATTTGCACGCAGTGCATACGCATAGCTCAGCAGCGAATGCCGTTCGGTGGCTGAATAGTCCGGGGAGTTTGTGATGTAAGCTATTATTTCGGAGTACCTGGTCTGGATCGTGTGTTTGAGGTCTGTCTGCATGAGCATGGAACTGACTCTGAGGAGTCTGGGTATCGCGGCTTTGCAGGTGAGCGGGCATTCCATGATGAATGTGTTGAGCAGACCGCTGCTGCGCATCAGCAGGGAATATGTTATGCGCTCATTGTTGTGTATTTCCGCTGCGAGTTCATATTCACCGGCAAGAAAGAATTCGCAGAACGCATAGTAATCCTTGCGGTTGCGCAGAAATTCCCTGCCATAGCATATCCTGAGGTCGTGCTGAACGTTTTCCGGCAAGCTGTCAAACAGCCTGCGGATAGAGTGCATCAATATCGGGTGGAACTGCACCGTGTGCCGGCGCATGTTTATTTCCATCAGCGGTATCACGCGGCGCAGCTTCTGCAGTTCATCGAACATGGCGCCGGGTTCCAGCAGGTCTTTGCCGAAGAAATCGCATATCGCGTTGAGTGAACGCAGTTCCACGCAGAATTCCTGCGAAACGACGCCGAACGCCGAAACCATGATAAGGGCGCCATGCGTGCGCTGCGTCTGCTGTTCAAGAACGGCTTTGTAAAGCTTCGTTTCGGTGGAAAGCCCGCTGAATTCCTGCCCCTGCAGAGCCATCATGAAGCAGAGCCTTGCCCCGAGGAATGTTCCCTGGCATGCGGAATACACCTCTGCGGCATTTATGCTGACGCCGCATCTCCGGGCGTATTCTGCGATCTCGTCGGGGTTCATGGCGATGTTCTCCCGCGCGACCAGCGTGAATTTCAACTCGGCAGCGAGCCTTCGGTAGTTCGGTTTGAGCGAACTGCAGATAAACACGAAATGCGCGCGTCTGCATTCCGCAAGCAGCTGTGCGGTGCGCTGGTTCCCCAAAAGCGTATCGCCGGAGTAGCTGCAGTCGATGATAAGCACCAGTTCCTTTTCTGGAGCGGCTTTTTCGAATTCCTCGCGCAGCTGTATGTATTCAGTATCTGAGACCGGCTCGCTCAGAGGCTTTCCGGTGACGTGGGTGCATATCTGCGAAAAGCAGTCGCCGGTATTCACGGCTGAGGTAATGAAGCGTATCGAGGTGCCGTCAGGCCGCGTGCGGTTGATGAATTCACGTATGAGGGTGGATTTTCCGGTGCCGTCCGGGGCATAGATGACAGTCACCCGGTCGCTGTAGACGCGCCGGAGCCCCTGGCTTATCCTCTTTGGAATGAAAATGCTGTTGATATCAGCCATTCTGCCCCTCCGTATCAAAAAAGCGCCCGGAACAATGCGCCGGGCGCTCTGGCTTTACCTCTCCACCTTGATGAAATGTGCGATGTAGCTCTGAAAATCGCCCCACAGCGAGGGAATATCAAATCCGCTGTTCATGAGGACTTCCGCGCTGTATACGCGGCCTGTTTCCTCGTGCTGGTACCAGCAGCCCTTTTCCAGCCCGACAAGACGTATGCGGTGCAGGAACACGCTCGGTTCCTTGAGCACCTGAATGTACTCAAGCAGTGCCTCGCTCTTGTCCTTGGCAACGAATTCCCATGCGTCGAAGCGGTCGTTGTCGAACGGGTTTCCTATGCGGTACTGGTCGCCGGTGCGCACCAGCGGGTTGTATTTGTTGAATTCCTCGATCTGCTTGCGGATATTCCACTTGTCGTCGTCGGATATCCTGGTGATGTCAAGCTCGTAGCCGAAAGTTCCCACCATTGCAACGCGGCCTCTTGTCTCGAACGGGGTGATACGGCCGACGCAGTGGTTCGGGCTGTCGGAAACGTGCGCGCCGAAGCAGGAGCAGGGGTAGCACAGGGAAGTACCGTACTGTATTTTCAGGCGCTCGATAGCGTCGGTGTCGTCGGAGCACCAGATCTGCGGTGAATAGTACAGCATGCCGGCGTCAAATCTGGAACCACCACCCGCGCAGTTTTCAAGCAGCAGGTCGGGGAAGTCGGTCAGCAGGCGCTCCTGGATCTCATAAACGCCCAGGACATAGCGGTGCCATATCTCGCGCTGTCTTTCAGGCGGCAGCACCTCGTTGCCGACTTCGCAGAGCTGACGGTTCATGTCCCACTTGACGTACTCTATATTCGCGGAGGACAGTATCTTATACATCTGGTCGTAGATGTAGTCGCGCACGTCCTTGCGTGAGAAGTCGATGACCAGCTGCGAACGGCAGGTGGTGCGGGGACGTCCCGGGATGTGGATGCACCAGTCGGGGTGCGCCTTGTACAGTTCGCTGTCGGGGCTTATCATCTCGGGTTCGAACCAGATACCGAACTTGAGTCCCAGCTTGTTCACCTCGTCAACGAGATGCTTCAGTCCGCCCCTGATCTTGTTTTCGTTAACGAACCAGTCGCCCAGGGAGGATCTGTCGTCGTTGCGGTGTCCGAACCAGCCGTCGTCCATTACCAGCATCTCAATGCCTGCCTTTGCGGACTCGCGCGCGATATCAAGCAGCTTGTCGGTGTCAAAGTTGAAGTAGGTAGCTTCCCAGTTGTTGATGAGAATGGGGCGGCGGATATCCTTCCACTTGCCGCGGGTGAGGTTGTTTCTCATTACGTCGTGGAATGTGCGGCTCATGCTGCCGATACCGTCCGCGGAGAATACCATGATGACTTCCGGCGCCTGGAATTCCTCACCGAGATCAAGGTGCCAGCTGAAATCATACGGGTTGATGCCGGAGAACACGCGGGTCTTTTCGTACTGGTTGACCTCGCAGCCTGCAACGAAGCTGCCGGAATAGCACAGCGCAAAGCCGTAGCAGTCGCCGTAATCCTCGGTAGCCTTGTGGTCTACTATCGCGATGAAGTTGTTGTGAGCGTGGCTGGTCGAACCGCGGCAGCTGTCAACGAGCTGCTTGCCGAAGTGGAGCGGGTTGCGCTGAACATGGCGCTCCCTTGCCCAGGTGCCGTACAGCGTGATCATGTCGTAGTCCCTGCTGTCGAGTTCCACGCAGGTGGAAAGCAGTCTGCGGAGTTCGATGGGGTCGGCGCCGTCGTTCCTGACCTTTACGGAGCGCGTGATCACGTCCAGCTTTTCGAATACGCTGTACTGCAGGGTTATTTTCAGACCGTTGTGCGGGTCCTTGCAGTATACCTCAAGGCTGGTGACTTCGTCGTCGGTATTCGCGTAAGTTGCGGGGAGACCCTCAAGCTTCTTCTTGCCCTTGAATATCGCGTAGCTGTCGAAGTAGCATTCGCATGCAGACATGCCGTACTTGTCCATCAGCTGCATGCAGGGCTCGCGGAAATCCGCAACGCCGCTGGTCGGGAACTCAATAGCCGCGCAGTCAAAGGAATGCGGACCCATTCCGTCGTGAGTGGAGGGCACAAAAGGCTCGTCGTTCGGAATGCGCAGCATGTGCGTGATGTCCGTTTCGGGAATGGACGCACCGTAATACAGGTGCAGCAGGTTGTTGGAATTGGTTACGTGAAATGCGTATGTGGTATTTGGGGTGTCAAGCTTGAATACGCGCTTTTGTTCGTCGTAGATTATCGGCATCGTGTTACCTCACTGAATTATTTTCCGGTCATCGGATAGCTATAGTATAGCATATCCGGTTATATTTTTCAAGCGGATAAACAATCTTTTTAGGTAAATTCTAGCATGAATTTTAGGCGAAATAAATTTGCAGGAAATGTGCAAAAAAAATTCAAAAAGCCCTTGACAAGATGAAATTTTTGTGGTATCATAACACCAATGAAAGGTTCGTCGGCGTCCAAACCGCACGGGCTTTAAAATCGAATACGCCCTTACAAACCATTGAAGTGGAGATAAAAATGCTTGTGCACTCACAGAGAGCGGTCGTTGCTGGGAGTACCGCAGGACGCAGAGCATATCAAATGGACCACCGAGGGCGCAGTCAAAGGCGGTGTCCAAAGCCGCTGAGTATTCTGCGACGTGTTGCAAGCGTTAATTGCAGGGATATGTTGGTATCCGGCGAGTGTGCGGTTCAATGACCGCAAATTAAGGTGGCACCACGGTAGTATAAAGTATTACTCCGTCCTTAAAAGCAGAGGAATTCTGCGTTTAAGGGCGGAGTTTTTGTTATTCGGAAGGAGCAGAAATCATGCTGAAACCTACTCTTGAACAGGCAAAGGAATTCACCGGATACAGCGTTATACCGGTATGCCGCGAGATCCTCTCGGACTTCACAACGCCTATAGAGGTGCTCAAAAAGCTTCGTGCAGTGAGCCGTCACGTTTACATTCTCGAGAGCGTAGAGAACCAGGAAAAATGGGGACGTTACACATTCCTTGGATATAACCCGAAGCTGGAGATAACCTGCATCAACGGTGAACTCACCGTAAAGGACGTGCTCAGCGGCACGGTGGAAACCTCGAGGCAGTCCCACCCGGCAGACTACATCAGGCAGCTGATGTCCAGGTACAGCAGCCCCAAGCTGGAGGGATTTCCGTCGTTCACAGGCGGGCTGGTGGGGTACTTCTCGTACGACTACATCAAGTACAGCGAGCCTACGCTGAACCTCGACGCAGAGGACGAGGAGCACTTCAAGGACGTTGACCTGATGCTTTTCGATAAGGTCATCGCGTTCGATAATATCCACCAGAAGATAGTGCTGATAACCAACATTTCCTCTGAGAATATCGACAGCGAATACGCAAAGGCTGAAAAGGAACTTGCTGAAATGGAACAGCTCATCAGGTACGGCAAGCCCGCTGATATTCCCCACGGAAAGCTTACATCGGAGTTCCGCAAGCTGTTCGACAAGGAGCAGTACTGCGCAATGGTGGAGAAAGCGAAGCACTACATCTACGAGGGCGATATATTCCAGGTGGTGCTCTCAAACAGGCTTGACGCTGATTTCGACGGAAGCCTGCTGGACGCTTACAGGGTGCTCCGGGCAACCAACCCGTCGCCGTACATGTTCTTCTTCTCCAGCGACGATATGGAGATAGCCGGCGCTTCCCCTGAAACACTGGTGAAGCTTGAAAACGGAACGCTGCACACATTCCCGCTTGCCGGCACGCGTCCCCGCGGCGCGACGGACGAAGAGGACAAGCGCCTCGAAAATGAACTCCTGCACGACGAAAAGGAGCTTTCCGAGCACAACATGCTTGTTGACCTCGGGCGCAACGATATCGGCAAGATAAGCAAATTCGGCAGCGTTGAGGTCGAAAAGTACATGAGCATCGAGTGTTATTCCCACGTCATGCACATCGGCTCGACGGTGCGCGGTGAGATACGCGATAACAAGTCCGCTTTGGACGCCGTTGACGCGATACTCCCGGCAGGAACGCTTTCCGGCGCGCCCAAGCTGCGTGCCTGCGAGATAATCAACGAACTGGAAAACAACAAGCGCGGCGTTTACGGCGGCGCGGTAGGGTACATTGATTTCCGCGGAAATCTTGATACATGCATCGCGATAAGGCTCGCATTCCGCAAGAATGGCAGGGTGTTCGTGAGGAGCGGCGCCGGCATAGTTGCAGACAGCGTCCCGGAGAATGAATTCAACGAGTGCATCAACAAGGCTAAGGCAGTCATGAACGCGCTCACCATCGCACAGGAGGAGAGTTTATGATACTTCTGATAGATAATTACGACAGCTTTTCGTACAATCTGTACCAGCTTATCGGCGGAATAAACCCGGATATAAAGGTCATACGCAACGACGAACTGACGGTGGAGGAAATAATGGCGCTCAGACCCTCTCACATAATCGTCAGCCCCGGCCCGGGACGTCCGTGCGACGCAGGCGTATGCGAGGACGTTATAAAGGCCGCAGCAGGGAAAATCCCGGTGCTCGGCGTTTGTCTGGGACATCAGGCGATATGCGAGACATTCGGCGCTGAGATAACCTACGCTAAGAAGCTCATGCACGGCAAGAAGTCCGTGACGAAGCTGGACACTGCAAGCACGCTTTTCAGGGGACTTCCCGAGAAATGCGAGGTCGCGCGGTATCATTCGCTTGCGGCTTCTGAAGAGGGATTTCCGGACTGCCTGAAAGTCACGGCGCGCACTGACGACGGCGAGATAATGGCAGTGGAACACAGGGACTACCCGATATACGGCGTGCAGTTCCACCCGGAGTCGATACTCACACAGCACGGAAGAGAAATGGCTGAGAATTTTCTGGAGGTAACATTATGATAAAGGAAATGATAAAGAAAGCGGCAGACGGAACAGACCTCACCTATGACGAGGCAGCGGAAGTCACCCGCGAAATAATGACCGGAAACACCACCCCCGCACAGACTGCAGCCTACCTCACAGCGCTGCACATCAAGGGCGAAACTGCCGACGAGATATCCGCGAGCGCCTTTGTTATGCGCGATGTGGCAACTCCGGTGAATTATTCTGGAGATGTGCTGGAGATAGTCGGCACGGGTGGCGACGGCTCCAATTCCATCAATGTTTCCACTGTTTCGGCGTTGGTCTGCGCCGCTGCGGGAGTAAAGGTCGCAAAGCACGGCAACCGCGCAGCTTCCAGCAAGTGCGGCACCGCTGACTGCCTTGAAGCGCTGGGCGTTAACATCGCAACTTCCCCAGAGGGCTGCGTAAAACTGCTCGACGAAGCCGGAATGTGCTTCCTGTTCGCGCAGAAGTACTTCCTGCAGTCCCTGAACATCACCTCCGGCCTCAAGGGCTGATACCGGCCGAGTGAGATAATGCACAGGTCCGTCCCCAAACGGACGGGCCTGTGATTTTATCTTTCCCGAGCTGCGCATCGCACATCGGATGAGGCCACACCACGGAAAGGACCGATATGAATCCGCAAGGCAACACCATGCAGCCGCCGGCACCATTGGCTCGCAAGGCGGAACGAGTGCTGATGACCATCGCCGCCGCCTACAACGTGATCATGGCGTCCATCACACTGTTCATGTTCACCAGCTGGTTCAAAGGCCAAGCCTACGATCTGCTGGAACATAACGGTTTGCTGAAAACGGACTATTCCGCGGTGGACAACGCCTCGACGGTGGTGGGCATCTACGCGCTGCTGGTGCTGATTATCGGCATCGTCAGCTTCATCATGTCCATGCGGTGTCTCGCTCCCGGCACCACCAGCCGGTGGGTGATCATCTGGCTGGCAATCGTGGTGGTCTTCTCCCTGGGCACGATGGACCTCATCGGCCTTGCACTGTATTCCATCACCTTGGTCATCTATCTGGCCCGCAACAAGGCCATCGCGGCGCAGCAGGATGTGATCCGCACATGGGCCCGCACGCATCAGGGCTAATCCTCCTTCCCGAAGAAAGCTGTCGCTCTCGTGGCGGCGGCTTTCTTCGTATCCGCGC
>ERZ779762.811-NODE-811-length-19471-cov-2.792079_pt1 | contig 19471 bp, 18 predicted proteins | sample MGYA00511887_ERZ779762 | MGnify/ENA primary metagenome ERZ779762 (study PRJEB29588, sample SAMEA2163052) | human gut metagenome | biome: human gut; feature: human-associated habitat; material: faeces | place: Denmark | collected 2008/2010 ...
TATCCTTCAACAAAAATGTTGTATCATCTTTATTTACCGTAAGTTCCAAAGAACTATTGCTAATGGTAACTTCCTGACTGTCTTCATTGGTATAAGCAGTCAACTCCTTATAACCCGAAGATGAATTACCACATCCTACTAATGCGAAGGAAGCCAGCGCAGCAACTAAAAGCAAACCAAATTTCTTTTTCATTCTTAACTTTGCCCTCCTTCCAAATTAATAGAATCTGTAAATGATTTCTTTATAAATCGAATAGAAATATGAGAAACCATCACTTATCAAACTAAAGAAGAGAACCAACAGGAATACGATAACCAACATACCGACTCCTGTGAAAATGAGTGACGCAAATGCTTTTCCTAAAAGGAAATCGTGGATCATCATGACAGATGCCATAATCAGAAGTCCACACCATACCATGGAGAAGTATCCAAAATAGGTATAAAATGCACCCTCTTCTTCTGTTACTACGTTACTTAATAAGATCAAAGGCAGCTGAATGATCACATATGGTGTCATCGCATATGCAGTACCCATATAAATATCTTTCAAAGTACCTTTTCCTTCAAACAAAGTTGTCAGACACCAGTTTGCCACACAATAAACTACAAATGGCAGTAAGAATGTCATAATCTCTAAAAGAAGGTTCACTTCATTCCAGTTGACTGGTTGGAAAATAAAACTGGTAAAACCAAGTTTTAAAAGATTTGTAAGCAGTACCAGAATTACAATCGTATTCGCTGCGCCTACAGATCCTCTCTTTTCATGAGTCAAATCCCAAAAGCCGTCAAAAGGACGAAGACAACAGTGTAATGCATAACGAAGTGATGCAAGATAAGCACTCCAGCTTTCTTTATTGATAACACGTTGTTTTATACTCATCCTTTCTCTACCTCCTTTCTAGCCTTCTTCACAAAGCCAACACCGAAGCAGACAACGATCAATACAGCAAGAGCAATCAAAATGATCGTTATGTTGTTTTCGAACCATTCCTTACGATACAATTTGTATGCTTTGGAATAGTTTGTTGCATCCAGTTTCAATTCAAAGTAATCCATGGCTTCCTGATAACTTTCCTGGCGGAGGAGAGAACGACCAATACCGATATATGCCTGATCGTAGTTACCATTCAGTTTCAATACTTTCTGCCATGTAGCAGCAGAAGCATCATAGTCGCCACGTTTGTACTCACTCAATCCCTGATTGATATATTTACCATATTCCGTCAAAGTAAACTGAGTGATCGTTCCCAGCGTTGAGTCCATAACGAGCAATGTATCGCCCAAATCCTCAATTGCCGTTGGGTTGATAAAATATCCCGCTTTGTATCCATGACCACCAAATGCATAAAGCATGTTACCCTGAAAGTCATAAGCGAACACACGGCCTCTGGTATTATCCAGTGCATAGTAAACATCGTTGTCAAGACAAGCGATATCTACAAATCTGGAAGCACCTTTCATCTCTCCGGACTCTGTCCAGCGAAGATCTCCATAAGGCTCTACATATCCGTTACGAACCAAAATATCGGTTCCTTTTGCATTCAGTTTACGGATTGGCTGTGAATTCTGAGGAGTAACATCTTCACCGGTCTTGCCGATCGTTGCGTAGATGAATCCCTCGGAGTCAAGGCAGAGGTTACTGTACTCTGTTGGAACGAAAAGTTCCATCTGGCTTCTCTGCTCTTTACTGGCTACCATTTTCCATAAATACTGAAGAATATTATATGTTACTTTACTTGCTCCGACGTATCCGGTAAAAGATCCGTCATTGGCAAATTCCATAAATCCTTTGTTTACGTTCTGTACCTGTGTAAAGATACGTTTTGAACTATCTACAACCAGCTTCTGTGGAAGGAAGTCCGTTGTCTGATCGAAAGTTTCGTCATCCGGCTTTGTAATGATCTTAATGACATTATTATCTTTGTCCAGATGAACGATACGTTTATTTCCGGTATCGGCAATATACATATCTCCTTCGTCACTTACGAAGACATCCTGTGGGCCACTCAAAGCATCTTTCTTATCTCCATTGTTAAATTCCGTTACCATTCCTGTCTGAGTAATGGTGTCATTTACATAGGACATTTTTACGATACGATTGTTTCCTGTATCTGCTATGTAAAGGTTCGTACCATTTACATACATTCCCTGTGGTTCTTTGAAGTTACCGCATTCATAATCCGAACCTGTAATGATACGTGTTACAGAATAAGCATCCGGTGACTCACGGTCATAACCCCAGCAGTCATAAATATATGTATAATGATTTCCATCCGAACTTGTCGCAGCACTTGCGCCTGTCGCACCGATAAGGAGAGACAAGATCAGTACAAGAGCAAACATAGATGTTAATTTCTTACATACTTTCATTTTTATCCTCCTTTATCAGTCTTTAATACCTGAACTAGCCATTGTTTCCAAAATGTTACTCTGTGCGGCTACAAATATAATGATCGGAACCATCATAACGACCATCGTTGCAGCGGAACCTACACCTGCACGGGCAACACCGGAAGACATGATCTGCTGCAGTGCATATGGAAGCATTTTGAACTCCTCAGAGTAGATAAAAATCTGACCTTTCATATTCCAAAGAGCCTGCACAGAGAAAATCGTTACAGTCAGCCAAGCCGGTTTTACGTTTGGCATAACGATCTGAAGGAAGATTCTTCCTTCTTTCGCACCGTCAATCTTTGCTGCTTCGATCAGCGCATCCGGAATCTGCTCCATGAACTGCTTCATCAGGAACAATCCCATAGGAAGTGCAAACGCAGGTACGATCAGTGCGGCATAAGTATCTACCCATCCAAGTTTTGACATGATCAAATAGGTAGGAATCTGGAGAACATACGCATTAAACATGATCGCGGTTACACAAAGATCGAAGAATCCCTTGCTTCCCGGAAAATTATATTTAGCCAACACATACGCTGCCATTGATCCAAAGATCAAATGTCCTACTGTACCTACTAACGTGGTAAATACAGTATTGAAAATGTATCTTGTAAAAGGTACGTAAGAACTTGACATAACAACCAGCATATCCTGGAAGTTATTGAATGTCGGGTTCTTTACAAAAAAACTTGGTGGATAAAGATAAATCTCATCCAATGGTTTAAACGCACTACAAATGGTATACACAAGGGGCATAACAAAGAATATACCAAACAGAATCAACATAATGTAAATTCCGATGTCTCCACCAACGGATCGATTTGGTTTTCTCCTTTTGATTTTGATTAATTTCATCGTTGTTATACCTCCTATCAAGTTCCAACTTTGCTAAGCAAGGCTTGAATTGCCTTGTTACACAAAATCATAACTACGAACAATACCGTTGCTATCGCAGATGCGTAACCCATCTCAAATCGCGTGGTACCATAATCGACCAAGTGAGTTACGACGGTTCGCGCCGCGTAATCGGTACTTGGGTATCCACAAAGTGCCATCGTAACGTCAGCCACACCAAAGGACTGTGTGATTGCCATAACGGCACCGAACAAAAGCATTGGTTTCATATTAGGAAGGGTAATGTACCACAATTCCTGCCAACGGTTTCTGACACCGTCCACATATCCTGCTTCAAACTGTGAAGCATCAATACCCTGCAGACCGGCTACGAAGGAAAGGAATCCGGTACCAAGACTCATCCAAAGTACTACTATAATAACTACATTCATCATGTACTTGGTATCCGTCAGCCATAGGATTGGCTCGTTGATAATACCAAATTTCAACAAAAATCCGTTTACATAGCCATAAGCATCTCCACTGAAGAGGATGGACCAGATCAGGTATGCCTGACCGGAAATGGTTGGTGCATAGAATACCATAACGGCAAATGCACGAACGAAACGAGGCAGCTCGTTGATAAACCAGGCAAACAAGAAAGCCATGATGTATCCGAGCGGACCAGTGATCGCTGCCAACAAGAATGTATTCTTAACTGCAATCAGGAACACATCGTCATTGAGGAGCAGATCAATATAGTTTTCAACGCCGATAAATTTCGCTGGTTCCAATACGTTGTAGTATGTAAAACTATAAAATACAGACATACATACAGGCAACACATAGAACACTGTAAACAGAATAAAATATGGCAATAAGAACAGATAACAGGTCTTAGACATCTTTGCCTTTTTCCAGGCAATCCCGATATCACGTTTCTTAATTTGCATATACTTTCCAAGAAACTTCATTCTATACTCTCCTCTCTCGATTATTTCTTAGTGTCTTTTGTTGGCAGACCAAATTCTTCACGTTTATTTGTAAGCTCATCGTTGATCGTGATGACATAGTCAAGAAGTGTCTCTCTTGGGTCTTCATTCTCATTCATAACCTTACGAATTGCGTTTGTGATATGTCTTGCTGTGTAATATCCACCAGCAACTTCCGGAAGTCCAAATGCGGATTGCCACTGTTCTTTCAATGCGGCAGACTCATCGCTGCTCCAAGAAAGAGTTTCAAATGTGTTGCGGTTTGCTGTAGCATAACGAGCAGCAGCACCCATAACAGCTTCCAGTTCACTTGCATAATTACTCTGTACTTCAGAACTTGCCCACCATTTAAGGAACTGCCAGGCAATTTCTTTCTTGCCACGTTCTTCTGCACCACGAAGCATCATAGATGCAGTACCCCATGACTGAACAGAACGGTCAATGCTTCCATCTTCCTTCTGTATACCAGGGATCAGACCAAAGTTCCAAAGACCCTTGATCTCAGGAGCAAATACTGCCAATGTGTTAAAGTTACTATAATCCGCACATCCGATTGGCATCTCACCACTACGGAAACGGTTATTAAAGTCATACTGTTTATCCAATTTATAATTGGTAAAAAGTTTGGTATAGAATTCAAATGCTTCGATACCTTCCGGTGTTGCAATCATTGTCTCCATTGCGTCAGCATCGTACAAAGTACCGCCACGCTGATACAACTGAGCATAATAGTTTGCAAGGTCAGGGTTTGTAACGTTATTGATCTTACGCTCTACAGAAGGGATTGCAAAGGACATGCTGTTCTTCTGCAAAATTGGAAGTGTCTTCAATACACCTTCCCATGTACTTACATCTTTCTCAGCATCAATGCCGAGTTCTTCCATAATATCTGTACGGTAGAACAATACGTTGTAGTTCTGTGTCTCAGGCAATCCGTAAAGACCACCGTTAAATTTGTAAGACTCATACGAACTTGGATAATATTCAGAAAGAACCTCATCCACTTCACTGCCAAATTGCGACAAGTCAACAACCGCACTACGAAGTGCATAGTTAACAGGCTCTGTCTGTGAGATGCAAAGTGCAACGTCAGGTCCGAATCCGGAGATAACGGCCGGGAGCATCGCATTTACGGCACCGTTTGCGGATGTCGCTGTATTGGCGGATGCCGCTGCATCGATCAGTTTGACATTTACTTTAATTCCGGTCTCCGGTGTGAACATCTGGTCTACCATGTTTTTCAAGATAGTACTCTGGTCACGTCCGGCTGTGATCCACACATCCAATACGTCCGGATCATCAGAATCGTATACATTACCAAGAGCAGAAGAGTCACTGCGGAAAGAATTGATAAACAATTTGCACTCATGTGCCATTTTATCAAAACGAGTTTCGTTTACTTCCGGAATGTTTTCTTTTGCATCTGCAAGTACGATGTAATCAATATCCATCGCTGCTGCACTCAGGTTGTTAATCGAAGTTCCGAGGGAACTGATATTTTCTTTGAAGTTGGAAAGAGTACCAGGAATTTTATCCGGACGTTTTACAAACTTCTCCATCTGAGCGGCAAGAGTCTGTGCTACAGAAATCTCTCCACCTTTCTCACCGGTGTATGCAACGACTTCATCTACCAGTTTGTACAGACGCTTGGATTCAAAATCCATCGCTTCAATAACTTCCGGATATACTTTTTCAATCTGATAATCACGGTATTCATCCGGTTCTGTACCTGTCAATACAAGGATCTGACGATACATCTGGTTCATGTTGAATACACTGTTTGACAATTCAGACAAATATTCACCAAGATCACCCAATGTATTTTTCAGACGGATCGTATGCTTTCCTTTTGTCAGATGGAATTTGTAAGCATTTCCATTGGCATCCTGTAAGCATACCATCTGCCATACATTGCTGTAGGTAAACTGAATTTCTTTTACTTCTTCAAACGGAACTTCTCCATCGATGTACAAAGAACGGTTTGCGATATATCCACGGGTATATCCCTGACGTCCCTTGATTCCGATAACGTAGTCACCTTCTGCAGGAACTTCCATATCCCATTCAATCCAATCATTTGGAACTTTCCACTGAGTACCACCGGTCATGTCAAGAACCTGACGGTCGGTAATACCCTGCTCCGTTTTGCCATCTTTGTCTTCATATTCCGTATCACTTGAAGTTCTGTCATATGTAGCATAGAGGGAAGGAGAAGAACGGCGTACTGCCTTTTCGCCCTGAATTTTTTGAACGTATCCCTGCTCCGTGTTGTTCGTCGCATTCGCATTCAATTTGCTATACTCTTCATATGTAGGCGTTGTCTCCTTGTTTTTCACTGCCAATTTACGGATTACAAATTTTTCATTGGCACCCGTCAATCGGATCGTGTTTTCTCCGGCATTTAAATAGAAACGAAGTGGTTCCATTTCATAACCGGTAGAATCTTCAAAGTAAGCAGAGACCCAACCACGGTTTTCATCCTGTACCTGTTTGGCACGGATTTCATTTCCCTGGTTATCCTGCGTCACTTCGCCTGCATCTGTGTAGACACGGCCGAATGCAATCGCATCTGCTCCACTAAATGGAACGGCACCGTTAATCTGAAGTTCAGTTTCGATGTCAATTCCTCGGTCATCCTCATCTGTTGTAGGATAATAATCAGCTAGCAAGTTGTAGTATCCGGCGGTTTTTACATTTACTTTAAATTCTGCATAACCCTTTTCCGGAATCTGCAATGCCGTTGATTTGTCGTTGGAAGGACCCACATCTGTACGGATGGAAGTTCCCTGGCTGTCTGTAGGTTTCAGCACATCCAGTTCATAGGTGTTTTCCTCGCCTTCAGGTCTCGTGTCTTCGTGTTGTGTTACATATTTTGCATATGTATCTCCACGACCATACGAGTCACTGGTTGCGGTCAGATCCACGTCCTTATACTTGTCGGAGTTGTCGCTTGTAGAAGTTCCTTTGATCTTAAAAAATACTACTATTGCTGCCAATACTAATACTACGACCAGAAACTTAACCAAGCCTTTTTTCTTCATCAACTTTGACATGGCTGTTGCAATCTCCTTTCGCCCTTTCTCTTTTTTATGCGTTTCGCACAAAAAAAACTGCGGCTGCGAAACGCATTTTTGAATTCTTTGTATATTTTGCATACAGTTTGTATTTAAGTATATCATCAAATTTGTGACATGTCTATAGTTTTGAACATTTTTTTTATGAATTTTTACTAAATTTTAAACAATTTTTGATAATTTTATGTTTTCTATTTACTTTATTTCTATCCTATATTAAAATGAATTTGAAGATTTTTACTACAATTCAGCCAATATAAGGAGACAAATTATGAACAAAAATGTAACATATTCCAACCCGATCCTTCCGGGATTTTACCCGGATCCGTCGATTTGCCGGGTTGATGATGACTATTATCTCGTAACATCCACATTTGCCTATTTTCCCGGCGTTCCTATCTTTCACAGCAAAGACCTGATCCACTGGGAACAGATTGGCAACATTCTTGACCGCGAAAGCCAGCTTCCTCTTGGCAGCTCCGGAGTCAGTGAAGGGATCTTCGCTCCGACGCTCCGCTACCACGATGGTACTTTTTACATGATCACTACACATGTAAGCAATGAATTAGGAAACTTTATCGTTACCGCCAAAGATCCTGCCGGTCCCTGGTCGGATCCGTATCCGCTCGGTTCTTCCGGTATTGACCCTTCTTTATTCTTTGATGATGACGGCAAATGCTACTACTGTGGTACGCAGCCCCGCCGCGAAGGTTCCCGCTATTTTGGTGACAACGAGATCTACATTCAGGAACTTGACCTGAACACAATGAAATTAACCGGTGAAAGTTATCCGGCATGGCACGGTGCTCTTCGTCACGTGGAATGGCCGGAAGGTCCACATATATATAAGAAAGACGGATATTATTATCTGATGATCTCCGAAGCTGGAACCGGACATCACCACGCCATCTCGATTGCGCGGAGCAAAAGCCTGTTTGAGCCTTTTGAGGGCTGTCCTTACAATCCGATCATGACACACCGTCATCTTGGATGGAATTACCCGATCGTCAATGTAGGACATCCGGATATCGTAGAAACCCAAAACGGAGAATGGTGGATGGTTCTTCTCGCCTCCCGCCCTTACGGAGATGGTTATTACCGCAATCTTGGCCGTGAAACGTTCCTCACTCCAATGACTTGGGAAAATGGCTGGCCGATCATCAATCCGGGCAAAGGCATTATTGAAGATCATGTAAAAGCACCGGATCTTCCAACGTTCTTTGCCAAAAAAGAAGCCTGCCGGGAAGATTTTGATCATATTGCACAAAACGGACTGCCAAAACACTTTATGTATCTGAGAAATCCAATCGAAGAAAACTATGATTTCTCGAAAAACGGGATTCTGTCTCTCCGCTGCGGAAAAGATCTTCTTTCCTCCAACGGACGTCCAAGTTATGTATGTATCCGTCAGAAAGACAGTTCTTTTGCTTTTGAAACGGCGCTTCATTTGGAAGGAAAAGAAAACGAACAGGCGGGAATTGCGCTGTTCCAGAGTACAGACTATCAATATCAGTATCTTGCCGGCACAAACGGCAATGCTGCTACACTTCAGATTATTAAAGTAGAAAAGGGTGAATCGACGATTGTATGTGAAAAAGTGCTGGATGCCCGGTATCCGGATCTAATCCTTCGCTTAGAAGCCGATCAGCAGAATCTTCGTTTCGTATATTCTACACCTGAAGAATCATCCTTTATGGAAATCGCTTCCGGTTTATCCGCTCACATTCTCTGTACAGATATCGCCGGCGGTTTTGTCGGAAATACAATGGGTGTGTATGCAACAGCAAACGGCAGCGACAGCGATACATTCGCATCGTTTGATTACATGGAGTACATTCCCTGTGGTGAATTAAATTTAAAATAAGGTCTTTACATAGACAAAAAAGGAATCCGGAAATAAACCGGATTCCTTTTTATTATTAAATAAGAAAAATGCTTGAAAGAAACGTGCATTTCCTGTGTTTACTTTGTGTCCTTGTCCAATTCCTTTTCAAATGTTTTGAAAAAGCGCTGTAATAATTCAAGCATCCGGATCATATCTTCACGCCCCATCGCTTCCATCGTGCGGTCACCGACGCTACGCATACGTTCGGCACACGATTCATACAATGCCTCTCCCTCCGGAGAAAGCGCAACATACGAAATCCTCCTGTCTTTTTCACTTGGACTTTTCACAATGTATTTTTTATCTTCCAGTGTCTTTATCATTCTCGAAACAGCCGGTGATGATACTTCCAAAAAAGATGCCAGTTCACTCAAGGTCAGTTTTCCCATCTCATCCTTTTTGTTATGAATCATATGAAGCATCGCAAATTCACTGCGAGACAATCCTTCAAATTGTATGCGGTCACATACTTTTTGAAACATCGCAACATTTTTCAGAAAGATATCCTGTATCTCTTCTGCTCCTTTTCCTGCTTCTGTCATTTTCTCATCTCCATGCTTTTCCAATTTCTGTATTTTTATGCGTGGCAGCGTTCCAAAAGTTCCTCCCAGCGTCGGTCAACTTCTGCCTGAAATGCTGCGATCAGTTCTTCATTGCCCGGTTTAAACAAGTGTTTAAATCTTCCCTGGCGTTTTAAGAAATCTTCGATTGGAAGTTTTTTCTTTGGCTCATAGTTCAAAATCCATTTTCCGTCGATCACTTCAAAAAGCGGCCAGTAGCACGTCTCTACAGCGGATTTACAAACATCAATGATATCCGGTGCATCGTAACGCCATCCACGCGGGCAAGGTGCCATTACATTCAAAAATGCGGCTCCCTCCGTATAGATTGCGCGCTCGGACTTCGTATACAGATCTTTCATATTGCCGATAAATGTCGTCTGTCCGACATATGGGATATTGTGTGCTGCCAGAATAGCTGCCAGATCTTTTCTCGTCTGCGGCTTACCCTGGGAAACTTTTCCAGCAGGTGTCGTCGTGGTATCGGCATACATCGGAGTTGCCGAAGAACGCTGGATTCCCGTATTCATGTAAGCACCATTATCATAGCAGACATAAACCATGTCATGGCCTCGCTCCATCGCACCGGAAAGAGACTGGAATCCGATATCATACGTTCCACCGTCTCCACCAAAGGTAATAAATTTATAATCTTCTTTTAATTTTCCTTTTTTCTTCATAAAGCGGTATGCTGTCTCAACTCCACTCAGTGTCGCTCCTGCATTTTCGAAAGCATTGTGGATGTAACTGTCTTCATACGCGGTATACGGATACATGAAAGTGGATACTTCCAGACATCCTGTCGCATTACCGATTACGGCTTTATCTCCCGGATGAAGGGCTTTTAAGACGTTTCTTACGGCAATGGTTCCGCCACATCCGGCACACATACGATGTCCCGGTGCCAGGCGGTCTTCTCTTTCCTGTATTTCTTTAAAATCAAATTTTGCTTCCATCTGTTTAATCCTCCATCTTGTCACGAAGTCCGATATAACGATATGTATTTCCTGCCGTTCCTTCTTCTGCTATCTGCATCAGTTCGCCAAATGTTTCCTCTACCTGTTCTACCGTAAGATCACGGCCGGACAATCCATAGATGTAATTTACCGTCTCTGCCTGATCTTTATTGCGATACATTGCCGCCATAAGCTCAGCTCCCAGAGGACCTCCATTGGCACTGTAACTCTCACAACGGTCAAAGATTCCTACTGCTTTGCAGCCTTTCAGGGCTTCTGCCATCTCTTTTCCCGGGAATGGACGGAATACACGTACTTTCAATAAGCCGACTTTTTTGCCCTCACTGCGCATCTTGTCTACTGCATCTTTGATCGTACCGCAAGCAGATCCGATCGCTACGATCGCATATTCTGCATCGTCTAAGCAATATTCCTCAAACAAGCCAAATCCACGGCCGGTCAATTCACGGAATTCATCTGCCACATCTAAAATGACCTGTTTGGCATTCATCATTGCCTGTGCCTGCGCACGTTTTGCTTCCATACAATAATTGGAAACTGCGTATGGGCCGACTGCCATCGGCTCTTCCGGATTCAAAAGGAAATGTTCCGGTTCATAGGTTCCTACAAATTTCTTAACGTCCTCTGTTTCCATCAGGGTAATATTTTCTACTGCATGACTCGTGATAAATCCATCCTGGCAGATCATGATCGGCAGCATAACATCTTTGTGCTCCGAAATACGGTATGCCTGAATAAAGTTATCATAGGCTTCCTGATTATTTTCCGCATAAATCTGAATCCATCCGGAATCTCTTGCTCCCATACTGTCAGAATGCTCACTGTTAATGTTCAGCGGGCCGGACAACGCACGATTGACTACTGCCATACAAAGCGGCAGACGATTGGAAGCCGCCACATAAAGCACTTCCCACATCAATGCCAGTCCACAGGAAGAGGTTGCCGTCAGAGCACGCGCTCCGGCTGCCGAAGCACCAATTGCAGCACTCATCGAACTGTGTTCACTTTCTACCGGAATAAATTCCGTATCAATCTCGCCATTGGCGATAAAGTTCGATACAAACTGTGGAAGTTCCGTTGAAGGAGTGATTGGGAATGCCGGCATGACATCCGGCTCTACCTGTTTAATCGCATGTGCTACGGCTTCATTACCGGACATACGCTCTAAAATACTTTTACCCATTTTATTTGCCCTCCTTCATCGTAATTGCGTCAAACGGGCATGCTTTTACGCAGATTCCGCATCCCTTGCAGTGTTTCAGATCAAATTCGCCACGTTCTCCACCGGAAACCGGAATGGCACTATCCGGGCAGTATGGCACGCACAACAGGCACTGTTTGCATTTTACCGCATCAAATACCGGCGTATTGACTCTCCATTCCCCGGTTTCAAAATCCTTGGATGTTGCAGATTCATAAATCTGAAGTCCCGGGGTAAGATCCTGCCACGCAGCACCTTCATGTATTTCTTTTGCATGTATTATATTACTCATCTCCACGTACCTCCTGCATTGCCAGACGAAGCGCCTGCATATTTCCTTCGAGCACTTCCGGTTTTTTTGCAAATTTATGACTCAGGGAAGCTTCCATCTCTTTGATAAAGTTCTCTTCTTCCATAATCTTGGATATCTTAACAATCGCAGCTAACATCGGGGTATTTGGAAAATATTTTCCAAGCGTTTTCATACATACCTCTCTGGCATCAATCGTATAAACCCGACCTTTGTATCCGCCGAGCAGCGGACGGATCTCATCGCTTGTCTTTGCGGTATTTACTAAAATTGCGCCATCCTCTTTCAATCCTTCTGTTACATGAACGGAATGAAGCAGTGTCTCATCGACAACAACCACATAATCCGGATCATAAATGTTGGAATGTACGCGGATCTCGGTATCGCTGATACGGTCATATGCCGTAATCGGCGCACCCATTCGCTCCGGACCATATTCCGGAAATCCCTGTACATGTTTTCCTGTCTTAAACGCAACATCAGCAAGTAGAAGAGCGGCGGTCTTGGCACCCTGTCCACCTCTTCCATGCCAGCGAAATTCTGTTAGCTCACTCATGGTTAGTTCTCACTTTCTTTTTAATTCTATATGTACGAATGCCATCGGCATCATAAAACAATAGTGCCATCTTATTGATAAAATGACACTAATAAAAATTATAATATGAAATTCTATTCTTGTAAAGTATTTTTTGGAAATACCACGGTAATTGTGGTGCCTTTTCCCAATTCACTGGAAAGATCGATCTTCGCATTGTGATTTGCCACGATGTGTTTTACGATGGCAAGTCCCAGTCCGGTACCGCCCGTCTGTTTCGACCGGCTCTTATCTACGCGGTAAAAACGTTCAAACACTCGCTCCGTGCTTTTCTGCGGAATTCCGATACCGGTATCTTTTACCTGTAATTTCACACCGTCTTCCTCATTTTTCAGAATGACTTTTACGCTGCCGCCTTCTTTATTGTAGCGGATCGCATTGTCACAAAGATTGTACAGCAGTTCTTCCATCATGCCCTTATTGGCATATACATGGCAGGAGCTTCCAAAAAGAGAAAGAAACACCTGATGTTTTTCCGCATTCACTTGAAGCATACTGACACAGCTTTCCGCCAGTTCATACAGATCAACATCTTCAAATTCGATCGTTTTCTCCGTCATATCCAGTTCGGACAGACGTATCGTATCATTGATCAGCGTCAACAGCCGTTTGGAATTGCGGTGGATTTCCTTCGCGAACCGCCTTACATCATCATCCGTCGCCATACCGTTTTCAATCAGTTCCGCATAGCCGGAGATAGAAGTCAGCGGCGTCTTTAATTCATGCGACACATTGGCAGTAAATACCTGCCGCATTTTCGCACTTTTCATAATATCTTCATGCTGCGCCTTGATCTTTCGGATAAATGGTACCAGTTCCCGATAACCATCTTTTTCCTCAATGGAATCCATGTCCTCTGCCATCCGCTGAATCGGCTTAATGATATTTTTTGCAAAAAGAAGTGTCAGGATCCAGCTTACAACAAAAATCAGCGCAATAATGGCAATGATTTCCGGCAGAATCTCCAACAGAATACTGTAAATACTGTCTGATTCTTTTCCCACGCGCAGAACCGTACCATCCGGCCGCCGCAGTGCATAATAAAATGTATTCTTTGCCAGCGTATCGGAATGCCTTACACTTCTTCCCTCTCCCGTTGCAAGCGCCTCATCAATCTCCGGGCGGTCCTTGTGGTTATCCATCTGCTCTGCGTCTGCAAAATTATCAAATATTACCTTTCCGCCCTTATCTACGATCGTAACCCGAAGATTTTCAAAATCCATCTGCTTTACAATCTCAGACTCATTATCCGACGCCTCAAATGCGTTTTCCAGAATGACCGCGTTATTTTGCAGGCTTTCATTTACCTCCTCACATAACAGCTGATAAAAAATGAAACTAAACAGTACAACCATCAATGTGATGATAATTGCCGACACAAGTAAAAAGGTATGGTTTAATCGTTTTTTCATTCGAGAACATACCCCACATTCCGGACAGTCTTGATCCGAGTTCCCTCTTCTCCCAGTTTTTTCCGAAGAGTTTTTATGTGCATATCGAGCGTTCTGGATTCTCCTTCATAATCGGTTCCCCAGACGCGGTCCATAATGCGGTCACGCGTCAGAACGATACCGACATTCTGCATCATCATCTTGAGGAGTTCGAACTCTTTATACGTCAGCTCACATAACCGGTTTCCGACATATACACAGTGCTTTTCATTATCAATCTGAATCTCACCCAGCATCAATGTCTTTTCTTCGCTTGCCGCATTGCTCCTTCGAAGCAGTGCTTTTACACGGGAGATTAACTCCATCACGCCAAACGGTTTGGCAAGATAATCATCTGCTCCCATGTCAAGCCCTTTTACTTTATCAATTTCCGATGTCTTTGCCGACACAAAGATCACAGGTATTTTTTTCGTATCCGGAACGGTCCGCACTTTTTTTAAGATAGACAATCCATCCAGATCCGGAAGCATCACATCAAGAAGGATCAAATCCGGCGTCTTTTCCGACAATTTTGCAAAAAAGTCCTTCGCATTTCCAAATCCTTCCACTATGTATCCGCTGTTTTTAAGCGCAAACATCTCGATTTCCTGAATATTTAAGTCATCTTCCACTACATAGATCAGTGACATCTTTGGTCATCTCCTTTTCCTTGTGTTACTATAGCATTCTTTTGTAAAACAAGTTAAAAACCTATGTAAAATCCATGTAAAATTTTTAAAGAGTAACTCCAAATCCGAGGATAGTAAAGGCTTTTTCCTCATCGCCCGGATGCATCACAATCTTTACAACATGTTTTGCAGACTCCGTCTCATTTAAAATAATCTGCGGATTACAATGATTCCATCCATTCACAAGAGGATCTGCCGTGAGTGCCAGTTTGTCATCCACATAAATATCAGCTTTTCCAAATTTGGGAGTTCCGGAATCTTTCGACACAAGTACAATATTTTTCGCCGTAATCTCCATGACAAATTCCGCTCCTGTCGTCTCATAAGCCTTCGCCCAGCCATTTTCCAGAACCGGAGATGCCTGACTGCTCAAATTTCTTTCTACATATTGGATTTCGGTATCTTTATGATCGAATCCCTTGTGGGAAACCGTTCCATACTGTTCAATATTAGAAGAATCTACCAGTATAATATTTTCAAACTCAGCGCCTTTTACCGGTTTCACCGTGAAATCGCTGTCTTTTTCCGGCATCGGTGCTTTCGCTGCCTGCTCAAGCAGACCGATCAGGCAGTCCGCCATAATACGATGTCCGTCATTGGTCGGATGGAAAATATCATAAAAATACTGTCGTTTCGTCACAACTGTATTTTCGGAAAACTGTGGTACTACCGCTGCTTTTACACTTACCATCGGAAGATCATAGTTTTTTCCGATCGGCACAAGACGGTCTTCCAGATTCCACTCACTCATAAACACCGCAAAATTAAGAATAACCGCCGGTTTATTGTCAGCGTTGGCAATCTTGCGTACAAGACTTTCAAAACTTACGCCCTCGGTCTCATCCCCTTCGTCGTTTACGGCAAATTCCACGATCACAACGTCCGGCTTGATTTTTCCATAATCTGTCACTTCTTTTTCATAACGGATCATACCGAGTTCGGACGGAGTTCCTCCGACACCTGCTTTTACAAAGGTCACATGAGCGCCGTCATCCGGTGTAAAACGCTCACAGAAGCCGCGGTAAGACAGGTACGCATACGATTTGCTCTCGATCGGTTTTGCCCCGGCTCCCTGTGTGATGGAACCGCCAATATACGCGATCGTTACGTCTTCTCCCCGCTGCGCCTTTTCAATGGCTGTTTTCAGCCGTTTTACATTTCCAAGATTTAACAATGATCTGTCAATCATCTTCTGATAGGCTTCCGAAGCAAAATCAATCGGCGGATCCACCTGAATCTCCGGCACCTGATAGCCATCATTCAGATAGAATTTGAGCGTTACACTGGCACTCTTGCAGTCCTTCGGAAAATCAAAATCAAATTCTCCAATAATGTCATCCATCTCATTGACCGGCACCTGCGCAAGTTCGATCAGAACCTCTTCGCCGTTGCATGGGCATTTTGCCGTAATATTGCTTCCGGTAACGTATTTATCCTCTTTTCCATAACAGTTGATCGTAAAATCGATAAAACTGCTTTTTTCTGCTTCTTCATGTGCCGTAATGCTGACACCGATACTATGTACAAGTTTGCGGATTCCCTCAAAAGATTCTAACAGTTTCAGAATATCTTCGTCCACTTCTCCGCAGATTCCTTTTACCTGCTCAACCAGACGCCCTTCCATGTAGTTGGTATCCCGGCAGCTTCCATCCCTTCCCGGCAGGCCCGCAATATCCTTATCTAACATCAAATACAAACTTGGTCTTTTTTTTGTAGGGTCTTTAGGTGCTTTTGGTCCTCTCATATTTTAATCTCCTTTAATTTTCATTACTATTTTTTGCAGTTTCCTGCTTTACTGTCACATCCAATTGATTAAACGGAATCTCAATTCCTTCTTCATCAAATCTGAGTTTGATCTGTTCCAACATCCGCCAGCGCACCGGCCAGTAATTTTCCTTTTTTACCCAGACATGCACTGCCATATCGACAGAACTGCTGTTAAGGGCACCGACAACAACATCGACCGGCTCGCCGGTAAGAATCTCTTCCTGATCTTTGATAATGTCCTGTAACACTCGGCGTACCTGCTGCAAATCTGCATCGTAACTGACTCCGATCTCCAGATCGATCCGTCGTTTATCCTGATTCGTCACATTGATAATGTTCGAATCCGCTAACTTTCCGTTGGGAAGAACTACCGTCTTATTATCGACCATCTGCAATTTGGTATATACGATGTCAATCCCGATCACCGTTCCTTCCAGATCCCCGACAATAATATAATCACCCACCATAAACGGTTTCATCATGAGAATCAATACGCCACCGGCAAAATTTGCCAGGCTTCCCTGAAGAGCAAGTCCTACAGCCAGTCCCGCAGAACCTAACAGCGCAATGATCGAACTTGTCGCAAATCCAAGAAACTGGCACAAGATCAAAATCAGTACCGCATACAACGAAAATTTGATAATGGACAAAAGGAAGTGCGCCACTCCTTCTTCCATACTGCTTTTGTCAAATGAGGCACGAAGCAGTTTCAATAACAGCTTGACGATTTTTTCCCCGATGACAAATAAGATGAGCGCGATAATGATATGCAGTGCCGCATCCACAACGTTCGGTATTTTATCTGTAAAATAAGAAAGTGTCATTTTTCTCCCTCTTTCTATTTGTGATATGGTTCTTTTTTGATAATGCGGTAGGCCCGGTAAATCTGTTCTAATAAAATGACACGCATGAGCTGATGCGGAAATGTCATTTTGGAAAAGCTCAGTTTCCAGTCTGCCCTCTGTAATACTTCTTCCGAAAGTCCCAGCGATCCCCCAATCACAAATACAACATTTCCCTTTCCCATAATGCCATACCGGTCAATCTGCGCGGCTACCTGCTCGGATGTCTTCTGTTCTCCCTCGATAGCAAGTGCAATCACTTCATCCTCCGGTCGTATCTTGTCTAACAGCCTTCTGCCTTCCTTTTCCTTAATCTGTTTTTCCAGTTTTTCCGAAGCACCATCCGGTGTCTTTTCATCCGAAACTTCTATAATCTGTAATTTCACATACCGGCTAAGGCGTTTTTCATATTCTGCCACTGCCTGCTGCATAAATTTCTCTTTGCATTTTCCCACACAAAGTATGGTTATCTTCATAATTCCTGTTCCTTTTCTTTTTCTTTCGGATGATATTGAAATGGTCGTTTATAATCCGGGATCTCGTACAAATACAGGATTCCATTTTTAACTCTGCGTACTTCTTTTCCAACAAATCCCAGACGGAACAGTTCATAGATAAAGTTAAAAATCAAAAAACCATGTGACACAATCAAAATATTATCCTGCGACCAGTCAATCTGCCGGAAAAATTTGCGTACTCTTCGCCTGGTGCCTTTGATGTCCTCCGGCTGGCTCTTGGATTTAAAAAACCACGCAAGCCTTCCGCAAAAATGCCAGATTGGAAATGGCAGTTTCAAATGATCGGTATCAATAAATGGAGCATTGTCTACTTCACGCAGGAGTTTATCCACATAAATATTCCCACTGTACACTTCTTTTGCCGTCTCGACAGCACGTTCCAGATCACTGCAATAACAAATGTCCCAATGAATCCCTGACATATTTACTTTTTTCTTCAATATCCTTGCATGTTCATATTTTTCTGACCACTCTCTAAATTCTTTGGATGTCATCATCACTTTATGAGGGCAGTCTACTTTAAAATGTCGTACTAATCCAATCTTCATTGGTTTCCTCCAAATCCTCCAAATTGATTTTGTCTTTTCTACTAATAGTATAACAACAAGGACCCTGTCAATGCAATAGCAATTTAGAAAAAAATCATTTTGAAAAAAATTTGAACTTTTTTACAAAAAAATATATTATGACATATTTTTGACACATCTGTTTAGTATCTTAATACTCGGAAAGTATAAACTTTCTACTCCCACCCTATTATACGCTTAGGTACCATATGGTACCACAAAAAACACCTCCTCCCAGAGGTGTTTTTTGTTTGTTCTTTTTCTTGACTGTCAACACCCTGATTCCGGGCGTTTTTCTTATGTACGCAATGCCAGACTCACTTCCAGCCCCTGATTGATCCGTCTCATCACCGTCTCATCCAGATGACAGACTTTCTCCCGCAATCGTGATTTGTCTATCGTCCGCACCTGTTCCAGCAAAATAACAGAATCTTTTACAATTCCATAATCTTCTGAGTTTAACGCAATATGCGTCGGAAGTTTTGCCTTATTCATTTTGGATGTGATTGCCGCACAGATCACCGTCGGACTATATCGGTTTCCCATATCATTTTGTATAATTAAAACCGGTCGTACGCCACCTTGTTCGGAGCCCACAACCGGTCTTAAGTCTGCATAATAAATGTCGCCTCGTTTAACCACCATGGTACATACCCCTCGTTATTTTACTTCCCTATGTAATACAGGATAAGATTTAACTTTCATACCACGAACGGCTTTACTGCTGTCGTGGTATACTCCTATTATTACCAATATACGTGAGTTTATACCGTGTGTTAGTTATTTATTATAGTAACGTAACTATTCAGGATCTAATGTATGGAAATCAATGAA
>ERZ779762.860-NODE-860-length-18768-cov-3.400898_pt1 | contig 18768 bp, 10 predicted proteins | sample MGYA00511887_ERZ779762 | MGnify/ENA primary metagenome ERZ779762 (study PRJEB29588, sample SAMEA2163052) | human gut metagenome | biome: human gut; feature: human-associated habitat; material: faeces | place: Denmark | collected 2008/2010 ...
TGCCGGTTTCAATACCTGTAAAGATATTTCTCACGTACACATACGCTCTTCTGAAATCACTCATTCATTTCCTTCTTTCCTGCAACAGCCTGTGCATTAAACATTGCAAGGGCAACATTAACCTTATCCATACGAACCGTTTCTTTTCCTTGCTCAAGTTCTCGTACAAATCTAAGCCCAAGCCCTGATCTCATTGCAAACTGCTCCTGAGTCAGACCTGCTGCTTTTCTATTTTTTTTTACAAATTCAGCAATTGGATTCATATTTTACTCCTATCAGCTATTTTAGATACAATATATATTATACCCTTTCAGGTATGAAATCAATTTATTTTTTATATATTCGTCCCTTTCGGGTATATTTGATCGCATCAAAGTTATTTTTATACCTTTACGGGTATATTTTCATTAAATCAGAACATATTTTATACCTCTACGGGTATACTCAAAAGTGATCTATATCTCCTATATTCCATTATTTGTCAATATGCTTTTTTTCAAAAAACCGGCAGGACGATTTCTCATCCTGCCGGTTTCATTTCAGATATGCGAACAACGTTATGTCCCGCACGTCTTATGTTTTCACTTTTTTGATCTATTTAACCTTTACGGTCTTCGCACTGTAGGCTCCAGGATATCCAGTTGAACCATACTGTCTGTAAGCTCTCACAGTGAAGTAATATGTACTGCCAGACTTAAATCCTGTCTTGCTGTATTTCAGACTCTTGGTAACTGTAAGTCTCTGCCATTTGCCATTTGCAGAGGTCTTGTAATACACAGCATAGCTTGTAGCACCTGTAACTGTGGACCAGGTTATATCTACCTGACCCTTGCTTGCAGATGAAAGCTTAAAGTTTACAGCTCCAGGAAGTGTAGTTGTCTTGACAGGTGCTGCTGTATCGCATGGTCCCATATAGGTCTTGCCGTCAGCTATCACGTATCCTCTCACCACATACCACTGAGTAGTGCCTGAAGGAAGATTTCTGTCATAGTAGAAGAGATTCTTTGTACTTCCCAGTCGCTCCCACTTATGGCTTGCCGTACTGTATCTGTAGACGATGTAGCCCTGGGCGTCAGCCAGCCTGCTCCACTCAAGCTTCATGGTATTTGCAGCCGGAGTAGCCTTTATTCCGCTTACCTTGCCAAGCTTAGGTGTATTGTCAGCAATAGTGAAGCTTACACCTGTCTCGCCGGTGAAATTTCCCTTGCCCACAATTGTGATGGCTGCCGTTCCAACATTTACATTTTTACTGTATTCTACAGAATAATCTTCATCCTGTACCAGTAATATATCATTGTATGTAAGTACAGGAACAGGGCATATTTCTTTGCCTGTATAGCTATATTCTGTCTTATCAAGCTTAAGCTCAGCGGAAGCTATATCAGCTGCTTTTATAGTGAAGTCTGCTCTGATGCCTCCGCTATAATTTCCCTTGCATACTACTTCTGCCTTAGCCACGCCGACATTCACATTATCTGTATATAGTACATCATAGTCCTTGCCCTCAGTCAGAGCTGTTCTGTCTACAGTAACTCCCGTAACATTCTTTATGGCTGAGCCTGTATATACAAAGCTGGAGCCTGACACATGAGCCTCTGCAGAGGCAGCTTCAATATCTATCGGTGTAATTGCAAATGTCTGTCTCAGGGTTCCTGAATAGCCATTTCTTCCATATGCCACAACAGTTGCTGTTCCAGCATTTACGTTATTCTCATATGCTATCTCATAGTAGGATTTATTCAGTTCTATACCATCAAGCATAACCATCACATCCTGTGTGATTGCCGTTCCGGTATACTCTCTGTCTGTAAGTCCGATTATCTCTCCTGATGCTATATCTGCAGCTCCGGTTTCGATAATATATTGGGCATCTGTAACATTATAATTGTCTGTTGTAATGCTGACCGGTCCTGCTATTATATCTCCATTCACCAATCCGTTATCTGTAGAGATCACAAGCCTGCCATCTACATAATCTACAGCTGTCACATGCTCCGGAAGCTCCACACCAGTCGTATCAACACTTATATTACCATATGTCAGGCCTTCATCAAGTGCCGACATAAACTCTGTTACAGGAATCTCAACTGTTGTCTCCTCTCCTGCTTTAACTGCACGATATATTGATATGCCGTTAATATATGCTTTTTCAACAGTTATATCTACGCTGATGCTTGTCTTTCTGTAATTTTCTGTCTCAGCAGCAGTTATAATAAGTTCTGTAGTTCCTACTGATACAGGAGATACATTTCCCTGTTCATCAACTGTAGCAACTGAACTGTTATCAACTTCAAATGTAATACCGGCTTCTTCAAGGCTGCTTGCTGCCACCAGCTCTGACACTCCGCCATATGTGAGAACAATGTCCTCACTTTCTATAATATTTTCAGCCTTACCAATAACAAATTCTCTGTCAACGGAACCAATGTAATGTCCCAGACCTGTAACAGTAACTGTTGCTGTACCTGCCTTTACATTATTGCTGCATTCAAGACTGTAGTCAGTACCTTCCACAAGAAGCTTATCACCATCATATACAGCCACATCCGGTGTAACCTCGCTGCCTGTATATACCGGTGTTCCCGTTATATTTATTTCACAGTCTTCAAGCTTCTTCTGAATATCGAACTGCTCATATCTGCGGAAGCCGTAATCTCCCTTTCCACGTATCTCTGCCACTGCTGTTCCTACATTTACATTATCTGTGTAGAGAACATCATAATCTGTGCCTTTAGTAAGAACTGTGGTACCATTCTTGATTACTATCTGTGGCTTAAGCTCTGAACCTGTATATACCTGAGCAGGTATGTCATCTACCGTAAGTCTCTTGATATTTGTTCTCTTATTCCGTCCATCTGATACTATCTTCATGGTGTAAGAATGTACGAACTTGTTCATTGCAATATAATAGGTCTTGCCCTCAACTACCTGGAAGGTAAGCTCGACAGTACGCATATTTGAATTATCTGCAGTGCGGTAATTGCAGTAGTTTCTATCTACAGATATAGTCGTGCCCTCGCTGTCTACAAGCCTGTTCATGCTAAGTCCTGTCTCAGCCTCAAACTCCACATTGACATAGCCTGACTTTTCTGCCTTGTAGCCATACACACCATAGCCCTCTGTTGCCGGGCACTCATAGTACCTGTCAGCCTCATATAATTTTGTATCTGATATAGGTGTTACTGTAAATGGCACAGAATACATTAACTTTCCACCTATGAGCAGACATTTCTCATATTCACCAGCCGTGAGCTTAGTGAGACTGCTTAATGCCTTTCCGTCCTTTCTGACCTCGTAGCGAACAGTTTCATTGCCTGCGGTTGTATTTTTTGTACTTCCGTTATATATATTCTCTGAGGTGCCATTGTCATAGTTCACTATGAAATTCATTTCCGCCACATATCCTGCTGCTGATGAATATATGGAGGTATCAATATACTCAAGATATGTTGACTGTCCCTGGTATCTGCTGTCCAGCTCCACCGTTGTGATCTGTGGAACAAGAGTTATGGTAAGAGTAGAACCCTTAACTGTACCGGTTGTCATATTGAATGGTCTCGCCTTGAGATAGTAGGTCTTTCCTGCTTCAAGTTCAATAAATATCATGAAGTTCCTGTTACCTGCACTATCATCGTCCTTCGCCAGTTCTTTTCCCTCCATCGTCTCATAAAGGGTTCCATATGTATCGCTGGTGCCTGCTGTATACATCTTGTAATTTCCACTGGTCTCCGGTACAAACCTGTAATACTGGTAGGCTGCATTAAGGTTAAGTGTCACGGTTTCATCAACCTGTATATCTATCGGTGTATTTCCCGGATATGGAAGCACCGTCACATCATATGAATAGTCGATATTCTCATATTCAACCTTTATCTTATATGTACCCGGCTTGTAGCCTCCCAGCTCACTTGCCACCAGGCTGCTGGTATCTATAGTCATTCTGTGTCCTGATATCGCACCCACTGTTCCATATGATACTGTTTCTGTAGTTCCATCTGTGTATTCCACATTAAATGTCAGTCCATTAGGCACTATTCCAGTATCTACAGTCTCATAATATGTTGTCCGTGTCGCATCTGCTGACACAGTATAGTTCTTGATCTCCTTTGTCCACTTTGCATGCAAAGTGATACTTCCACTATACCCCTTTTCATGTATAGTACTCAGGTCAAGCTTCATCACATACATAGTATTTGTGAACCAGCCACCGAATACATAGCCCTCTTTTACCGGATCCTCCGGCACCTCTATAGGCTGATACATAAATGCTGTTATATCGTCTATCTCACTTCCGCCATCTGTATTAAATTTATAAGTGACCTTGTTACTTGTGAATGCCGGTATTGCCGCCTCACCGCCACTTATCTCTGCTACAATACTGCCAACTGATCCGGTGGAGCTGTTATAAGATCTCCAGTACATGAGATACTTGTTGGTATTTCCAAGGGATGACGGCAGCGTATATTTCACCGCCGAGTTATTCTTGATAGTCGTAAGTGATGTACAGCCATCAAATATATTGTTGCCAAAATGGGTTATACCTGCCCCAAACTCTGCATAATACATGCTTCCAAGTCCCGAAAGAGCCTTGTCACCTATACCGTCTACGGTATACTCACTGCCATTTACAGCAACAGTGTCAGGGATCTGTAATCTTGTAATGCTTACTTCTCCCGGCTCATTGCCTGTAACCCAGGCGCTCAGACTTCCGTCATCATGCTTTGTCAGTGTGTACACAAGACCGTTTACCTTAGCTGTATCCCCGGCTTCCCCGGCAGGTATATCGGCTCCGGGTGTTGCAGGCAGCATATAGAAAACAGGACTGCTCTGTCTCGTTACATACCATATTATACTGCCGCCCTTTACTATAGGCTTCATGTCTGACAATGTTCCGGACACAACACGCTCTGATGCAAGGATATTGCCACGGGCATCAACAAATGCATAGTGAACCTGCCTCTTGCTTATATCTGTCTCCCATAACACGGCAAATACGTCATCACTCACCCTTACGAGCCAAGGTCTTAATGCGTTATCTGTACCGTCCTCTGCGTAAGCCGAAAGATTCACGATCTTATCCAGCTTATAACCTGACTTATCCACAACTGCCACATATACGTTTCTCTTAGTACTGCTGCTGTAATTACTCTGGTCTATGCTGCAGCCGGCAGAAAGAATAGTTGATCCTGTAACCTCAAGCCCACTTACATATGATCCGGTATAGTTATCTCCGGTCTCACCTCCGTAGCTCATAATGGTCACATTGGCGGTTTTTGAACTGAAATATTCGCTTCCAAGGTTTGTATACTTCATAAGCACATGGCTTCTTGGATATGCGTCACCTCTGTCTGTGGCATATACTGTACCTGTGCTGTCATCATAGAATATGTCCTGTGAAAACGAATGACTGACATATCCATGGGAAGTATTTGAAACCGTATAATTATTATATATCACCTTCATATCAGCAATAGATATCTGCATCATTATGCTTGCCTGATGATTGTAACCATCATCAGCCTTGTACATGGTATGGCATGTCCTCAGATACAGATTAGTGCCATCATCAGCCATTGAAACATTTCCCGATGCAAATGGCTTCTGGGTATTTGCCCCAAAAATCTGTGCTGCCCCAAGCTTGTTCCAGCTCTTGTCATACTTCACAACACGGATAACCTCCACTGTATCAGACTCGTCCATGTTGTTCTGTCCAAATACAAGAAAATAATAACCATCGCTTTCATAAAAACCTGCAAATAGCGGAAGCTCCATCTCTATACTCTTCTTAGAATCAGCAATATAGCTGAAATCTGCGGTATAGTTTTCCACAAAAAGTCCATCACCGGATCTGTATTCCAGTCTCTGAAAGCCTCCGTCTTTCCCATCAATAAGATACGACCTGGACAGGCCGCTATATCTTCCGGTATGGTCATTATTGGTGGAAGTCCCACCCTCTGAGTAATTCTCAAACTTCGCATGTGCTGCCACAGACGGCACAAGAGCCATAACACATGCAAGAAGTGCGACGATCATCGTATTCCTGAACGCACTTCTTATACCTCTCTTCTCCTTCATTTACATCCTCCTTCTCCTTTGATCACCTACACATTTCAGTGTTAAAAATTATATATATTGCACAAAAACAGATACATTAATTGTAATATATTGTTAAGGAAAAGGCTATATATTTTTTCAGCATTTTGGAGATTCAGGGTACCGCACTGTTATGGTTCTCGTTAAATCATGATTCTCGTTAAATCATGGATTCCGGCTATTATGTTTTTTAGATCATGGGCACTTTACAATTATGATCCTGTCGCCTGTCTTTATGTCTCCCTCCCCAAGATTGTTCATCTTAATTATAGAGTCCACGCTGGAGTAATAGGTTCTGGCAAGATTATAAACCGTATCCCCCTCCTTCACCACGTAACCTGTGATTCCCGGAACAGCCGCTTTCTTCTCCATATCCACCGGAAGTATCTTCGTATCGGTAATAAGACTGCAGCTGTTCCTTGCAAATGCTGTAACGTCCATTGCCACCACGCATTTGATCTCAACCTCGTCATTATTTATAAGGTCAGCAGTAATGGCATCCACCCCGGGAGTGATTCTTACGGAGTCATCATCCTTAAGCTGCACCGTTTCCACATTGTAGGTGTAAGGAAGCACCGCCTCTATCTGGAAGATCGGCCTTGTGTCATCATTTGACACATAGACTATATATGCCCTGACGGCTCCCGATATCTCAATGTGGTCATCCATAAGCTTAACACTGTCTATATCGCAATCCCCACACACAAAAAGTATCTGGAGTATGCCCGGTGCACTGCTCTTAAGCCGTTCCTTTCTGGTGATCTTGGTTCTGGCATTGTTCTTGACCCTCAGGGTCTCATACCGGAACTCCTCCCTTACAGGCTCTATATTTGCCGTACCGGAGAACATATCCTCAAGGATATTTATATCCCTGTCCTCATAAACCCTGGCTTCCGCCGCAAGATTATATTCAACATATATTATCCTGTCCTCGCCGTCGGAATCCTGCTTCACGGTCACATTGCCCTTTCCCGGCGTTACAAAGCCGTCAAGGATCATGTCCTCATACACACCCGGACACTCTATGCTGCTGTTTATCTCCTTTGTGACATTGACAAATGACAGCGGGGTTCCCTCTTCTTCTCCCTTATAAATTGCAAACAGCTCCATCTCGAAGCTTACACTGATACTGCCGTTCATTGGCTTCATGTCAAATTTCCTGAAGGATACCTCATCCCAGATAAGCCGGTTTATATTAGGCTTTGAAGCGGGAAGCTGTATCTCTTCCTTGACCTTGATCATATCCTTGCAGCTTGTGACCATATTGGTACAAGAAAACTTCTTATAACAGCAGGATATACCGGAGGCATTTGCCACATCCACTGCCGCCTCTATTGACGCCCTGTCATATACTGCAAGCTTCATACCCACCAGTCCCCGGACCTCAATCTTCCTGCTATTGATGACGGTTATGTACAGATCCTCAAGGGTGTATGTTCCATCCACCCGATCCCCCGGCTTTATCTCATCATGGGGATCCTCGATAACTACATTTTCCTCAAATGGAATCTCGCTCTCAAAACACACCACCGGAACATCGCCTTTATTCTTATCAGCCTCATCTTCTCCGGCAGCACTCTGATATAATATCTTGAACACCACAGTTCCACTTACCACTATACGTCCATCTAAGACGTCGGTGTTCTCCACTATAACATTTCCCCTGCTCATTATAACCTTATCCACATCTTCTCTCGAATCAGGTATATTGAAATCATCATCTATGGTGAACTGAATATATTTTGATGCCTTAAGTATACTGGTAGTAAGCCTGTTCTTCGTTAATTCCACTTGATCCCACTCCTTATTTATTATTTGCCTGTGCGGCTGTCTGCTGCATGAAAATATTCGTCTGATAAAATTATATGTGCCGCCTGCCGGTTCTATGACACAAAAACCTCCGGCATTACCTGTTTCATATATTCCATTTTCCGAAGCTTTCTCCATCGGAACACCATCTATCGGAACACTACCGGAAGCATGGTGCGTTCTATCCTCACAACCACTACGGGACAGGTCATGGTCCCGGAATCCGTAGCAGTGGCGATTGAGCGGAGCACACTCTTTATGTAGATGGCATTTTCGTCCTTATATACCTTATCCACGTCTATCCTTATGTTATCATGATCTCTTCTTCCTGCCCCTATGACGATATAGGTGTAATCGTTGTTGGTATAAGTAATCTTAAACTCCTGCTCCCGCTTGTCATCAACTATATTCTTAAGCTCATCAGGCATAAGCCCCTCCTCGCAGATATCGTAGCTCACATCATTTCCCTTGTCTGACATGGTATAGACATTACATCCACATAAAAGAAAACAGCAGGATATAAACAATCCTGCTGTCATTATCTTAAGGTAAAAATATACTGCTCTTAATTTTTTCTGCATATTACCTCTTAATTATTTTAAAAATTTTCCGGCTTTAAACATTTCCTGTTGCAAATCCTCATTTACAAGCTGCTCCCTATTACTGTTCTTCCTCTTTCTGATCCTTCTCTACAAGTATTCCAAGCTCCTTAAGCTGAATATCATCCACAGGGCTAGGTGCGTCTGTAAGAAGACATGAAGCGTCTTTAATCTTAGGGAATGCAATAACGTCACGAATAGAATCCTGCTTAGCCATAAGCATTGCAAGTCTGTCCAGACCGTATGCAAGTCCTGCGTGAGGTGGTACTCCGTACTTGAATGCATCAAGAAGGAAACCAAATCTCTCATATGCCTGCTCCTTTGTGAATCCAAGGCACTCGAACATCTTCTCCTGTATATCATCCTGGTGTATTCTCACTGAACCACCACCGATCTCATTTCCGTTTAATACGATATCGTATGCCTTTGCACGTACTCTGCCCGGATCAGAATCAATATACTGGAGATCCTCCTCCATAGGCATTGTAAATGGATGGTGCATAGCCTGATATCTTCCAAGCTCATCTGACCACTCAAGAAGTGGGAACTCTGTGATCCATACAAACTTGAACACGTTCTTGTCAAGAAGTCCCATCTGTTCTGCAAGGTGACATCTCAGTGCTCCAAGAGTATCCCATACAACCTTATTCTTGTCAGACACGAAGAGAAGCAGGTCTCCCGGCTTACCTTCCATAGCTGCAACTATGTTGTTCATCTCATCCTCTGTCATAAACTTGGCAAATGATGACTTAAGACTTCCGTCTTCTCCTATAGCAATATATGCAAGACCCTTTGCTCCGTATGTCTTGGCATACTCAACCAGAGCATCAATCTTCTTTCTTGGAAGCGAGCCCTGTCCCTCTGCATTGATACCGCGAACTGAACCGCCTGCTGCAATGGCATTTGTAAATACTCCGAAGCCGCAATCCTTAACTACATCGCTGATATCATGAAGCTCCATGCCAAATCTCAAGTCAGGCTTATCCGAACCGAATCTGTCCATGCCCTCCTGCCATGTCATACGCTTAATAGGAAGCTCAACATCCACGTCAAGAACCTCCTTGAAGAGCTTGGCAAGAAGTCGCTCATTTACATCAATAACATCATCAATATCCACAAAAGAAAGCTCCATATCCATCTGTGTGAATTCAGGCTGTCTGTCGGCACGAAGATCCTCATCTCTGAAACATCTTGCGATCTGGAAATATCTGTCGTAGCCTGAGCACATAAGAAGCTGCTTGAAGAGCTGTGGCGACTGTGGAAGTGCATAGAACTCTCCCGGATGCACACGGCTTGGTACAAGGTAATCTCTTGCACCCTCAGGTGTTGACTTACATAACATAGGTGTCTCTATCTCAAGGAAGCCCTCATCAGCCATGAACTGTCTGGCAATAGTTGCCACTTTACTTCTAAGCATAAGGTTTCTCTGGAGGTCAGGACGTCTTAAGTCAAGGTATCTGTACTTAAGTCTGATCTCTTCCTTTGTCTTGCTGTTCTCCTCGATTGGGAATGGAGGTGTCTCTGCCTCAGAAAGTATTCTGAGACTTGAAGCTATAACCTCAATGTCACCTGTTGCCAGATTCTTGTTGACAGCACCCGCACGGAGCTCAACTGTTCCCTCTATTGCCACAACAAACTCTGAACGGAGCTTTGACGCCTTCTCGAAGCATTCACTTCCGCACTTTGTCTCTTCAAATATTATCTGAAGGATACCGCTTCTGTCCCTTAAGTCCACGAAGATGATACCACCCTTATTTCTGCTTTTCTGTACCCAGCCCATTACAGTAACCTTCTGACCTGCAAGAGAGCTGCTTACCTCTGTACATCTGTGACTTCTCTTAAGTCCCTTCATTGTCTCTGCCATTTTTATATTTCCTCCTTGGCAATATATTTTATATATTAACCTATTTATTATCTCTATATATTTTTATAACTTTTTCTGAAAATAATCAATAGAAAAGCTTACATTATTTCACTCCATGCCTTGTCATAGTTGTTCTTGCTATGGATTATGTCCTGTATCTCCCGGACAACATCCGTAGTATTCACAAGCTCCATGAACACCAGGAATATCTTCATGTCAAAATGTCTCACCTCATCAATGACCATTCTCATAGCTGTCTCCGCGTCAAATGCCTTTCTGTAGGATCTGTCGCTGACAAGAGCCGTGAACACGTCACATATCCTTATTATCCTTGAGCCTATAGGTATGGCTTCACCGCTCATCCTGAAAGGATATCCGGAGCCGTCATAATTCTCATGATGATAGAGGACCATATCCGTGATCTCCTTATCATATCCCTGCTTCACAAGGATATCGCTTCCAAGTCTTGCATGAAGTCTCACATACCTCATTTCCTCGATCCTCATGGAATCCTCTTTTCTTCCGTTTATATAAGGGGTAATCTTCATCTTACCTATATCGTGGAGCATGCCTGCCATGGCGATCTTATTCACCGTCTCATCATCAAGCCCCACAGCCCTTGCAAGTCTTGAGGCCAGTATACTTACACATACTCCATGCTTTATGGCGTCCTCCAGATCATCCCTGTAGTAATCCTTATTCTCGTTATTTACGTAACTGTCACGTTTTCTGTCTATCATTTCATCAATCCTTGAGATGTACTCATCAACATTCTTAACATTCTCTGTACGTTCTATTCTGAATGGCTTCTCAGAACCCTCAGGATTTTTCTTTATGAGCTTACAGGAGCTTCCTGCACCTATTCCAACTATGTCAGTTATCTCTTCCATTATGAGGATATTGTACAGACACTCAAGTCCCTCTGCGGCATAGCCTACATTTTCAAGGTTTCCTGCCATGTTCTTCTGCCTGTACAGGTAATATGGATTAAGTCCCATTCTTGCGGCACATTCATTTACCAGCTTAAGCTGTGTGTCCACATCTGTCTTGAGACTGTCCTTGTATTCGTCCATCCTTGCCTTAAGATTTGCAGCCCTCTTTATGGCGAGGGTGTGTACCGTAAGGCTCTCCGGAGCCAGCTCCTCCACCTGCTTAAGTGTGTTCTCCACAAGACCGGCGTCCTCCCCGGGAAGTCCCACTATAAGATCCATGTTTATATTGTCAAAACCCGCAAGCCTTGCCTGGCGGAACGCCTCCACTGTCTGATCTGCAGTATGTGCCCTTCCTATGGTCTTAAGGGTTTCATCATTCATGGTCTGCGGATTTATGCTTATCCTTGTGACGCCGTGGCTTTTAAGAACCTTAAGCTTATCTGCCGTTGTACTGTCAGGTCTTCCTGCCTCAACCGTATATTCCATGACCGACGCTGTATCGAAGTGCTTCTCTATCATGGTACATAATCTGTCCATATCCCCTGCACTTATGGAGGATGGGGTTCCACCGCCTACATATATGGATACCAGCTTTCTGTCCCTGTAATGTTCAGCCGTAACCGCCATTTCCTTATCCATGGCATCAAGATATTCACCCACCTTATCCTTATACACTCCTATAGGATACGAGGTAAATGAACAATACAGGCACCTTGTAGGGCAAAACGGTATTCCTACATACAGACAATATGGTCTGTCCCCACGGGACATTACCTGATCTATAAGTCTCCTCTCACGTCTGGCAATATCAACACACATCTGCGCCTTATGGCTGTCTGCGCTGTATTCATCCCTGTAACGGGCTACTATCTCTTCGTCAGTCATGCCCTGCTCCACCATTGCCATGGCGATCTTGGTAGGTCTGACGCCTGTAAGAGTTCCCCACGGAAGCTCTCTTCCCGCAAGCTCTGTGAGCATTCCGTACATCTTAAGCTTCATAGGATTTCTTACCGCTTCCCTGTCTGTATAATCACATGCCATGAAAGCCGAAGATCTGATATTTTGATTCTGTTCGTTCCCGACTTTCGATACAGCTCCTGATACAGTCTCCGGAATATCCCTCCGGTCAATCGTATCTCCCGGAATTTCCTCCGGCACAAATCCATCGTAGACCTTCATGTCTATGCCCGTCTCATCACATCTAAAGGCAAACGTCATGAACACCTCCTGCTTCGCCGTATCCAAAAGATCGGGTGTCCTCGCAAGGCTGTCATGATTGATTATCTTGTGGGAGGGATAAAATGCCTGCAGCATGACCCTTATATCATTGTTGTAAATTTCTGTATTCTGTATTAGATAAATCATAATTTATTCAAAATCCATCTTTAAACTATTTATATTGCACCTCTCATTAACACCAAATATCCAATGCCCGATATGATGTACTAAAAGAATGGATTATACTTCTTCTCTCTTCCGATCTTAGTTGACTCTCCGTGTCCCGGATAAACCACTGTGTCCTCAGGAAGCACAAGGATCTTCTCTGACACGTTATCAATAAGTGCCTGGGCATTACCTGTAGGGAAATCTGACCTTCCAACGCTGCCTTTAAATAAAGTATCTCCTGTAAATACTATATTGCTTTCAGGGAAATAATAGCACATGCCTCCGGCTGTATGTCCCGGAACGCTCAAACATTTTACTGTAGTGCCAAGCATCTTAACCTCGTCTCCATCCTTAAGGTATATGTCTGCGTCCACTGTAATAGGTTTGCCGAACATGGCGGAGAGATTGCCCTTTACACTGTTAAGTACAGGCCTCTCTTCTTCAGAGGCATAACACTTCACACCGGTTGCCTTTCTCACATCCTCAAGGGCACCTATATGATCCATGTGTCCATGGGTAAGGAATATGGCCACGCAGTTAAAGTTCTCCTGCTTAAGGGTATCTAATATATACTGGGGATCGTAGGCAGGATCTATGACTACTGCCTCCCTGGTCTCAGGATTTACCACCATATAGCAATTTGTCTGAAAGCCACCCAGTTCACTGGTTACTACTATTAATTTTGCCATTTATATTAACCTGCTGTCCTTTCGATATCTATAATACTGTCCACATTTCTTATCTTTGAGATTATGGAGTTAAGCTGCTCCTTTGACTTGATCTCAAAAGAAATAGTGATAGTCGCCTTACCCTGCTTACTGGTCCGGCTGTTTACGCTGTTCACGTTAATATTTGCCTCGCTTAAGATCTTGGTAATATCAAAGAGTATTCCGTTCCTGTCATCGGCATATATGTTTATCTCAGTCATATATGTGTTGGACTCAACGGCATTTTCCTGCCATTCTGCATCTATTATCCTGGCTCTGTCCGCCTCGCTCATACACAGCACATTTATACAATCGGTCCTGTGAATGGAAATTCCTCGGCCTCTGGTGATGAATCCCACGATCTCGTCTCCCGGAACAGGAGAACAGCACTTGGAGAAACGCACCGCCACATCATCCACGCCCTTGACCACGATACCACCCTGGCCATGGGTACGGTTCATCTTCTTCTGGCTGTACTCTTCGATTATGTCCTCATTTGCAAGGGCTTCCTTCTGATCCTTATTGTACTCCTCAATAAGCTTGTTTATTACCTGGCCTTCCTTTATTCCACCGTGACCTATGGCAGCCATAACAGAATCCCAGTCCTGGAAATTGTACTTCTTTAATATCTTCTCTATATACTCAGGCTTATTGTACTTGGCGAAATCAATGCCCTTGGACTTGCAGTAGCCAAGTATAAGCTCACGTCCGCGACTGATATTCTCATCCTTGAACTGGTGCTTGAACCACTGGTTTATCTTGGTCTTTGCCTGGGTTGACTTCACTATGTTAAGCCAGTCTCTTGATGGTCCCGCAGAGTTCTGGGAAGTAATGATCTCAACTCTGTCACCATTTGAAAGCTTGGTGTCGATAGGCACCTGTCTTCCGTTTATCCTCGCTCCCACCATCTTGTTACCTACAGCAGTATGGATGGCGTAAGCGAAATCAATAGGAGTGGAACCGCTAGGCAGGTTCTTAACATCGCCGGCAGGGGTGAAACAATACACATGCTCAGCGAACAGGTCAAGGTCTGTCTTAACGAAGTTCATGAACTCCTTATTATCATCTGTATCTCTCTGCCACTCAAGGATCTGGCGGAGCCATGACAGCTTCTCCTCTTCCTTCTGCATTACTGTACCGGAGATGTTCTCCTTGTATTTCCAATGGGCAGCAATACCATATTCGGCAGTTCTGTGCATTTCATAGGTACGGATCTGGATCTCAAATGGCTGACCCTCAGGTCCGATAAGGGTTGTATGGAGAGACTGGTACATATTCGGCTTAGGCATGGCAATATAATCCTTGAATCTGCCAGGTATAGGCTTGTACATTTCATGGATTATTCCGAGAGCCGAGTAACAGTCTCTCACTGTCTCTACCTTGATACGCACTGCAAATATATCATAGATCTGGTCAAGAGTCTTATTCTGGTTCTTCATCTTCTTGTAGATACTGAAGAAATGCTTTACCCTTCCGTCGATCTCAGCCTCAAGCCCTGCGTTATCTATATGCTTCTTAACATCCGCAACGATCCTCTTGATATATGCTTCTCTCTCCACAAGTCTGTCATCGATCTGCTTCTTAAGGTCTGCATATACCTCAGGCATAAGGTAACTCATGGAAAGGTCATCCAGCTCAACCTTGATCTTACTGATACCTAATCTGTGAGCGATAGGTGCATATATATCCATAGTCTCCCTTGCCTTCTCGATCTGCTTGGCAGGGGTCTGGTACTGCAATGTACGAAGATTGTGAAGTCTGTCCGCAAGCTTTATAAGGATTACTCTTATATCCTTTGCCATGGACAGGAACATCTTACGAAGATTTTCAGCCTGTACCTCTATCTTATCTGTTGTCATCTTCAACCGTGTCAGCTTTGTTACGCCTTCCACAAGAAAAGCAACCTCTTCCGAGAATTCCTTTGCGATCTCCTCAGAGGTCATGACAGTATCCTCCACCACATCATGAAGTATACCTGCAACAATTGTCTCCTTATCAAGCTCCAGCTCAGCAAGGATTATAGCCACACACAGCGGATGCATGATGTAAGGCTCTCCGGACTTCCTGAGCTGACCCTCATGGGCCTTGCTGGCAACCTTATAGGCCTTCTCGATCATAGAGATATCCGTAGAAGGATGATAGGTGCGGATCTTGTCAATAAGATCCTTATATAACTCCTCCGGTGGGGTGAAATCCGCCGGTGTCGAAAGCTCTATATCCCTCTTTTTCTGCTTTGAATCACTATTCTTTTCTTCAAGTATTTCTGCTATGTTATCCATACAATCACCACTTTTCGCTATTTCGTCAGTATATGTCTTATTATCTGATCATCTTCAGATCCGGTCAACAGACTGCTCTGTCATTCATTGCCAGATATGTCCGGAGCTTACTCACCGTCAAATTTAACCAGTGAGTCAATGTCATATTTTGAAAGTCTCTCACGACCCTTAAGATCTGTAAGCTCAATAAGGAAGATCATCTTAACAACCACGCCCCCAAGCTTCTCAACCAGCTTGGCTGCTGCCTCGATAGTCCCTCCTGTTGCAATAAGGTCATCCACCAGAACTACCTTCTGTCCCGGCTTAATGGAATCCTTATGCATTTCTATGGTAGCACTGCCATACTCAAGATCATAACTCATCTCAACTGTCTCTCTGGGCAGCTTACCCTTCTTTCTTACAAGGACAAATCCCTTGCCGTTCTTGTATGCGATAGGTGCACCAAATATAAATCCTCTTGACTCTGCTCCTGCGATAACGTCATAATCAACACCATCAAGCATTGCTGACATATCATCAATAGCAATCTGAAGTCCCTTAGGATCTTCAATAACGCTGGTCACATCTCTGAAAATAATTCCGGGCTGTGGAAAATCAGGAATACTCTTAATATACTTTTCTACATCACTCATTGATATATACCTCGCTCTCAATTTTTCTATGAAGTATGCTTTCTGTAGGCAAGAGGCATTATCTGGATACTGGCTCTTCCTGCAAATTCATTTATATTTGGGTAATACGCAATATCCAATACCACATTATTGGACAATCCCTTAAACATTTTATCACATTCACTCTGTCCAAACCACTCTTTTATGTTAGAAATGATAACATCCGGGGTAAAATCTACGGCTTCTATGGTACCTCCGTTGTCCATTGCCAGTGAAAACCTAAGCACATTCTTATTTCTTCCCATTATCACCGCCTTTTTCACCCTTACCCCGCTCTGGGCGAATACCGGTTTCTCATTTCCTTTTCCAAATGGCTCAAGCACCGACAGCTCATTTACCAGCTTCTGGGTAATATATGAAAACGGCATAGGCACGTCTATCCTAAGCTTCGGAGTGAGCACCTCCTCTCCCATAGTGCTGTTTCGGTTGAGATTTCTCTTTAGGCTGTTGAAATTCTCTGCCTTTATAGAAAATCCCGCTGCCATCTCATGGCCTCCAAACTTGACGAACAGGTCTGACTCCTTATTTATCTCGTCGTACATATTGTAGCCCTCTATGGAACGCCCTGAGCCCTTCATGATACCCGGTTCCTCACTGTCAGTAAAGAGCAGCACCGGTCTGTAATATTTCTCCTTTATACGTCCCGCCACAATACCCACAAGACTTTCATGTAGACCCGGTATGTATATGACGAATACATCATCCTCAAGGGACGGCACCTCTATATTATATCTATTACCCTCTGTCTCAGGGAATATATTCTGTGTGTCGGCATTTTGTGTCCATACATCAAAGCGGGTTCCTGCATATATGGAGGTATCACCCTGGTCAATAAGCTTCATGGCGATCTCCGTTCCCTTTACGGTCATATCCTTACGCTCGTTATTTATGTTTATAAGCTCCACCGCTCTGGTCTCAGCTACAAATGAATCCTCCTCCAAAAGAAATTCAAGGCTTGTTCTGGCGTCATCCAGTCTTCCCGCCGCATTGATACACGGACCTATGATAAAGCCCAGATGAAATGAGCTTATCCTGTCTGCAATACCGCTGTTCCTTATAAGAGCCGCCAGTCCCTTATTGCTGCTGTGTCTCAGCCGCTTAAGAGCAAGCTTCACAAACACCCTGTTCTCGTCCACTAAATTCATAACATCACACACCGTGGCTATACCAAGGTACTCTATATATTCCATGACTTCTTTTTCGGGAATACCGGACATTCTAAACAGCAGCTGAATAAACTTAAATGCCACTCCCGCCCCACACAATTCCTTACATGGGTACTGGCAGTCCGGCTGTTTGTGGTCAATGACCGCGTCCGCAGGAACTATTTTGTATTTTCTTGTTGTGCCACCTGAATTTGTTGTGTTATATGATTTTGTTGTGTCATATGATTTTGTTGTGTTATATGATTTTGTTGTATCATCCGAATTTGCTGTATTACCCGGCTCAACATCCGTGTCCGGCACAATATCATATGGAACATCATGATGGTCTGTGACAATAATTGTCATGCCCAGCTCCTTGGCACGTTCCACTGCCGGAAATGCCGCAATGCCATTATCGCAGGTTATTATGGTATCTATACCCTCTGCGTATGCCTTGTCCACCATTCTCACATTTATTCCATATCCATCCGTAATCCTGTGAGGGATATCATAGTCTATGTAAGGAACTATCCTGTTCTTCCGGTTTTCATGATCTTGGTGGCTTTCAAGGCCTTCTGAATTTTCCTGATTTCTCCGGTCTTCACAGCTTTCTGAATTTTCCTGATTTCTCCGGTCTTCCTGGATTTCCCGGCTTACCTTCTTATATACCTTAAGAAGACCCTTGTAGAGGATATAATTTGAAGTCACTCCGTCCACATCATAGTCCGATATGATCCTGATCTTCTTGCCTTCTCTCATCTTATCAAGCATGATCCGGCAGCCCTTTGTCATATCCTTCATAAGGGATGGTTCATGTGCCATGCTCATATCTTCATTCAGATACATTTCTATAGCCTCATCGCCTATTATGTCCCTGTTTCTGATGACTCTTGCCGTAACCGGATCTATATTAAATCTCTTTGCATTGGCGAAGAAGTCTGCTCTCTTGCCATACACTGTCCATTTCGTATCATATTTTGTATATCTGGCCATTCTTCCTCCTGCTGTAGTATCTTTTTTTCATCTTGAACATCCAGGTCATATTTTTTTGCTTTTCTTGACCTGCTTTCAAAATTTGCATTTTTAAGTCACTTTTTTCTTTGACTTTTCTTGACCTGTTTTCAAAATTTGCATTTTTAAGTCATTTTTCAACCCGGTTTTCCTTGACCTGTTTTCAAAATTTGCATTTTTAAGTCAATTTTCAACCCGGTTTCCCTTGACCTGTTTTCAAGATTTGCATTTTTAAGTCACTTTTCAACCCGTTTTTCCTTGACCTGTTTCCA
>ERZ779762.862-NODE-862-length-18743-cov-3.153896_pt1 | contig 18743 bp, 12 predicted proteins | sample MGYA00511887_ERZ779762 | MGnify/ENA primary metagenome ERZ779762 (study PRJEB29588, sample SAMEA2163052) | human gut metagenome | biome: human gut; feature: human-associated habitat; material: faeces | place: Denmark | collected 2008/2010 ...
GTAGCAGCAGCAGGCGACGGTGCAGCAGCAGGCGGCGCTGAGAAAGACGAGTTCGACGTAGAACTTACAGAAGTTGGACCAAACAAAGTTAAGGTTATCAAAGTTGTTCGTGAAGTAACAGGTCTTGGACTTAAGGAAGCAAAAGAAGTTGTAGATGGCGCTCCTAAAGTAATCAAAGAAGGTGCTTCTAAAGACGAAGCTGAAGATATCAAAACTAAGGTAGAGGCTGAAGGCGCTAAAGTTACATTGAAATAATCAATCGAATAGTGCTTTGAATAGAAGAAGCGGATCGCAAATGCGGTCCGCTTTTTTAGCATAAAAATCTCCCTATACGCATAGTTTTTAGAAAAGCCCTAAAAGGAGAACTTCGTGAGTTATTTCCGTAAGATGATATATTTACAGGAAGAAGGACAAGAACGCGGAGGATATATAAAGGCATCCGCAAAACGTGAGTGGATCCGCTTGGAAATACATTTGACGAATGTAAATAAATGGGAAAATAAACCGGTGACGATTGTGCTGAAAGGACAAGATGGAACATATGATCAGCTGGCGGGAACCGTTTCTTCAGAAAAAATTACGAGACTGGAGTGCAAAGCGGGAGAAAAAGAGGAAGTAATCGGAATCTGGATCGGAGAAAATGGAAAAGCACAGATGGGAGAAGGCCAGCCGCCGGTTACAGAGCCTGAACCTCAGATTGAGAGGGAAGAAGCGACAGACTCTCTGTTGCAGAAAGAGAACCCGGAAGCAAAAATTACGGAACCAACAGAACCCGAAATAGAAATGACAGAAGCGGCAGACTCCATGCAGAAAGAAGAACGGCAAGAAGAATTACAAACAGAGGAACCGCCGGAATTTATCGAAGTAGAGATGGAAGAAGAGCATGATTGGAAGTATGAATGTGATAAACTCTTTTCCACACATACGGCGATGTATCCATTTTCGGATGATGAGGTGGATCAGTGTGTTCAGATCGGAACGGAAGATTTTGGAGAATTTCCGCAAAGGTACTGGACGTTGTCGGAAAATCCGTTTTTGAAACAGGGATTTTACAATTTTGGACACCTGCTTTTTGCCCGGATTGGCGACCGTGTATTTGTCGGTGTACCGGGCAGATACCATAAACGTGATGTTTATCTTGGAAGATTGTACGGATTTTCGTATTTTAAAAGTGTACATAAGAGCAAATTGAAAATGGGAGATTTTGGATATTGGATGATGGAAGTGCATCCACAGCCTTTGCAGGCAATGCAGGGAGGCTGGGAGGCTGCTTCTGATATTAAAGAGAAATCGAGTAGGTCTGGATCCAATATCCCACTTGAAGGAGATACGCAAGCATCTGCGGACCGGCCATAAGCTGACCGTACCACGGCTTTCCGTAATCGCTGGGGGTATTTAGAAAATGATCCAGTTTTTTTGGGTCTACGATACCGGTCAGAGGCGAATTTACCGCATGAACCATTTCGTAGAGACGCTCTGCAAGCAGTGTTTCATAAGCGGGATCATAAGTCTTAGGATAAGGACTCTTTTTGCGGTTTAATACAGCGGCGGGCAGAAGTCCTTTTCCGGCGTCGATCAAAAGGCTCTTTGTCTGACCGTTGTGGCATTTCATATCCCAAGGGACGTTGTAGACGTATTGTAAAATGCGGTGATCGGCAAATGGTACACGGGCTTCCAGACCGGAGTACATACTCGTTCGGTCCATGCGGTTCAGGAGAGTCATCATAAACCAGCGGATATTGAGCCAGGAGATTTCGCGCCGTCGTGCCTCTTTTTCCGAATCTTCCACAAGGCGAGGAGTGCAGGCAAGTGTGGCCTCATAGGCTTCTTTGGCATATTCTTCCATTTTCAATGAGGCAGAAAAGTCGTCGTGGAGCAATACTTTTCTTGCGTCGAAGTCGTATGACCAGGGAAACATGTTCTTTTGCCACAGTTCTTCCCGGTAAAACCACGGATAACCGCCAAAAATTTCATCGGCACATTCGCCGGTCAAAGCGACGCGGTGTGTCCGGGAAACCTGTTCGCAAAAGTAAAGCATAGAAGATTCCACATCTCCCATACACGGGAAATCACGCGCATCGACAGCTTTGAAAAGGTAGTCTGCCTGCGTTTCGTTGTCACATTCGAGAAGGGTGTGATGCGTTCCCAGATGTTTGGCAGCCAGCTCTGCAAATGGGCGGTCCTGACTGGATTGAAACGAATTTGCCTGAAAATTCACATCATTGCCTTTGAAGTCAAAGGAAAAAGTATCTAATATGGCATCTTCTTTCTTCAGATACATCTGGCAGATCGCAGTAACGAGCGAACTGTCCAGTCCGCCGGATAAAAAACTACAGATGGGGATATCGGAGACCATTTGTCTGTGAATGCTGTCACAGAGAAGAAACCGCACGTGGCGGATTGTATCCGCATACGAATCATGATGTGGTACAGCTTCCAATTTTCGGAAAAAGTGATGCCGGCAGCCGGAGGCGGAAATATGCATATATTCTCCGGGGAGAAGTTCGTGCATTCCGGCAAATCCACCATTTCCGAGCGTTCTAGCCGGACCGAGAGCAAAGATTTCATTCCAGCAGGCACGGTCTGCCGCCGGTTGAATGCCATAAGCAAAAAGGGCTTTGGGCTCCGAACCAAAGACGACGGCGGAGTGGTCAAAACTGTAAAAAAGTGGTTTTACTCCCAGAGAGTCACGGACAAGATAGAGTTCTTTTGTCTGATGTACATAGATGGCAAAGGCAAAAATACCATTTAATTTTTCGAAAAAAGATGTTCCTATTGCCAGAAAACCATTCAGAATCACTTCCGTGTCACTTGTGGTTGCCCAGCTCATGCCAAAAGGTTCCAATTCTTCGCGAAGTTCGCACGTGTTATAAATTTCGCCGTTGTATACAATGGAAGCACCGGTTCCTTTATACTGCGCGGACATTGGCTGCCTGCCACCGAGGATATCGCGGATGGCAAGGCGTGTGTGTGCGAGACCGGCGTGGTGGAAAAGAAGTGTATTTTCATCGTTTGGCCCCCGGCTCCGCAGAGAGCGTCTCATGGCAATCAGGCGTTTTCTCCAGGGATTTTCGGGAGAAGTCCCCTGATATCTGCTACTGAGATAATTTTGATCGGATTGATAAAATCCTGCGATACCACACATGAAAAAGCCTCCTTTATTTTGGATCCGGTCCCTGGATCACAGGCTGCAACTGTCGGGCATCCAAAGCTGCCTCGATCGTATCCGTCAAAAGATCAATGTGTGCGATCATAGAATTTGGTTTTGATTTGTAATTATCCTGACCGAAAGGAATGAAATAAATATTCTTCGTGTTGAGCAGGATGCCGATATTTTTCAGGTTCATTCCCAGGGCATCGTTGGTGGAAAGTGCTACGACAAGAGGCCGGTTGTTGCGAAGATGCGCTTTTGCAGCCATGAGAACCGGTGTGTCAGAGATGCCATTGGCAAGTTTTGACAATGTATTGCCGGTGCAGGGCGCGATGACAAGGATGTCAAAAAGAGCACCCGGACCGATCGGTTCGGCATCCGGAATCGTCGTGATCGGTTTCTTTCCGGTAATTTTTTCTGCCTTTTCAAGAAAGTCAGCGCATTTTCCAAAACGGCTGTCCGTCGAAGAGGCGTGATCCGAAAAAATAGGATACAGATTGGCACCGGTAGATGCCAGTTTTTCCAGTTCTGCAAATACCTTTTTGTAGGTGCAGTAGGAACCGGTGATCGCGATGCCGATATTTTTTTGTGATAAATCCATGGACATAAGTTACCTCCTTAAAGATCACAATATTTACAGATTTCTGCGGCAAGTTTGCTGCCGGCTGTTTTAGGGGCATATTTTCCGGGGATTCCCGGACAGTTGATCAGGATGCCGTGAAATGTTTCCGGCAAAAGCAAAGGGCCGGACGCCACTTGAAATACGTAACAATCCGAAGGAATATACGTGAAAAAAGAGGCGGCAATCGGGACATCCGGAGCGGTATTTATAATGATATTTGTCTGGTTAAGATGCGATTTGTTGCTGCGTATTTTATCGGGAGTGAAACACTTGTAACCATTTGTCAGAGCGGAGGAGACGGATTTTGGGTTTTTCTCTGTGATGACTATTTTTTTGCTATAATTCGAAAAAATCCGCGCTATTTCCTTACCGCATCTTCCGTATCCAATAAGAAGAATTTTGGATTCTGATATAGAAAATGGTGTCTTGGACATGACCTGGGCGAGAAGCCCTTCTGCGGTCAGACGGGTATTTAAACGTCCAAAGGATGGACTTTGCAGCACATCATAACAGGGAATGTCATGTTTGGTACAATACTCTGTTACGACCGCCGGAAAATTTCCGCCGATTATAATATGATCTGGTGTGAGTTTTTTGAGAAAGGATTCTATGGTAAAAAATGGAAGAAGAGCGGTAAAAAGGGATTTTCCGTTTTTTGTAAATGGAATTCCGGTGAGGACAACTCCTTCTGCTGGAAAATTCTCCCAACGATCCAGAAATTTTGCACCATATGACGCCAGACAGTGGCGGGCATAGTCGGTGCGGGCATCTGAGGGGAGAATGGTAATATTAACAGACATAGGCAGCATTCCTTACTGTGTTTAAAATCAATATATGATTCGTTTTTTTCGATGTGAAAATCTTGACATAAGAGGGAAAAACGATTATACTTATTTCATGTGAGGCGACTCACGCTAAACATTGTTAAGATTTCCGTGCAGCCGGGGAGATAGCGGTGCCCTGTACCTGCAATCCGCTATAGCAGGGGTGTTGTCTTGCCTAGGGTCTTTTGATAAGGAGCTGCCCTTTATAAGTGGCGTTGACATCCGGGTCTTACGCAACAGGAACTTGTGAACCGTGTCAGGTCAGGAATGAAGCAGCACTAAGCAAAACTTCTTGTGTGTCGTAAGGGCGCCTGGATTGAGTTAACTGTAGAGGTAACGTCCATTGAGATTGATTCGAAGCGGGGCGCACGGATTTTTTATATTTGACGGATTTTATCTAGGGAAAAAGGGCGACAGTGCCGATGCGGAGGTATCGTATGAAAGAGAAAGTACAATTGACAGAAAACGCAATGAATTCGATTGAAAATGGTGCTGTTTTGTATGAGAAGGATACGAAAGTGGAGTCGATTGCTCTTCTGGTCAAAGGAAGAGTGGAGCTGGTAGCAGATGGTATCAGTATGGTGTTGGGAACAGGAAATTTCCTGGGAGCGTGTGATATTGGAAAAGAAATGCATTCCTTTACATATAATGCAAAAGACGATTGTGCCGTTTTTGTCATTCCTATTGAGGGGATGGCGGGCATCGAACATATATTGGCGGAAAAGCCGGATTATCGGGGACTTCTTGTTACCTCTTTAAACTATTTTCTGGCAGAAATAAAAAAACAGTTACAGCATTTAAGAGAAGAAAATGAAAGCCTTTGCGGCTTTATCAAAGAAAAATATGAATTGTGCAGTCAGGTTGCCACGATGTGCGGCTTTGAAGTGTCTGTGGAAAATGCACTGCAAAAGGTTGAAAACTGTATGCAGCAGTCATTGCAGGAGCCGGAAGATCTTGGAAGATACTATCTGGAGTGTGCAAAGATGCCGATTGAGGCGCAGAAAAAATTCTTTTGTGGCAGCCAGTATGTAGCGATGTACCATTACCGCGAGCAGTGTGATGTGGTAAATGAATTTTTGTCGTACTGCCGTGAACAGGGCGAGGTATTACACCGGTTATTCCGGTGCCTGATCTTAGAAGAAGATGCCCTTTTCCAGACAGTTGGGAAACTGGCACTGGCACTTTTGGAAAAAGGTGTCCGCGATCCGCGTATTGATCAGTCGGTTGATCAGATTGTGGAAAAGATCAATGAGACGGAAACATTTCTTACCGAAAAAGCGGGAATTTCCGTACAGCTTGACAGGGATAAAATGGAGCGGCTGTATTTTGCACTTTTGTCCGGAGAGGGACAGACGCAGGAAGAGATCGAAAAACTGGATGAGCCGGGAATTGAATATCTGTATGAATCACTGGGGCAGATTGTCGAATATGCGCCGGTTCATATGCGGGTGAAAAGTGAATTTACGGAGGCGGTAGAAGCCTTTACGGTACTTCCCGATAAATTTGCAAGGACGCCGGAAGCGACGGAAGTGCGTAAAAATATAAGTAAATTATATTATGAAATATATGAAGCTGTAGTAAAGAAAAGTATGGACGATGAGGACATTCCATTGGCAGTGCGCCTGTTTTTGGATTATGGGTTTGTCAGTGAGAAACTGCTCACGGACGAGGAACTGGATACCATGCTGCGTCTGCGCCCGGAAATGGATCCGGCGGAGGATGGATGCCGCGTTTATACGATGTCGAAATGGCTTCAGGCGGTTTATGACGGCGTGAAGGAAACCTCCAAAAATGAGTTTGATGAAGACTTTGCTACATATCTGCGGCGTCGGGTGAAAGAACAGAAGATCACACAGAAAGAGATGGACGAGGCAATTGCCGACAAAGAGCAGCGAATGAATTTTGAATGTCAGAATATGTTTCGTTATGCCTCCCGTATCATCAATGGAAATATTACGATGTTTGTGCCGATCCTCTGTTCCGATGGAATTTTCAGCAATATGAAAAATTCCTATATGACGGAAAAACGGTTAAATGATACGATCCGCCAGATTGAAAAAATCGATTATTCGATCTTTTACCGAGAGCGTTTGGCAAGTTATGAAAATGTAGATATCAATAAAGCAACGATCATTGAGCGTGTGACACCGGATATCATATTATTCCCGATATATGGGCGGAATACGATCATGTGGCAGGATATCACGGGCAAGCGTCGTACATCCAAAGGCCGCTTGTTTGTTCCGATCTGGCTGGAAAAGGAATTGAGTCTGGAGATGGTTCATCTTTTGGGCAATTTCCGATGGGAAAAATGCCGTACCGAGACAGGAAGCCATTGGAACGATTTCCGTTATCCGTCTCTTACAAGCGAATATACGGATTACTTGCAGTTTTATAAGAAAAACAGCGAACTCTCACAGGAGAGAAAAAATAAGATCCGCGCGCAGCTTGTTCAGTGCAACAATAAACATAAAGAAGTATTTTTGAAGGATTATGCAGACTGGATTTTGCGTGAGGCACGCGGGGCAATGAAACTGAGCCGGGTGGCAAGGACGATATTATTTACTTATTGTCCTTTTTCCGCAGAAACGATGAAAGCATTGGAAGGACAGACCGCTTACAGTGAGGCTGCAAAGAAATACATTCGTGACAACCGCGCTGCGAGAAAGAGTCTGGATATGATGATGCACAAATGGGCAAAAGCAGGACTGGAAGTACCACAGGAAATTACAGCAACAGTAGAATATTTAAAAGGATGAAATAAATGGGCAGATACGATAGCAGCGTACGATGTGCACAGATACGCGAATTAATTGAAGAAAAGCAATATTTGGAAGCAATGGAGGAAATCGAAGAACTTCGTTTCGAAGAAGTTCCTACGATTACGGATCTCTATCTTTTTGCCAACCTGTTTTTGAAAGCAGAAAAAATGGATATTGCAAAAGAATTATACTACACAGTATATCACAGAACATCTTCGCGTCCTGCACTGTATCGTCTTCTTATGCTCACGATCCGAATGGGGGATCTGGAAGAAGCAAAAGAATTGTATCAGGCTTATGAGATTGTGTCGGGAATGACACTGGATACCTATGAATTGAAATACCGTCTGGCAAAGGCAGAAGGTGCTTCTTATGAGAATCTGATCGAGATTCTCGAAGAATTGAAAAAGAACGAATATACGGAAGAATGGGGATACCAGCTTGCCAGATTGTATGAAGTGCAGGGAAGACGGGAAGACTGCATCGCAGAATGCGAGGATCTGATGCTGTGGTTTGGCAGTGGCAAGATTGTGGATAAAGCGAGAAAACTGCGCGAACGCTGCCTGAATCCGCTCTGGCAGAAACCGAACTGGGGAGAAATTCCGGAACCGGAAGAGCCGGAGGACGAGGAAGAGGTAAAAGTAGCCTATGCTCCGGCGCAGGTTATGGACATTGCAGCGGGGGAAGAACCGCAACAGGGGCCGGAAATTCAGCCGACAGTGCTTGGGGAGTACGACATGGCAGAGGAAGCAGAAGAGCCGGCTGAGGAAACAAAGCCGGAAGAAATGGTTGAGAAACCCGTGGAAGAGGAACTCGTTGAAGAGCCTGCGGAAGAAACCATTTTTGAGGAAGTGGAGGAAGCTGTTCAGGAGTCCGAGCCGGAAGAATTGGCAGAGGAACCCGTGGAAGAAGAATCTGCGGAGGAGACCATTTCTGAGGAAACCGAAGAAGAATCCGAAACAGAGGAAGCAGCAGAAGAATTGGCTGGGAAACCCGTGGAAGAAGAGTCTGTGGAAGAGATCGTTTCTGAAAAAAACGAAGAAGAATCCGAAGAAACCGAAGGAGAATCGGACGGCGAAGAATCTGAACAGGACGAAGAGGATGATGAAGAAACGGAGCATCCGAAGAAAAAGGGATTTTTCAATCGCCTGATCGACTATTTTAAAGTGGATCTGGATACCTTTGACGATGAGGACGATTTTCCGGAAGAGCTGGATACCGATAAACAGGAATCGACGGAAGAACTGGATGCCAAAGCCATTGTAGCCAGAGAGGCACAGGAGATCATGGAGACGGCTGTTGCGGAAGAGGAGGCCGGAGTCGACGAGGCAGAGGAAGAAAAGGATGAGTCAAAACAGGAACCTGCGGTTCGGAAACAGACGACGACACAATTGGAATCGCTGGAAGACCAGCTGGAAGAAATGAAAGAAAAACGCAAGGTCATCAATCTGGAAGATACGATGAATCTGGATAAGATCCGTATAAAATCACATCCGCTTTCGGGACGGCCGATGGAAGTGGAAGTATGTGAAGATGTGTCCGTAAATGCGATTACATACTGCACATTGAAAGCTGCGATCAAGAAAATGCCGCAGGAGGAGAGAACCATTCACTTTGCGTTGGCTGGTGCAGCCCCGGGCATCTCGCTTGCCGTGGCAAAGAAATTATTCAAGGAATTAAAGAAAAACCAGTATTTTGAAGCCAAAAACATCGGAAAGATCCAGGCGGAAAAGCTGGATGAAGTAGATTTGGAAGAATGGATCGAAAAATTCATCGGTGGATGTATGTATATTGAAAATGCACCGGCGTTGTCTGAGGAGAGCGTTGAAAAGATACGTGAAGTAATGGAAAAATATGGTAAACAAATTGTGGTCGTACTCGAAGGGGATTATGAAAAACTGGATGACTTTTTGGGACATCACAGAAATCTGGAGAAGCAGATCTGCTACAAGATCCGCTTATGATGAAGGAGGAATGGAGAACGATGAAAAAGCAGGAATGGAAACCCGGCAATATGTTATATCCGGTGCCGGCAGTTATGGTAAGCTGCGGGCGGGAAGGAGAGACGCCGAATATAATAACCGTGGCATGGGCAGGAACGATTTGCAGCGACCCGGCGATGCTTTCGATTTCCGTCCGACCGGAGCGGTATTCGTATGACATCATACGGGAAACCGGCGAGTTTGTTGTAAATCTTACATCCAGAGAACTGACACGTGCGACCGACTGGTGTGGAGTCAAGTCCGGCCGCGATGTGGACAAATTTAAAGAAATGAAACTGACAGCAGCGCCGGCAGTACATCTCAAGGGAGCACCGATCATTGCGGAAAGCCCGGTAAATATTGAGTGCAAGGTGAAAGACGTGCTGGAACTGGGAAGCCATCATATGTTTATTGCCGAAGTGGCAGGAGTGCAGGTCAGTGAAAAATATATGAATGAGACCGGAAAATTTGAGTTAAATAAACTGGGACTGGTTGCGTATTCGCACGGAGAATATTTTGAACTTGGGGAAAAAATTGGAAAATTTGGCTATTCTGTAAAAAAATCATAACACATATTTAAAAAAAGTAATGAAATTGACATTTTACAAAATGAAGATATGTGGTATACTAGTAATGATGTGATAATTTAGAAAAGTAAAAATGGAGAGGTCGATATGAAGCAGTATATTATAAAAGGCGGAAGACCACTACAGGGAGAAGTTCAGATCGGCGGTGCGAAAAATGCAGCACTGGGTATCATCGTCGCAGCAATCATGGCAGACGAGCCGGTTTTGATTGAAAATCTTCCGGAAGTAGATGATGTAAAAGTATTGCTCGATGCCATTGAGGGAATTGGAGCAGTTGTAGAAAGAATAGATGAACATACAGTCCGTATTAACGGGGCTGTTATTAATGATGTCAATGTAGATGATGAATATATCCGTAAGATCCGTGGTTCCTACTATCTCGTAGGCGCGCTTCTTGGAAAATATAAAAAAGCGGTTGTCGCTCTGCCGGGCGGATGCCAGATCGGAAGCCGTCCGATTGACCAGCATCTCAAAGGCTTTGAGCAGCTTGGAGCAACCATGACAATTCACAATGGAAAAATTGATGCGTATGCAGAGGCATTGATCGGAAGCCATATTTATCTGGATTGCCCAAGTGTGGGGGCGACGATCAATATTATGATGGCAGCGTGCATGGCAGAAGGAAAGACCATCATTGAAAACCCGGCAAAAGAACCGCATATCGTAGATGTTGCGAACTTCTTAAACAGCATGGGAGCCAATATCAAGGGTGCCGGTACCGATACGATCCGTATTCGTGGTGTAGAGCGTCTGCACGGAAGTGAATATTCCATCATTCCGGACCAGATTGAAGCCGGAACGTATATGATCGCGGCAGCGGCGACTGGTGGAGATGTCTATATCCGCAATGTCATTCCAAAGCATTTGGAAGCAATCACAGCCAAACTCATTGAGATAGGCGCGAAAGTGGAAGAATACGACGATTGCGTGCGCGTACATTCCAATGGACGTATGGGATACGCCAACGTAAAAACGATGCCGTATCCGGGATTCCCGACGGACATGCAGCCACAGATGGTTACGCTTCTGGCATTGTCGGAAGGGGTCAGCATTGTAACAGAGACCATTTTTGAGACAAGATTCAAATACATCAGCGAACTTCGCCGCATGGGTTCCAATATCAATGTGGAAGGAAATGCAGCGATCATTACCGGTGTGGAAGGCTTTACCGGAGCGACTGTAAGTGCACCGGATCTTCGTGCCGGCGCAGCACTTGTGATTGCCGGTCTGGTGGCAGATGGTTTTACAACTGTAGAACAGATTCAGTATATCGAACGCGGATATGAGAAATTTGAAGACAAGATCCGCGGGCTTGGCGGATTTATCGAAAAAGTCGATGATGACGATGAGAGAGCGATTCAGAAATTCAAATTAAAAGTTGGATAAAAAAGGTGGGCGTCCATTCGAAGAGTGGGCGCTTTGTCATAAAATAGTAAAGGATATGATAAGATGGATCAAAAGATTAAAGATATTTTAGATGAAGTAGGAAAAGTTATTCGAGGAAAAGACGAGCAGATTCAGATGGTTCTGACGGCGATTCTTGCCAAGGGACATATTTTGATCGAAGATATTCCCGGAGTAGGAAAAACGACGATGGCAGTCTGTTTTTCCCATGCGATGGAATTGACGGAGCGCCGTCTTCAGTTTACGCCGGATGTTCTTCCGAGTGATGTCGTTGGTTTCAATATGCTGGATGCCGATGGAGAAATGCAGTATAAACCGGGTGCAATCCTGTGTAATATTCTGCTTGCGGATGAGATCAACCGTACCTCTACAAAGACACAGTCTGCTCTTCTGGAGGTCATGGAAGAAGGACAGGTTACCGTCGATGGTGTCACGAGACAGCTGCCAAATCCGTTCGTTGTAGTAGCAACCCAGAACCCGGTTGGTTCTGCCGGTACGCAGATGCTTCCGGAATCCCAGCTGGACCGTTTTATGATTCGTATTTCCATGGGATATCCATCCATGGAAGAGGAAATGCGTCTGATCAAAGAGCGTCAGGAAGCCAATCCGATCGACTATGTGCAGGAAATTGTAACGAAGCAGGAAGTGCTTGAAATGCAGGAGCAGGTTCGTGCCGTTTATATGGATGATAAAGTTCTGAAATATCTTTCCCAGATCGTTGATGCGACAAGACGTCATTCGATGCTTTCTCTGGGGGTCAGCCCTCGTGGAACATTGGCATTTGTGGATATGGCAAAAGGACATGCCTTTATGAATGGACGGGATTATGTTTTGCCGGAAGATGTGAAAAAAGTGGCAAAGTGTGTGCTTGCCCACCGTCTTCTTCTCAATGGAAAAGCGCGTATGAGTCATGTAACAGCACAGGACATCGTTGAGGAGATCGTAGGTAAGACAGCAACTCCTAAATTGTAAGAGAAAACGTATCGGAGTTACGTTTAGGAGGTGTCCCCATGACAATAGGAACGTTAATTTATTTATTGATCGTATTGGCAGGGTTTCTGATTTCTGTAGTCTGTCTCCAGTATGGAACAGTTGCAGTTGTAGGAGCCCTGCTTGTCATACCGTTTTTTATGATATTCTTTTTGATCCTGCTTCGCGTACATATCAGTGCCGAAGTGGAATGCAAAAATCCGGTGGCAGAAAAAGATTCGTTGGAAAAGCCGGGGCGGGCAACCATTACGCTGTCATTGGAAAATACCAGTAAATGGCTGCCGGTCACAAAAGGAATCGCGTGGGTGCGGTACCGCAATTTCTTTTCGGGCGAAAGCGGAAAGATGAAAGTACGTTTTTCCGTTGACAATGGCAAGAAGAGAAGCCGCCGTATCGTCGTAGTGATGGAACATTGTGGAAATGTGTCGATTCGTGTCGATAAGGTAAAGATTTATGATTATCTCAATATTTTTGCGGCAAAAGTAGGCAAAAATTATGAAGTGCAGGACGTACTTGTCATGCCGCCGCTGACGGAAGTATACCTCGGAAAAACACGCTGGTACAATGAGACAAATGAGGACAGCGACCGGTTTTCCCTGTATAAAAAGGGAGACGATCCGTCGGAAATATTTGACATCCGTGACTTTAAAGACGGCGACCGTTTTCAGCAGATTCACTGGAAACTTAGCAGTAAAACCGGGCATTACATGGTAAAAGAAGGAAGTCTTCCGCTTGCCAAAGCGGTGCATATTTTTATTGACCTGAGTGTTAAAGATGCGGATGAAGCGGATCTTCTCATTCAGGGTGTGTATTCCGTGGCGATGGAATTTTTGAGTCAGGGAGTGCCGCAGCATTTTATCTGGTATGATAATGTCAATGAATTGATCCAGGAGCAGCTGATCGAACAGGAAGAAGAATTGTTCTGGATGTTTGAAGATCTGTTCCAATGTCATACGACCAAAGATCCGCTGGAACTTTTGAAGGCGTATATCGAATGGGAGAGCGGAAAAGTGAAAGAATCGGGTCTGTATCTTACCGTGTCCGATCACGATGTGCTGGAACTGGAAGGACTCGAAGTCAACGAATTGCAGATTATGGATTTACGAAGGGATGGAGATACCTATGAAGAATAGTAAAATCTCGAATTTCATATTGGAGATCAGCCAGGTTTTATTGGTATTTCTCGGAATGTATTCCGCAGTCATGTGCGGCGCGATGAGCATTGGCTTGACATTTTCCCGTGGAGTGCTTGCACTGGTGATCCTGCTTGCTGCTTTTTTGTTTTACGGATTGTTTACGGTACTTGAGACATTTCATCATGGAAAATTGTATGGAATGCTTGGTTTGACGGCATTTTTTGTGATTACCATTCTGAAATTCCGTACGGTGCTGCAAAAAGGTGTCGTGACGATCATCAATACGTATCTGAAAGAATTTATGAACTATACTCAGACGACAAGAACACTTCTTTCGGGAAAAGGGTTTGAGAAAGAGGCAGCCGATGTCGGTTATTGTACGACACTGGTTCTCTGCCTTCTCAGTGTGTATCTTATCGCCGTGATCAGTACTTGTTTTTACCGCAAAAGACGTTCTTCCGTCTATGTGGCAGTGACAATTCTTTTTGTCATTCTTCCTTTTTCCGTGGGGGAAATTGGATATTTCTCCAATGTGACCACCTATATTTTTGCGACGGTAGCTGTCGTTGGTACGAGATTTCTGCGGTTTGACACGACAGAGAAACGTATGCGTCAGAAATTGTCATTGATTCTTGCAGCTGTCGGAGTGATTGCAGGAGGTATCAGTTATCTTGTTGTTCCGCCGGCACGTTATGACAGCAACCAGAATCGTATCGTCGGAATACGAAACACCGCACTTTCCCTGACAACATGGGATTCGGAGGACATTCTTACATGGATCCGTGAATATTTTAATGGAGACCGCATGGACTATGGGAAGATCGGAAACCGTAATTCGGTGAGCCGGACGGGAAAGACGATCTTAAAGATCAAAGGAGATTTTAATACGTCCGAAGGACTTTATCTGAAAGGATATACCGGAGAAGCTTACGATGAAAACCGCTGGCACACGATTAAAGAAGATGAATACACCAATGAATTAAATGCTCTTACGCTGTTAAATCTGTCGCCGGATGGCTGGCATGTATCCCTGCGTAATCAGATTGGTGACAAGCAGACAACAGGAAATGACAAAATATGGGATACCGGAAAGCTGGAGATTAAGAATCTGGCATTTGGTTATGGAAACTACGTCATCCCGTATTATCCAACCACGGCATTTTCGATTGCCGGAGGGCGAAGTCTGTCTGCGGTTCCCGGCATTGAATATGAGACCGAATATTATCCGCTGCTGTACCGTGAATTGAAAAATGGTTTGATCGCAAACCATTATAATCTTGCCGGCAATGAATATTGGACGGAGAGTCAGGAAAAACGCAATAAAATGACAGAATTTGTAAAAAAATATTTTGCCGAAGTACCCGAAGATGCTGCGTCGATCACGGAAGACTATAAAGCATATCTGGCAGCGCAGGGGAATCTGCTGGAACAGTACCGGCAGGGATCGGCTTCTCTTTATCAGATTATTGAAGAGACGCGTAATTATATTATGAATGACACAAAATATACCCTTTCGCCGGGAAAGACACCGCGTTCCCAAGAGGCAGTCACGTATTTCCTGAAAGAAAATAAAAAGGGATACAGTGCGCATTATGCGACGGCGGCAGCCATTCTTCTGCGAGGCATCGGAATCCCGACACGTTATGCGGAAGGGGTTTATATTAGTAAGGAAGAACTTGCCGATGTGACAAATGATCAGACTGAGATTTCAGTCAGCGATAAAGATCTGCATGCCTGGGTTGAAGTTTATCAGGAAGATTATGGATTTGTGCCGGTAGAATTTACACCGGGGCGCGGCGATGAAGATGCAGAATCCTCGGCAGTTTCCGATGAGGATTCCCAGCAGAGCAAAGATCAGAAGTCCGATAAAAAGGATAAAAATAGCGGCGGAGAAGAAGGAAAGCTCTCGGTTGCCACACCGACGCCGGAACCGGAAGAGGATATGACCTTTGAAAATATCCAGACGGACAATTACAATCATGAAGATCAGGCGCAGGAGGAAACGTCTCCAAGTGAGTCCGCAGACAAGAAGGATTCCAATTCTTCGGAACCGACAAAAACAATGCCAATATTTGTAAAAATACTTTTGACGCTAGTAATTGTTATTGTGGCGCTTATTCTGGCAGCAGAGATTCAACGGCGCGTGCGTATTATGATTTTCAAAAAACAGCTCCGCCACGACAAGACATCGAGACAGATTCTTTTACTTTATCATCAGCTGGAAAAGGCATTTGTGCAGAAACATATCCGGTATACCGGACAGACCGTGGCGGAATACAGCCGCGAGATTGCCGAAGCCTATGAACTGGAAGAAGAAATGGTTCATGCCTTTATCGCGGATGTATTTTGTGCGAAATTCAGCAGAGACCGGTTTGATAAGACGGAAGTATACGAATACCGTCAGGAATACCGTGTGATCCGCCACCGTATTTACGGACAGCTGAAATGGCCTATGAAATTGTATTATATGTATGTGCTTTGTGTATAGAAGAAGGAAAGAGGAGCAGTTATGAAAATAAAAAAATGGTTGATTTTATGTTGTATTATTTTGGGAACCGTTGCTTTGCAAAATGCGCCGGATGCGCTGGCAGATACACAGGAAGTAACGATATACGATATGTTTAGTCCTTATGGAAAGTATGTAACGCAGCCGGCTTCCTATCCGGTCAGTTATCAGATTCCGGAGAGCGGCTCCGGAGTTTCTTATAAAGTGATCTCCGGGGATCAATACGTAAGAGTTAGTGCGGGTGGACTGGTTACTGCCAGAAGAACTTATAGAAAGAAGCAGAATGGCTATTATGTAAGTGTTCCGGAAGGCGAAGATTATGATTATTATGAATTTGATGACGGAGATGCGGTGATCCGAGTAACCACAGAGAACGGAGAGTATCTGCTGAATGTTCATCTGCTGGATTACGGCGATGTTTATGTGGATCAGGTGATGGATCAGTACATTGCAGAGAACATCACAGAGGATATGAGTGATTATGAGGTGGCGCGGACGATTGGAAAATTTGCGGCGAGGTATGAATATAGTACCAGATATAGCAGTGTGAAGGATATGGTGATATATGGTTCCGGAGACTGCTGGGCAAGTACGGATGCTGTTATCAGCCTTGCACAGAGAATGAACTATGATGGCTGGTTTAGAAATGCAGAGAAAGAAAGCGGCATCGGGGGTAATCATAAAGACGCTATGTTAGAGATCAATGGTTCTTATTTTGAGTTAGACGCAGGATATATGGAAGAAAAAGGAGAAGATGGGTATCGTCCTTTTGTCTGTAGAGAGAGGACATCTCTGTATAGCAGTTACTGCACAGGGGATGGGAGAGGGCTTATATATCAGTACGATGGAAAAGATAAAACGGGAACGTTGACAGTACCGGAAACCATTGATGGATATCCCATAAATATAATAGATAAGTCAGCATTTGCGGGGACAGACTTTGAAAAGATCATTTTGCCGGAAGGAGTAGACACGATTCGGGATGCTGCTTTTCGAGGGTGTGACGAATTGAAAGAGATTAAACTGCCGAAAAGTGTTTCTTCCATCGGACAACGTGTATTTTCGTTTTGTGGGGAAATCAGCAATTTTTCAATTGATGAAGATAATCCTTATTTTTATGATAAAGATAATGTAATTTATACGAAAGACGGAGAAACATTGCTAGAGGCCGCAGGAGAGATCAAGGGAAAAGTTACGGTAGAGCCGACGGTAAAAAAGATTGCAGAGTACGCCTTTTATTTTAATAGTTTAACAGGAATCACACTTCCGTCTTCTATCGAAGAATTTGAAAATGGATGTTTTGGAGACTGTAAATATCTGACAAATATAAACCTGCCGGAAGGCTTGAAGATCATAGGCTCCAATAGTTTTTACAATGATAATCTGTCAGTGATCCGGATTCCTGCCAGCGTTACGGAAATAGGAGCAGCCGCATTCCGCAATAATACAAAACTGAAGAAAGTGTATTTTTATGGAGATGCCCCTTCCTTTGGTTCTGTTGTAAATGAAAAATTTTGCGATCTTGTTTTTGACGGCTGCAGCGATCTGAAAGTATATTATCCGGAGAATAATTTGACATGGGAGGGTGTCGCGGGTACAGATCACGGTGGGGAAAATGTCACATGGAAGACTTGGAAAGCAGGCACACTTACCTCTATTGAAAATGCCGATGTGAAACTTACGCCGGATACGTATATACATACCGGAACTTTTGTTGAGCCACAGGAGATTACCGTAAGTATGGCTGGAAAAAAATTGGTGGAGGGCACCGATTATGCTGTGATATATCCGTATGGTCCTGGAACTGTTGGAAAAACCCTGATTCAGATTATTGGTATGGGAGAATATGAAGGCGTAAAAGATGTCTATTATACGATTGAGAAAGCAGAGCAAAATTGTAAATTATACATAATGAATACAAAATTGTGTGTAGGACAAACTGCGTGGGGAATTTATTCCTATGACCCGGGAGTCACCTATTCATCGTCAGATCCTGCTGTGGTCTCGATCGATGAAGAGGGATACGTAACCGGAGTTTCCGAGGGAACAGCAATTGTAACGGCAATGAAGCCGGGAGGTGATGGTTATAAAGAATGGCGTCGGGATGTAGAGATTACGGTAAAAAAATCATTAAATGATTATGTGCCGGTGATACCGGATGCGACGGCACAGCCGGAGACAACTTTACCCCCACAAGTAACGGCAACTCCTGAAGCAACAAAAAATCCTAACGGATCCGGTACATTAAACTGGAGATACTGGCCGGCAGCGACCCGGAAAGAAAAGAACTCTTTGGAAGATTCCGGCATAGTTGATGAGTTTGTAAAGGAAAGCATAGGAAAAAACGTGCTTTATAAGAATGGAAAATACCGCATTACCGGAATTGGAAAAGCCACTTTTATTGGGATTGTAAAGAAACAGAAAACAGTCCGGATCCCAGACCGGATCTCGTATGGCGGCTATCAATATAAGGTTACGGAAATTGCACCAAAGGCCTGTGCGGGTGACAAGAAGATTGTAAAAGTTATCATCGGAAAGAATGTATCAAAGATTGGGGCAAAAGCATTTTGGAAATGCAGAAAGCTCAAAAAGGTTATCTGCCGGAATCCGAAAATAAAAAAGAAAAATATCGGAAAACAGGCGTTTAAACCCTACAAGTTCAAAAAATAACGGCAGTACCCTGCCGCCGTTGTAATCAAAAAAGAAGCTGTGCATTACGAATGCTGTACCGACCCCAAAAAGTTAGACCTAAAAATCTAACGATTGGAGGTCGGTATTT
>ERZ779762.873-NODE-873-length-18507-cov-3.048342_pt1 | contig 18507 bp, 18 predicted proteins | sample MGYA00511887_ERZ779762 | MGnify/ENA primary metagenome ERZ779762 (study PRJEB29588, sample SAMEA2163052) | human gut metagenome | biome: human gut; feature: human-associated habitat; material: faeces | place: Denmark | collected 2008/2010 ...
TCACCGATCAGTAACTCTGCATCCAGTGTCTCCAGAATGTTTTTGTACGGAGTCTTCGCCACAGAGAGAATACAGTTGTCGTACACATCCATGTACGCATTTGCAATATCACCGATGGTGATCAATCCCTGCAATCTCTGATTATCTGTGATCGGCAGGGTAACAACTCCCAATGCCCGCATCATATTCCATGCTTTTTTCAATGAAATTTTTCCCGATACGCCTTTTGTTTTCCGAATCTCAATGTCACTCACTTCGGTCATAACATCTTCAATGTACTGTGGTGCCGGTGCCTGAAAAAACTTCAACACATACTGCGTCTCCTGATTGATCTGCCCCGCACGCGCTGCATAATAACCGCCGCCATGCACTTTATTTTTCAGATCCGCATACGCGATTGCCGAACAGATCGAATCGGTATCCGGATTTTTATGTCCAATGATATATACAGGTATTCTGTCTTCCATATTCTGTAAAATCCTCCACTGTGATTTCTTTGCGCCTGAATCATTACTTTCATTCATTTTTTGCTATATCTTACAGTTTACCATAGTTCTTCCAAAAAAGCCATGATATTTTTTGCAGCAATATCCTTATTTGCCAAAATTCCAAAAACATGATACACTTATCACAACATTATTAGACACACAAGAAAGGGCAGCTTATGAATCTGGATGAAATGAAACAAAAATTTACTGACATATTTGGCACGAGCGACCAGCCGGAGGCTTTTTTCGCCCCCGGGCGGGTGAATCTGATCGGGGAGCACACCGACTACAACGGTGGACATGTTTTCCCCTGTGCGCTGGATGTCGGAACTTATGGGCTGATACATTTGCGTGAAGACCGGAAACTTCGGTTTTACTCTGAAAACTTTTCGGAAACCGGTGTGATCGAGTCATCACTGGATGACTTAAAACCACTGGAAGACTCTCGCTGGATCAGCTACCCGATGGGTGTGATCTGGGCATTTACAAAGCACGGCTATCCGATCAACAAAGGCATGGATCTGTATATTTATGGAAATATTCCAAACGGTTCCGGACTCTCTTCGTCGGCTTCGCTGGAAGTGCTGACAGGAATTATTTTAAAAACCTGTTTCCATTTCGATTTGCTTTCCCTGCCACAGATCGCTCTTTTGGGACAAGCTGCTGAAAATAAATACAACGGCATGAACTGCGGTATCATGGATCAGTTTGCCTCCGCGATGGGGAAAAAGGATCATGCTGTCTTCTTGGACACCAATTCTCTGGATTTTGAATGGATTCCGGTAAATCTTGGAAATTACAAACTGATAATTACAAACAGCATGGTAAAGCACAGTCTGGTTTCCTCGGCTTACAATGACCGCCGCCGCGAATGCGAAAAGGGGCTTCTAATGCTGCAACGGGTACTTGATATTTCAGCGCTCGGAGATCTTACCGACCTGCAATTTGAGGCAAATAAATACCTTATCACCGACGAAGTGATCCGAAAGCGCGTACGACATGCCGTATCGGAAAATCAGCGCACGATTTCCGCAGTAAAGGCATTAAAAGGAAATGATATCCCCGCTTTTGGCGAACTGATGAATGCTTCGCACCGTTCTCTGCGCGATGACTACGAAGTTTCGTGTCCGGAAGTGGATACTCTGGTTGAGACAGCTTGGAGCCTGCCGTTTGTCGCCGGCAGCCGGATCACGGGAGGCGGATTTGGCGGATGTACCGTCAGCCTTGTCGCTTCGGATAAAATAGAAGATTTCAAAACCGCACTTTCCGAAGTTTACAAAAAGAATTATGATAAAATTCCGGAATTTTACATTGCCGAAATTGCGGATGGTGCGCGTGCATTATAAAATGTGACAAACGCTTGCCATTTTACTTGATAATTACAACCCATACTGAAAGGAGATTCTATATGAAAATATTAGTTACAGGGGGCGCCGGTTACATCGGCAGCCATACATGTGTCGATCTGTTGGAAAATAACTACGAGGTCGTGATCGTCGATAATCTTTATAATTCCAATGAAAAAGCAGTGGAACGCATTGCCGAGATTACAGGAAAAAAACCTGCTTTTTACGAAGTCGATCTGTTAGATAAAGAAGCACTCGACGGCGTATTTGACAAAGAAAATATTGACGCGGTCATTCATTTTGCCGGGTTAAAAGCCGTCGGCGAATCGGTGGAAAAACCGATTGAATATTATCACAACAACATTACCGGGACACTACATCTCGTAGACTGTATGAGGAACCACAACGTGAAAAATATCATTTTCAGTTCGTCAGCGACCGTTTACGGAAATCCTGCTTTTATCCCGATCACAGAAGAATGTCCGAAGGGATCCCCAACCAATCCGTATGGCTGGACCAAATGGATGTTAGAACAAATCCTTACCGACCTGCACACCGCTGACAATTCCTGGAATGTCATCCTGCTCCGCTATTTCAATCCGATCGGAGCCCACAAGAGCGGTCTGATCGGCGAGGATCCAAAGGGTATTCCAAATAATCTCGTACCTTACGTATCGCAGGTTGCTGTCGGCAAGCGTGAATGCCTCGGTGTATTTGGAGATGACTACAAAACACACGATGGCACCGGTGTCCGTGATTACGTGCATGTGGTTGATCTTGCTGACGGTCACGTAAAAGCGTTAGAGAAAATCAAAGAAAACTGCGGAGTAAAAATCTACAATCTCGGTACGGGAAAGGGTTCCAGCGTTTTGGATGTCGTTCATGCCTACGAAAAAGCCTGCGGCAAAAAGATTCCTTATGAGATCAAACCCCGCCGTGCCGGTGACTTGGACGAATTGTATTCCAAATGCGACAAAGCAGAGAAAGAGCTTCACTGGACAGCAAAATACGATTTGGAAGATATGTGTGCCGATTCGTGGAAATGGCAGAGCATGAATCCAAATGGTTACAATGACTAACGAAACAATAAATTACGGGCGGACTGTTCCGAATAGAGCAGCCCGCCCGCTTTATTTATTCATCTATTCTTTTTCTCATCCTTCCAGCAGATTTTTCATGCTTTCCAGACTGATAACAAGTGTCGAAGAATTGTGAAGCAGTGCCGATGTCGTAGGCTGGATCAGACCTGCTACACCAAGAACGATCAAACCGGCATTGATGGCAACGATCCGTCGATAATTCGTATGAATCCGTTTCATCAACGCATTGCTGATCTGTTTCAAAGTCACGATCTGATACAGATTGTCCGCTCCGACCGTCACATCTGCGATTTCGCGCGCAATCTCGGCTCCATCACTGATGGCAATGCCCACATCTGCAGCCGACAATGCCGGCGAGTCATTGATTCCATCTCCGATCATAATGACCTTCGAGCCGTTTGCTTTCGCCTTTTCGACAAAATGTGCCTTATCTTCCGGCAGCACCTCCGCAAAATACCGGTCTACACCAACCCGCGCGGCGATGGCGCGTGCAGTACGATCACTGTCTCCCGTCATCATAACCACATTTTTGATACCGACTTTCTTTAACTGCTGAATGACTTCGGCTGCCTCTTCCCGAAGCGGATCTTCGATGCAGATTACTGCACAAAGTTTTCCGTCTACTGCCAGATATAAATGCGAATACTCTTCCGGCAGCGAATCAAACCGGCTCTGATAGCCTTCCGGTACAACACATTTTTCATCTTCAAAGATAAAATGCGCACTTCCGATCACTACTTTTTTTCCTTCCACAAAGGACGAAATTCCATGTGCGACGATGTATTCCACTTTGGAATGAATCTCTTCATGCACAAGTCCTTTCTGTGCCGCCGCATCGACGACGGCTTTTGCCATAGAGTGCGGAAAATGTTCTTCCAGACAAGCCGCGATACAAAGTAATTCATCCGGCTGCGCCTCACAGAACGGAATCACATCAACTACCGTCGGCTGCGCTTTCGTCAGTGTTCCGGTTTTATCAAATACGATCGTATCTGCCTCTGACATTGCCTCCAGATATTTTCCACCTTTTACGGTCACCTGATAATGGCTGGCCTCCCGTATTGCAGAAAGCACGGAAATCGGCATCGCCAGTTTCAGAGCGCAGGAAAAGTCTACCATCAATACTGCCAGTGTCTTCGTAACGTTTCGTGTAAGAAGATATACCAAACCAGTACCGGCAAGTGTGTATGGCACAAGACGGTCTGCAAGATGTTCTGCCTTTCCTTCGAGTGAAGATTTCAATTTTTCCGAATCCTCGATCATCGCAACGACCTTTTCAAACCGTGTGCCACCTGCTGATTTTTCCACTTTCAGAGTCAAGTCGCCATCTTCCACAACTGTTCCGGCATAAACATAGCCTTCGGTCGTTTTGTGGACAGGAAGCGGTTCACCGGTCAGCGATGCCTGATTGACCATCGCATCTCCGCTCGTCACAACGCCGTCAAACGGAATCACATTTCCCATATGAACGACCACTTCATCTCCCGGTACGATCGCGTTGGACGGAACAAGCACTTCTTTTCCATCCACAAGCTGCCAAACTTTGGTTATATTCAAAGACATACTTCTTGCAAGATCTTCAACCGACTTTTTATGTGTCCACTCTTCCAGGATCTCGCCAATTCCAAGCAGGAACATGATCGAGTTGGCGGAGTTCATGTCGCCGCGAAGCACCGACACGCCAATCGCCGTCGCATCCAGAACCGGCACTTCGATCTTCCGGCGCGCCAGTGTCTGTACGCCTTCTTTCCAATATTTTCCAGCCTTTACCACCGTTATCAACGTGCGGACCGGTGCCGGCAGAAATAATTTTGTACCTGCCATAAACAGCATCTTATTGATGAGTTTCGCTTTGTACTCTTCATTTAACTTCCGTCCGGAATTATGAAGAAACTCGTCCGGAACCTCCACCTTTTCCGGCTGATATGCGGCAAGTGCCTCACACAGCTGCTTACGCGGTCCCACGTAATTCACGGTGACATTTCCTATATTTTCATGAACTTTTACTTTTGTCACAAACGGAAAATTTCCCAGATAATACTGAAGCGTATCCGCCTCTTCATACGACATCTTCTTCGTACAGACATGGAGACGCATGCGCCCCTTTAGTTCATGCTCAATCCTGAATCTCATCAGCAGTTTCCTCTTCGCCATCTACAAATTCCTCATTGGCACGCTCTTCATTGATGATCTGTGCCTCTGCGTAGATGTCCTCTGCATTCTCCTGAATCTTTGTTGCAGTCTTCATCACACAGTCTTTTGCTCGAAGAACTGCTGCGGTACAATTGGTATACAATTTCTTTGCATCTTTGCTTCCCAGGATCTTCACACCGGCGGTTCCAAGCAGTATGCCGGCTGCCACAAGTCCTGTCGCTTTTTTATCAATTTTCTTTAAACATTTCAACATAGTGAATTCCTCCTGTCAATTGTATTTCCCTTATAATACACCTTTTTTCTAAGAAACTCCACCCCCTTTTTTATTTTTTATCAAAATTTATCAATTTGTTTCGATATTCCCGAAATGCAGTCGGCAGACTGTACGTATTTTCGACCTCTTCCAGCGAGGCAAAGAGCAGTTCCGGCTGCTTCCCGGACGGCGAAAGTTCGATGACATAGCCTTTCATATGCCATTCAATATGAGAAAAAATGTGCTTTGCCGCCCCAAGAGACTGGATTTTTTTTACAGTAATTCCTTCTTCTGCCAGTTTTTCTTCCAATTTCTTCTTATTATAATGACCGTCATAAGAAGGAAACTCATACAGTCCCGCCAGCAGTCCTTTGTTTTCCCGTCTGGCAATCCCAAATGTTCCTTCTTTTTCAAAAATAAGTATTGTCTTTTTCTCAATTTTGCGCGGTTTCTTTTCGATCTTCCGCGGATATTGTTCCGGCTCGCCTTTTTGTTTTGCCTCACAGGTCGCTGCCAACGGACATCGGCCGCAGAGCGGCGTTCCATTGGGGATGCATACCACCTCGCCAAGTTCCATGATCGCCTGATTGAAATCTCCCGGGCGCTCCGGCATTACATCCGTCAACTCACCCTCTACCCGGCGGCGCACGGACATTCTTGAAATATCTTCCAAGCTCGCCTGATAGCGCATCATCACGCGGAGTACATTGCCATCCACCGCAGGCACTTTGATCCCATACGCAATCGAAGCGATCGCCCCCGCCGTATACGGCCCGATCCCCGGCAGTGCAAGCAGTTTTTCATAATCTGCCGGCAGCTCTGCCCCATATTGTTCTACTAATATCTTTGCTGTTTTTTGTAAATTTTTGGCACGGTTATAATATCCGAGTCCTTCCCACAATTTTAAAAGCCTCTCCTGCGGCACATTGGCAAGACTCCGGATATCCGGAAGTTCCTCCGTAAACCGCACAAAATAATCTTTCGCTGCCTCGATCCGTGTCTGTTGCAGCATAATTTCTGAAATCCAGGTATAGTACGCATTTTCACGGTCGCGCCATACCATTTCGCGTTTATTTTTATCGTACCACGCAAGCAGCGGGGTAACAAATTGATCTTGTTTTAACATATTGTCTCCTGTGTGTTTTTTCTTCATCATAAATGGCAATGTGCGCGGTGTCAAGCCTTTTCTATTTGACCTCAGCCTTACGACTGTGCTATACTGTATGACATACACACAATTTGATATGTTTACAAATTCAAACTACTTAGGAGGATGAGAACGACTATGAAGAAATTCTTACAGGAATTTAAAGAATTTGCCCTGCGTGGAAATGTCATGGATCTGGCAATTGGTGTTATCATCGGTGCCGCTTTTCAGGCAATCATCAACTCGATGGTAAACGATGTGCTTTCTCCATTGATCGGTTTGATAGCGAACACGGACTTAAGTTATTTGGTACTAACCATTGGCGATGTCGATGTGAAATACGGTTCTTTTTTGACCGCGGTTATCAATTTCCTGATCATGGTATTTGTAATTTTCCTGCTCGTGAAGGGAATGAATGCGCTCGCCAGTCTGGGACACAGAAAAGACACGGAGGAAGAAGTTCCTGCCGAGAAAAACTGTCCTTTCTGCTACAGCAAAATTGACATAAAAGCAACCCGCTGTCCTCATTGTACTTCCGTGATCGAAACATTGGAAATGGAGGCAGAAAAAGAAGATTAATATGAAATCATTTATGTATGGATTGAAACGGGGATTTCCGATTTTTCTCGGGTATCTCCCGGTTTCTTTTACGTTTGGCTTTATGGCAGTATCCGGCGGTATTCCCGTGTGGGCTGCCGTATTGATCTCACTCACCAATGTGACCTCCGCAGGCCAGTTTGCCGGCACCAATCTGATCTTTGCAAGTGCCGGCTATCTGGAGATTGCACTGACAACATTTGTCATCAATCTGCGGTATTCTCTGATGTCACTTTCGCTGTCACAAAAGCTCCGGCGGGACGTTCCGGTATGGAAACGCCTGATCCTCAGTTTTTGTATTACAGACGAAACGTTTGTCATGGCTTCCATGGAGCCGGGACAGATCGGTGCCGGATTTTTCGGCGGACTGATCACCCTTCCGTTTATCGGATGGGTTCTCGGAACATTTTTAGGCGGAACAATCTCGACTCTGCTGCCGGCAGAACTTCAATCCGCCATGGGGATCGGCCTTTACGCAATGTTTATCGCGCTGATCGTACCTGCCGCCCGCGAAAAGAAAAACGTCTGCTTTGTTGTCCTGCTTGCGGTACTTTGTTCATGTATCATCCGCTACGTTCCCGGACTGAACCACATTTCATCGGGATTCCGTGTGATCTTGTCAACGGTCATTGCCGCCGGGATCGGAGCTTGGCTCTTCCCGGAACCGATTTCTGACACAGGCGACACACCGCCGGAAAGTGAGGTCTGATATGAATTTACGATATTGTTTGATTGCGATTGCCGTAATGGCCGTCGTTACTTATATTCCGCGCTTTGTTCCGATCACATTTTTCCGGCGCGAGATCAAATCCGTTTATCTGAAAAACTTTTTGGATTATACGCCTTATGCCGTCCTCGGTGCATTGACATTTCCTGACATTTTTTCATCCAGCGGAAATCCTGCCGCCGCGGTCGTCGGAACCGCCATTGCGCTGATCCTTAGTTTTTTCAAACGCGGACTCGTGGTCGTAGCACTCGGTGCGATCGCCGGCGTATATATAACGCTGTTAGTGTTTTAACAGCTGCCTCAAACGCCTTCGCTGTCTGCTTTTAAAACTGCGTTCAGCATGACGGAAGCCGCCAGCGTGCAGTGTTCCACACTGGTATATTCATCTTCGCAATGTGACAACCCTTTTACAGAAGGGGCAAATATCATCGTGGCAGGAACCATATAGGAGATAAATTGAGCATCATGTCCCGCTCCGGAGTGGATAAACTGATGCTTGATCTCCATCTCTTCTGCCACCTCTTTTACATATCCTACCAGTTTTTCATTCCACCATACCGTATCCCGTTTCCATATTTTTTCCACTTCACAGCGACAGCCGCAAAACTCCATTGTTTTCAGCGATTTGACAACGGCTGCCACTTTATCCAACTGCCTGGAATCTTCGTGCCTTACATCAAATGAAAAATCAAAATAATCCGGCACGCACGTATTGATATTGGGATGGCAGACCACTTCTCCCGTCGTATACACCAGATTTTCAATTTCAAGGGCATCGATTTTTTCGTGCAGATACGACAGTGCTTTTGCAGCGGCAAAAAAAGCATCTTTCCGCTTTGGCATCGGAAATGTTCCGGCGTGCGTCGTCTGTCCGTAAAACCGCACGCGGTAATGATACATTCCCAATACGCAGTCTACCACACCAAGATCTTTTCCCGCATCGTCCAAGATCGGTCCCTGCTCAATGTGCGTTTCAAAATCACACAGTGTATTTTCCGGCGACATCCGGTTTTCTTTTGCTCCCACAAATCCGGATTTTTTCAACTGACTTTCAAATGTCGTCTTTCCATCTTCCATGCTGACCGATTTCATCATATCCTCATACCGGTAGCTGCGTTGTATATCCGGCGGAAGATAGTCATAACATACCACTCCGGAACTCATCATAACCGGCGGATATAAAGATCCCTCTTCATTGGTCCAGATCATCGCCGTCAAAGGATGTTTATGCGGTATCTTTTTTTCCACAACGGTTTCCAATACTTCCATGGCCGACATTACGCCGAGAATTCCATCGTAATTTCCTCCATTTTTTACAGAATCCGCATGCGATCCCATACATATTCTTTTTCCCTCTTCACTTCCCGGTATCGTCGCATATATATTTGCCATGTCATCTGTTGTGATCTCAGCCCCTATCGCCTCCATACGGCGTACAAATTCCCTTCTAGCCTCTAATGCTTCTTCCGACAGCGAATATCTCGTAATCCCTCCATGTCCGGCATCTCCTATTTTCGAAAATGTCTTTATCTTTTCTTCCATTCTTTCTCTGCTGCATTGATACATGGTCTCCACTCCTCTCTGTTTTTAAAGAGGGCGGCTTACCGCCGCCCCCTGCCAATCCATCATTTCCTTGTATTACTCCAGAAGCCATGCCTGGAATTTTTCATTTACTGCGTCATAATTTTCTGCCCAGTATTCCGGATCATAGGTTGCTACCATATCCTTATACTTCGGTGCGCTCGGCAGGGTATCTATAATACTCTGGTCTAGCAGATCATAGGCTTTTTCATTTGCCGGACCGTATGTAATATTTTCGGAAAATGTTTTGCCGGCTTCCGCACGAGTGATAAAATTCAGGAATTTCATTGCTAATTCTTTGTGCTTGGTTCCCTTTGGAACAACCCAGCTGTCCGTAACAATAATGGCCTGATTCATCACGATGTCTACCTGTGATCCTTCGGCTTTCGCACTATTGATCCGGCCTGCCCAGGCAGAGATCAGATCAACCTGTCCGGAAGAGAGCATCTGCTGTGGCTGCGCACCGCTTTCCCACCAGGTGCTTACTTTGTCCTTAATCTTGTCAAGGCTCTTCAGCGCACGGTCTACATCCAGTGGATACAGTTCATCTTTTGACACACCGTCTGCCAAAAGTGCCACTTCCAATGTCTGATATGGGAATTTATAGAAACTTCTTTCCCCTGGGAACTTATCGGTATCCCAAAATTCCGCCCATGTCTGCGGTGCTGTCTCCGCGGTATATTTGGCAGAATTGTAAGCAATGACATTCGCCCAGGTATAAGCCGGGATTCCATAATCAGAGCAGTACTCTTCGATACCGTCTTTGTCGATCACATTGTAATCCATTTTTTCCAAAAGCCCCTGCTTGCCGCCTCGGAAAGCGAAATCGGAGTCGCAGGACATAACATCCCACTGAACATCTCCCGCATCGACCATTGCTTTTACTTTCGAATAATCCGGAGCCGATTCCCATTGCAGAGTACAATTATTGGCTTCTTCAAATCCTTCTGCTGCCTTTTTCAATGCCGTCTCCAATTCACCACCCCAGGTAACGACAACCAGTGTTTCCTTTCCGCCGCTGCCGGAGCTCTGGGAACCATCGCCGGAACTTCCGCAAGCGGTCAAAGAAACTACCATAATTAACGTCATAACGATTGCTATCCATTTTGATTTCATAAGCATCCTCTCTTTCTGCACAGTTAATGTGCCACAGTTTGATTATTCAGCTTCACGTACCAATGGGAATGTCATACAGTGGATACCACCACCGCCTTTTACGATCTCTCTGATATCTACTTCGATTACTTCCAGTCCAAGATCTCTCATAATCTGGTTTACTTTTGTATTTGTCGTGGAAGAAATTACTTTCCCATTTCCCAGAGACTGGATATTGGCAGAATACTGCATTACCTCTTCCGGTGTAATCTTGATCATATTAAATCCACGGCGTTCAAATCTTGCCACTACGCCTTCCGGCAAAATATCCGGACAGATAATAACGGTATTTTTTGCAATAATATTGATACAGACATCGATGTGCAGGTACTTACGGGCAACCGGAACCGGGATCACATCGTAACCCAGCGAATCCAGCTGTTCTTTGACACTGTTAAATCCTGCCATATCGGTACGGTCGATCACACCGTGAAGTAGTGTATTTTCATCCAGGAAACAGAAGTCTCCTCCTTCAAAGCAGCCACTGGTACAGCGTGCGATACAAGGAACATCGAGTTCTGCTAATTTTTTCTCATACTCTGGTGTCTCTCCCTGACGACATGGCTCTTTAAAGTGTCCGAGAACATATCCTTCTTTCAGGCAGATACCAAAATCTCTGGCAAACACCTCATAAACCAAGCCTTCCTTTGGCTCCATCAGTTCTACCTCGACACCGTTGTCACGGTAGGCTTTCTGCAAAGCCTCATGCTGCTTTTTGCAAAGTTCATAATCCATCTGGTGGCCTTCTGCCATCCACTTTTTTGCGACAAAGTTAATCGGCATGATCTGGTAGTTGTCAATCGGACAAAGCAATACCTTTTTCAATGTTCCATACGCATTGTTTACATACGTGTTCATAATTAATCTCTCCTTTACATGAATTATTTATTTTGCATGATGATGCCGTGCTGCTTTGATCATTTGTCCCAGGGTAGTCAGCACAAACCCAACAATTAAAACACTTACCAGGATTGCGGATAATGCGGCAATCGTAGGTTCTATCTGTAAACGGATACCATCCCACATTTTCTTAGGGATCGTAATCACGCTTGGACCCGTTATAAAAAGGGTTACTGCGATTTCATCAAACGATGTCAGAAACGCAAATAACATAGCAGATTGTATCGAAGATTTCAGCATCGGCAGTGTGACATGGAAAAATGCCATAAACCGGTTTGCTCCTAAATTCACTGCTGCATCTTCAAAATTGTTATTTATAATTTCCATGCCCGCATTCATCGTCGTAACGACAAACGGAAGAGCAATTACCGTATGTGCGATCACCAGTCCCGGCAGAGTTCCGTTGAGCTGCCATTTTAAAAGCAGCGCGTAAATAGAAATTGCCGTTACAATGATCGGAATGGTCTGTGGGAGTCTGAAATACTCTCCCAATACGGTTTTCCATTTATGTGAAAACCGGTTCATACAAACGGCTGCGATCGTTCCTAACAGAAGCGAAAGTATCGTTGTAAATATCGCAATCACAATACTGTTTTGTACTGCCTGCGCCCAGAGCGGATCGGAAAATAATTTTTCATACCACTGGGTTGAAAATCCTTCGTTGGGAAATACAATATACGAAGTAGGGCTGAAGGATATCGGGTATAAAATAAAGATGGGAAGGATCATAAATAGGATCACTAATACCGCTAAAATTGTTGCAATCATAACCATTTCCTCCTCTCAGACTTCTGCGTATTTCTGCTTCGTCGCCGCCTTGGAAGCCAGGACGATCATCATAGTAACCATTACTAATATGATGGAAATTGCCGAAGCAAAATTCCAGTTTAATACACCACTTAATTCATTCTGAATTGTCTGGGAAAACATCTGGCTTTTCTGTCCGCCAACCAATGCCGGCACGATATAATATCCCATTGTATTCAGAAATACAATAAAGAAACCAGACATAATTCCCGGAAGTGAAAGTGGTAAAAAAATGCGGAAAAATGTCATTGTCTTTCCCGCTCCCAGACTTCTTGAAGCAATGATCACATTTTTATCAATCTGCCCCATTACAGAAGAAATGGAAAATATCATATAGGGAAGCATAATATATGTCATGACAATAATAACACCGGCATCGTTATACAAAAGTTGAATCGGCTGCTTGATAATTCCCAGCTTTTGTAAAACGACGTTAACCACTCCCTGATTCTGCAGTATCGCGATCCAGGAATAAGTTCGTACAAGCAGGCTCGTCCAAAATGGAATCTGTACACATCCCATGATAATACACCGCAATACCGGTCCGACACGATTCATAAGATATGCCACCGGGTAGCCAAGAACGATGCTAACCAGCCCAATGATCAGGCTCAAACGAATCGTATTTAACAGTATCTTTGCATATAAACTCTTCGAAAAAAATTCTTTGAAATAACTCCAGGTAAATCCGTTATCATCCACTACACTTTTGGTAAACATATCCAAAATAGGAAGGATCATAAATACAAGCAAAAATGTAACAGAAATAGTAAGGAGTAATTTCAATCCGTGTTTTCCGATAAACGATCTCATCTCTGCCATAAACAACCCTCTTTTCTATATTTCATCATCGTATCGAACAAGTACCATATCATAAGGACGAACGCCGACCCACAAGCGGTTTCCCACACTCAGATCATAGTGTCCGCGTGAAAATACTTTCATCTTAAATTCGATACCGCTGTCGGTAATTACATTTACCCGGAAGGTATCTCCGAGAAATGCACAACTTGTGATCCGCGCCGGGAATTTAATTCCGTCGTAATCTTCTTTTACAATCTTGACTTTTTCCGGACGGATGATAAAATTTACTTTTTTATTTAATCCTGCCCAGTAATCTCTCCGCTTGCAGTCCACTTCAAACAGGCGGTCATCTTTGTCAAATACAGCGGTTATCTTTCCTTCACGGATTCCCCTGATCGTAGCCGGTATGACGGTAGATTCACCGATGAAATTCGCAACAAAGGTATTGACCGGACAATCATAGATCATCTCCGGAGTATCGATCTGCTGGATCTTTGCTTCTTTCATAACGCAGACCTTCGTCGCCATCGTAAGCGCTTCTTCCTGATCATGAGTAACACTAATTGTCGTTAGTCCAAACTTATTATGAATAGCTTTGATCTCTAGCTGCATCTGTTTTCTTAACTGCTTATCCAGTGCTGCCAGCGGCTCATCCAGCATAAGCACATCCGGGCTGAATACAATGGATCTCGCCAGCGCCACACGCTGTTGCTGTCCTCCGGACAACTGTCTTGGATACCGTTTTTCATATTCTTCCAGTCCGACGGTCTTCAAAATATCATGAACCATCTCTTTCTGCCGGTCCTTAGGCGTGTGTCTTATTTTTAGCGGATAAGCAACATTTTCTGCCACTGTCATATGAGGAAATAATGCATAATTCTGAAATAGCATTCCAAAATTTCTTTTATGCGCCGGAATCGAACCGATTGTTTTTCCGTCTAAAAAGATGTCTCCGGAAGAAATGCTCTCGAATCCGGAAATCATTTTTAACACCGTTGTTTTTCCACCACCGCTTGGTCCGAGAATTGTTAAAAAATCACCTTTATTGATCGTGAGATCAACACCGTCTACTACTAACTTATCGCCATATCTTTTGGATACATTTCGCAATACCAAATCTTTTTCAAGCATACAATTCATCCTCTCATTTGCGTATTCCCTATTATAGAAAAAAGGCACCGTAGTTTCCTACAGCGCCTTTGCTTTCGTTTGCAATACAAATGTTAGCACAGTTATTTTTTTCTGTCTATAGTTTTCACTTACAAAGTCATTTGTGCTTCATGCACAAAATGTTCAGCGGTACGGACGAGTCTGTTTTTGTCCGCTCAGATAATTTTTTATATGAAAAGCAAAATTCAATTCCGTGCAGAAATCCATACTATTTAAGTCTCTCCGCAGTAATTTTGTTATTTTATCCAGCCGGTAGCGCATCGTATTTCTATGAATATACATCGCTTCCGCCGTCTCATTGGCATTCTTATTATGTTTCAGATACATCTCCAATGTTTCGCAGAGGTTTCCATCCGAATAATGATCGGACTCCAGCAACGGCTGTAACAGTTCCAGATAGTAGCGTTCCAGCAAGCCGGTATCCTCAATCCGGCTGATAAAATAAAAGATTCCGATTTCCTCAAAGCGCACGATCTTTTGCTCTGCCCCCTCACTCCGGATCTGCCGCACCGCATGATTTGCCTCTGTCGCACTTTTTGAAAAATCCTGCAGCTGTTCATAAGAGGAACCAATCCCGACGGAAACGGTCATTTTATTTTTTTGTACAAATTCATTTTGTATTTTTCGGATAATATGATCCAATTTGGCATGGTCAAATGCCTCTTCCGGTATCAACGCCAGCACCGCATCCGACTGCAGTGTTGTGAGAATCTTGCTTAATCCTGCCATGTAAAATTCCATTTTAATCGTAGAAAGCAGACTTTGTTTGCACGATTTTCTCCGCTCCTGCTGCAGTTTGTTTTCTTTTATATAAGTAGTCAGATGATCGATGTCAAACGCAGCCACAAAATGCGGCTTTTCCAATTCCAACCCATAATATTCTCCCTGCCGCACGACATCTGCTGCCGAAAATCCGATCTGATATAATATCGTTGAAAAGATTTCGCTGATATTCGTCTCATTTTTCGCCTCTTCCACCAGGGCAAAACAAATGATCTGCGACAGATCGACGGTTTTGAGGTTCCAGTCCAGTTCAAAAAGCGGCATATCCATCGTATCCGCCAATTGCCGCAGTGCATCACTTGCCTCTTCCACATTGACCACAAATCCTGCTGCCGTTTTCCGGTTAAACTGCCGCATCATATCGAGCATACGCTCTTCCGATTTCAAATAATGTAAATTTGTGACAATCACCAGTTCCCCGCCATGAATCCATTGTGCGAGATTATCCTGGTCTTTTACGCATTCAATGCAGTCCGCAAAATAAATCCACCGCACACTTCTGCCAAGTCCTTGTTCTCCTGCGACCAGATGCAGCGAATCCTTTAATTGTTCCATAGAAAGAAGATCTTTACAATGCATATCCTCACTCCTTGTCGTTTGTCAAATGCTGTCGTTTCCCCTACATTATATCAGATTACCGCCATGATGCAATATTTTTCTTGTCTTTTTTGTGCTTTGTGCACAATTTATTTTATTTCCTGCACACATTGTCGTTTACCACTACCTGCTTTATAATAAACTCAGATTGAACTTGAAAGGATGTGTCGATTATGAAAACTTATGTAAATAATGCTTCCGGTGTGCTGAAAAAAGTTCTTCTCTGCCCACCAACTTATTTTGAATTTGAACCGATCAATGTCATCACTGAAAAATGGCTGGATAAAGGCGAGGCTTCCAATAAAGAAGCCTGCATGAAGGAACATCTGGAATTTCAGCAGGCTTACCGTGAAAACGGTGTCGAAGTAGTTCTGATGGATCCCAAAGAAAATCTTCCGTATGAAGTATTTGCCCGTGATTTCGGCGGCTGTATCAAAGAAGGCTACATCGCCGGTAAATTCCGCGAGCCATGCCGTGCCGGTGAACTTTCCGAATACGAAAAGAAAATGAAACAACTTGGAATCCCATGTGTGGCGCGCTGTACTACCGGCGGATTTGAGGGAGGAGACTTCTGGTATCTCGATGAATATACTCTCGCCCACGGTGTGATCGCCAGAACCGATTGGGATGGCTTCCAAAATGTGCGCCGCCAGGTCAATGAGCTTGGCTACGAGATGATCGGCGTTCCGTGCGACCGCCCAAACCTTCACCTCGATATGTGTTTCAACATTGTCGCCGACAAACTTGCCGTTGTCTGCAAAGATGCGCTGCCTTCTAACTTCTTAGCCATGCTCAAAAAACGCGGATTCCAACTCATCAACGTCGAACAGGAAGAAGTTTATCTGCACCACGCAAACCTGCAGTGCCTCGGAAATGACCGCGTCATCTCATTTAAAAGCAACAAACTCGTAAATGAACAGATGCGCGCCTACGGCTTAAAGGTCATTGAAGTCGACCTGAAAGAAATCTTAAAGGGTGGCGGCGGGCCTCACTGCATGTCATTCCCATTGGAAAGAGAATAAGATTAATAAGATACACCTACGCAGCACTCTGTCACTATACCTCGCAGGGTGCTGTATTATTTTACCTGTTGATACGTATTTCTTTCGCATCCGGGATCTGTTTTTTCAAAAACTCATTCATCTCTTCCTCTGTATATGGCTGATACCAATAATCATCCTGATCGTATGACTCATCATTTAATACGTAATAAATTTTCCCCTTTTTTTCTTTTACTTTTAGAAAACGTATCTCTCTATCGCGTCTGCCAATTATCTTTTCCCGGTCAAACAAAGCAAAACGTACCGCTGTCTTTCCTTCCATTTCTGCATAGAGCAGATGCCTCTTGGAAGAATAATACAATTTTTGTATTTTCCTAATCTCTTTTTCCGTAAAACAGCGCTTTGCAATCACCTTATTTTTCTCATAATCATAGTAATTAATTTTCCCATTATAGTAGTATTCTTCTATTCCATCCTGATTAAAATCCACATAAATTCCCTTCTTATTTTTTACCTCTTTTTTCAACAATTTCCGCGCTTTCTTTTTCACTTTTTCTTTGGACAAAATTGTGATCTCATATATCGTTTCCCCTGTAGTTGTGTTCACTTTCACCTGTGCTTTTCCGGGCTTTATTCCCTTCACAAAAAGGGCTTTATCCGGCTTATCTGCCAAGGTCGATATTTTGTCGGAAGCATCCAGATATTGTTTGTATACCTTGGCTTTTTTCTTGTTATTTACCGATGTCTTTGTCTTATACACATCGGTTGTCAACACTTTCTCGCCGCCTTCTACCACGGTTATTTTCTTTTGCGCTTCTGCCATATTTTGTCTGCTAAATACAGCCACAATACACGCAATCATAAGAACTCCTGTCGTCCCAATTTTTCTCATATTCTATCCCTCCATTTATTGTATTACATAATTATTTAACTGTCCTTTTTCTTCCCGGAACACATTGCAGTCAATCGATTTTTCCTCCCCCTGATACCCGTCCAGCTGCGCTCTGTCCGTATACTGCCACAGTGTCCATTTTCTTCCAATATCTTCCGGCGGATAATACACATTACGGATCCACAATGGCACCTCATCAAACGCCCCTTCAATATACTTGCGATAAACGTTATATGTGCAGTATATCATCGGCTTTCTTCCATATTTTTCCTCCAATGTATCGACCATCTCACCCAGTTCTTTCCGAACCTTTTCAACATCCGGCGCCGTCTCCGCATATTTTCCATAATATTCCACATCGACAACCGGAATCAGGCTCCCTTTCAAATCTCCCACTTTTTTTATAAAATGTTCTGCCTGCTTTGCCCCCTCACTTTCAAAACTGAAAAAATGATACGCTCCACAGAGCATCCCCGCCACCTTTGCGTCTTTCCAATTTTTATCAAACCTTTTGTCTTCGTGCGCACTCCCCTCCGTCGCCTTAATATAAGCAAAATCCATCCCCTGCTGCTTCATCTTTGCCCAGTCAATCTCTCCCTGATAATGCGACACGTCAATCCCCTGCACCGGGTATCCCGCCGCCAGAAGCGTATTGATCCGAATGACTTTGGTTCCCACAAGCACGGAAAATACAATTGCTGCCAGCAGAACGACTGTGGGCAGAATCAGCCACTTTCTTTTTTTACCTTGCTTTTTCTTCTTTTTCATGTTGTTCTCCTCACGTGGTTTCTTGGTTTGGTTCGGCATGTAGGGCGCTCCGCACACGTCAGCTCTTGCTTTTTTCTTTTTGGCGTGTGCCTGCCTTCCCTTGGTTCGGCGAAAAGGCCGCTCCGCACACGTCAGCTCTTGCCTTTTCCTTTTTGGCGTGTGCCTGCCTTCTCTGGGACTGGCGATTGGGCCGCTCCGCACACGTCAGCTTTTTCTTTTTCCTTTCCGGCGTGTGCC
>ERZ779762.879-NODE-879-length-18392-cov-2.810820_pt1 | contig 18392 bp, 16 predicted proteins | sample MGYA00511887_ERZ779762 | MGnify/ENA primary metagenome ERZ779762 (study PRJEB29588, sample SAMEA2163052) | human gut metagenome | biome: human gut; feature: human-associated habitat; material: faeces | place: Denmark | collected 2008/2010 ...
CTCCGTGATATTGACTATATTAATCCGGAGGACATTCCCAATATTGATCTGTACATGGATCAGGTCACGACATTTATGGATGCCCGTCTTGCTTCCTGCAAGCGCTCCGATGACGACAAGATCCTGACAAAAACCATGATCAATAATTACACCAAAAACAACCTTCTTCCACCGCCGGAAAAGAAAAAATATTCCAAGGAGCATATGTTCCTTTTAATCTTTTTGTATTATTTTAAAAATGTTTTGTCAATCAGCGATATCCAGAAAATATTTGCTCCATTGACAGAGATGTTTTTTGGCGGAAAATCAGACGATATTTCACTGGAAGATATTTACAAAGAAATCTTCACAATGGAAAAAGAATTGACAAACAATCTTACCAAAGATGTTGTGCGGCGTTTCCGCAGTTCACAGGAGATTTTTTCCGAAGTGACCGACGAAGCAGAATCTGACTATCTTTCCCGCTTCGCCTACATATGTATGCTGAGTTTTGACGTTTACATCAAAAAACAGCTGATTGAACGAATCATTGATGAAACACTCGAAGATCCCGGTAAAAAATAATATAAGGAATGCGCTATCATGGCGCATTTTTAGCCTTGTCAAAGGCATGAAAAGAACACGAAGTGTTCCAAATGCGAATGTAGGGGAGGGGGAGCCTGAATAGTTACGCTTTTTTCTTCAATGCCGTTTTCAGTTTTTTCACCGAAGTATTTACAATTAATTCCAGCGGAAAATCGACTTCACACAAAAGGGCATCGGCATATTCAAAATTCAAGATATCTTCCTCCACGTGGGCATCGCTGCTGACTACGACCGGAACTTCATATTTTTCGCACAGGCGCAAAATTTCCTTATCGGCTTCTTTTGCATTCTTTCGAAAACTTTTCGGCGAAAGCGACGCATTATTCAGTTCGATCAATGTTCCGTAAGTTTTCGCCTCCCGGATCACCGTTTCGTAATCCACTTCATACCGCACGTCATCCGGATGTCCGAGAATATCCACATAGGGATTGCGGATGGCTCCCAGATACGCATTCGTATTATCTTCCCGGGTTCCGGACTTAATACACGGAGTGTGCAGACTTGCGATCACAAGATCCATCTGCTTTAAAACCGCTTCCTCCATATCCAGGTTTCCTTCATAATCCACAATATTTGCCTCCACACCAAGCAAAAGCGGCAATCCGTATTTTTCTCTCCTCGCCACTTTCAGATTCAAAAAATGAAGCGGGCCGCTCGAATACGGCATCGCCGCCGCATGACCCGTAATTCCCAGTAACTGCAGCCCTTTTTCCTTGGCAGCATACGCCATTTCATTCATCGTATTATAAGCATGTCCGCTTGCATAAGTATGTGTATGCAGATCCAGTACATAAATATCTCGCATAATTGTATTTTAACTTCCTTTCTGACAGCCATTCAAGACTGTATCCTTGTTCTTTTTAAATCATAACACATTTTATCACAAAAATCATCTGCCAAATCAGTGAACCCATTACCTCCCCTCCATCCTAACCCTATTGTAGAGTTATCTGATCGATAATGGGACAAGAAACTCTACATCACCCCCTTGCAATCCTTTTTTAAGTATGATAGAATGAACACATGTTTGTATCAAATGGAAAGGATGACGTGACATGACAGATATACTTGCAAACTTAAATCCCATGCAGAAAAAAGCAGTTTTACATAATGAAGGCCCTCTTTTGATCTTAGCAGGAGCCGGTTCCGGAAAGACGCGCGTGCTGACACACCGTATCGCTTATCTAATTGAAGAATACGGCGTTGCCCCATACCGGATTCTGGCACTCACCTTTACGAATAAAGCCGCCAATGAAATGCGTGAACGTGTTGACCGCATTGTTTCCTATGGAGCAGAATCCATCTGGGTAAGTACATTCCATTCTACCTGTGTAAGGATCCTGCGCCGTTTTATCGATCATCTTGGCTACGATCGCAGCTTTACGATCTACGATTCCGACGACCAGAAAAGTTTGATGAAGGATATCTGCAAACACTTAAATATTGATACGAAAAAATACAAGGAAAAAACTTTTCTCAACGCCATTTCTTCGGCGAAAAACGAATTACAGACACCGGAACAATACGCTGCTGAAGTGGCAAAAGAATACAATAAAAAAATATTTGGTTCGGTTTACAAAGAATATCAGCGGCGCTTACAGCAGAATAATGCGCTTGATTTTGATGATCTCATCATGAAAACCGTCGAATTATTTCAAAAAGAACCGGAAGTCCTGCGCCAGTATCAGGAACGCTTCCGCTATCTCCTTGTGGATGAGTACCAGGATACGAACACGGCTCAGTTTACACTTCTCAGCCTTCTTGCCTCCCGCTACCGGAATTTGTGTGTGGTCGGCGACGACGACCAGTCGATCTACAAATTCCGCGGTGCCAATATTATGAATATCCTGAATTTCGAGAAAGTATTTCCGCAGGCAGAAGTGATTCGCCTTGAGCAGAACTACCGCTCTACAAAGCGGATTCTGGAAGCCGCCAATGAAGTGATCCGCCACAATGCTTCCCGAAAAGCCAAAACATTGTGGACCGATCAGGAGGAAGGCGATCCGATCCGCTATACACAATTTGGCAATGAATACGAAGAAGCTGCCGGCATTGCCGGAGATATTGCGGAAAAAGTTAAAAATCAGGGAGCTTCTTACTCTGATTTTGCGGTTCTTTACCGAACAAATGCCCAGTCACGTGTATTTGAGGAGAAACTTGTACAGGAAAGCATTCCTTACCGCATCGTGGGAGCGATCAACTTCTACTCCCGTAAGGAAATCAAAGATATTTTATGTTATCTGAAAACGATCAACAATCCTGCGGATGATATTGCCGTCAAACGAATCATCAACGTACCGAAACGCGGCATCGGAGCTACAACGATCCAGCGTATCACAAATTATGCCATTGACCGTGATATCAGTTTCTATGAGGCGCTTACACAGGCAGATTATATCGACGGTTGCGGACGTGCTGCGACAAAGATCTTTTCCTTTGTCACCTTGATCGAACGACTCCGCCATGCACTGGATGACGATGAACTGACACTGACAGAATTGATGGACGAAATCTTTGAAGCCACCGGATATGTCAAAGATCTGGAAGCTGAGGAAACCGTAGAAGCCAATGCCCGTCTTGAAAACCTGGATGCTCTGGTAAACAAAGTGGCACAGTATCAGACAGACTGTGAAGAGGAAACCTCCGATGAAGCAGCTTCTCTTAACGGACTTCTTGAAAATATTGCCTTGGTTGCAGATATTGATACGGTAGAGGACGATGCCGAACAGGTTCTTCTGATGACGATCCACAGCGCCAAGGGACTGGAATTTCCAAATGTATATGTATGTGGAATGGAAGAAAATGTATTTCCGAGCGCGATGGCTCTCTATGATCTCTCGGATGATGAAATCGAAGAAGAACGCCGCCTGTGCTACGTTGCGATCACACGTGCCATGAAAACTCTGACATTGACCTGTGCAATGCAGCGCATGAAAAACGGTCAGCCAAACTTCAATTTTCCTTCCCGCTTTATCAGCGAGATCCCACGCTATCTGTTAAAGCAGACACAGGGTGTTGACTCACGTCCGAGGGCAAATTCACGCCCGTCGATCGCCCGCCCCGCCACATTGGAAGACATTTTCTCGCCGGCAAAAATATACTCCAAAGGATCCAAAAATCCATTTGCCGGAAATCCTTATATTCAAAAGGGAGTCAAAAAACCGGAAGTGACCGGCATCCCGGATTATGGAGAAGGAGACACCGTCTATCATATCAAATTTGGCAATGGTATCGTACGTTCTCTGAAACCTCTTGGCTCAGACTACGAGGTCGTCGTTGACTTTGACACGATGGGTCAGCGCAAACTCCGCGCTTCGTTTGCCAAGCTGCTAAAGATTGAGTAACTACTCAGGCCCCCTTCCATACATTGATCCTGAATAGTTACAAAAAAAATGAAAATTCACTAGTATATTTTGTGCAGATATGCTATACTAATACAAAAGGATATAAAACACAACTTTTCAGGAAAGGATGGTAGTGATTATGTGTGGAAAATTTGATGATCTTATGAATAACGCAAAAATCAGTCAGCTTATTTCAAAAAATAAAGTAGAGGAAGAAAGAAAATCCTGCATTTTGTGGGTACTTGCTATTATCGGAGCAATTGCTTCTGTGGCTGCGATTGCTTATGCTGTTTACCGCCATATGACTCCTCGCTATTTGGATGATTTTGATGGTGATTTTGATTACGATGAATTTGACGACGATTTCGATGACGACGATGATGTGGACGTTTATGTGAAATCCTCTGATAAGTAAAATTTTATTTTGACTTTAAAAAGGCAGTTGTCATAGCGATATGACAACTGCCTTTTATTTTTATTATTCATGTAACTATTCAGGACACCCCTTATTCACAAAGTTCTTTTGGCACATTGGAAAGTGCTACGGCAAGTGCTCCCGGTCCGATATGACAGGACACACTCAATGACAGGGGATCCATATACACTTGGGCATTCGGATACTCCTCAAGAATTTCTTCTTTAAATTTATCTGCCTCTGCTTTATCGTATGTATAGGCAATGTCAATCTCCATCTCTTCTTCCGAAAATCGTTTTTCGAAATCCGAGCGAATTGCTTTCAGCATCGTAGTCTTTGCCTGTTTCAACGTTTTTACTTTCGCATACGAATCCAGTTTTTCTCCTTGAATCTGAAGAACCGGTTTGATACGAAGAACCGTTCCGATTGCTGCGACTGCCGGTGTCAGACGACCGCCTTTTCGCAAATATTTCAATGTATTTACCATAATATAAATACTGCTCTGGAACTTATCTCTAAATAAAATATCATGAATTTCTTTGGCACTATATCCGCGCTCTGCAAGTTCTTTTGCCTGCTGTACACTTCTTCTCTGGGTAACCGAAATACGCTGATTATCTACAACAAAAACTTTCCCTTCAAATTCGTCTTCCTGCGCTAACATCATCGCAGTCGAACAGGAACTGCTGATCCCACTTGACATCGGGATATGCACGATCTCATCGTACTCTTCCAATTGCTCTTTCCAGGTCTGCATGATCGTATCCGGAGACGGCTGTGATGTCGATACTTCAGTCTTTTCATCCATCAGCGCCTCATAAAACTGTTCCTGGGTCATATCAATATCTTCGAAATGCTGCACTTCATTGATATAAAAAGGCATCGGGATCACAACGATCCCCAATTCTTTACTTTCCTTTTGTGTAATTCCGCTATTACTGTCTGTAATAATGCAAACTTTACTCATTCATTCACATCCTCTTCACGAAAACAAACAGGGCTTATCAACCAAAAACGATGATAAGCCCTGACCATAAACTACTATGTTCATTACTCAGCTGCTGCAATAATCTCTTTTTTATTGTAGCTGCCACAGTTTTTGCATACACGATGTGGCACCATCAATTCTCCACATTTGCTGCATTTAACTAAAGTAGGAGCAGTCATTTTCCAGTTTGCTCTACGTTTGTCTCTTCTTGCTTTTGAAGATTTATTCTTAGGACAGATTGACATGTCTTTACACCTCCTTAAAAACTCAAAACACTTTTACCATTATACCGTCAATGCGGTTATTTGTCAATACATTTTTTAAATATTATTTTACCAGTTCCATGGTCTCACGTGCGATGGCAAGCTCTTCGTTTGTTGGAACAACCAAAACTTTTACTTTACTGTTTGGTGTAGAAACAATCGTCTCTTCTCCACGAACACCGTTCTTTTCTTTATCAATCTCTACTCCGAGATATCCAAGGAAACTGCATACATATTCACGCATGATACCATTGTTCTCGCCAAGTCCTGCTGTAAATGCGATGGCATCTACACCGTTCATTGCCGCAGTATACGCACCAATGTATTTTGCTACACGATATCCAAATACATCCTGTGCAAGCTGTGCTTTCTTATTTCCCTCATCGGCTGCTTTTTCCAGATCACGGAAGTCGCTGGAAACTCCGGAAAGTCCATATACACCGGACTCTTTGTTCAGAATCTTCATTATGTCTTCCAGAGATTTGTCCATTGCATGAGCAAGATACTCGATGATCGCCGGATCAATGTCACCACTACGTGTACCCATTACCAGACCTTCCAGTGGAGTAAGTCCCATACTGGTATCTACGGATTTGCCATTTTTCACTGCGGATACGCTGGCACCATTTCCAAGGTGGCATACGATCACTTTGGAATTTTCAGGATCCAGTCCTGCCAGTGCGATCGCGCGTTTGGATACAAAGCTGTGACTTGTTCCGTGGAAGCCGTAACGGCGTACTTTATATTTTTCATAGCATTCATATGGAAGTCCATACATAAATGCGGTTGGTTCCATGGTCTGATGGAATGCCGTATCAAATACTGCTACATTTGGCACACCCGGCATAATTGCCTGGCACGCACGGATTCCAATCAGGTTTGCCGGATTGTGAAGCGGCGCAAGTGGATTACACTCTTCAATTGCTGCCATAACTTCATCATTTATTACTACAGAAGAAGCAAATTTTTCTCCACCGTGCACGACACGATGACCAATTGCATCGATCTCTTTCAAATCACTGATTACACCATATTTTTCGTCTGTCAATTCGTCCAAAACCATCTGAACAGCTACTTCATGGTCTGGCATATCCTTATTGATAACAACCTTTTCTCCCCCTGCCGGAGTATGGTTCAAACGTCCGTCGATTCCGATTCTCTCGCAAAGACCTACTGCCAATGCCTTTTCTGTCTGTGCATCAATCAATTGATATTTCAAAGATGAACTTCCACAATTGACTACTAAAACTTTCATCATTTTTCCTTCTTTCTGCTTTTATTTTCAAATCCGTAACGAAGTCGTTACAAAAACTCACACTTTTTAATTATACAACTGTGGATATGAAATTTCAATAGCAAAAAGGCAATTTTACACAAAAAATATTCCGATGGAATTCGGTCCGGTATGGCAGGCAGAGACCGGATCCAATGGCTGCATGATAATCTTTTTTACAAATTCTGACTTTTCCATCTGCTTCGCCACATAACAGGCATCCTCGTGACAGTCTCCATGACTGATGTAGATCGTCTGTGGTTCGGTAAGCCCGGTCAAAGCAAATGCCGCCAGCTCCTGTAATGCCTTTTTTCTTCCCCGTACCTTTCCCACCTGATGCAGTTTTCCGCCATCCTGCATCGAGAAAAGCAGTTTTATCTTCAATACACTTCCTGCCGTGGATAGAACCGCATTTGCCCGTCCGCTCCGCCGCAGAAAGCCAAGATCATCCACAGTAAAAAGCGTATGAATCCGCCATCTTCTCTGACAGCACCACGCATACGCAGCACCGATTTCCTCCCCGCGTCTGCGGATCTTTACCGCATCAAAAACCAGACTCCCCTCACCTAAACCTATCGCAAAACTATCCACCGCATACCATTTCCGCTCCGGATATTTTTTTGCTTCATAGCTGAGCACCCGCTCCATCATATGAAATGTGCCACTCAGTTTGGAAGATAACCCAATATACAAAATATCTTTTCCTTCTGCCAGAAGGTTTTGTACCAGTTTTTTCGCTGCCCTCTGATTGCTCATCGAAGTGGAGATACGTTTTTCCTTCCGCAGTTTCTCATAAAACAACGCATAGGCTTCTCTTTCCCCCTCGATGCTCCCGCTGTATTCTTTCTCTCCTGCGATCCACATAAGTGGCAGCACATAAACCTCATGTTTTTCAATAAATGGCTTTGGTAAATTTGATGTAGAATCCGTCACAATCGCAAATGAAAACATCCGACCACTCCTTTTTTTCTACTAGTATGTGGCATATTTGAGAAAATTATACATACGTTATACCAATATAACTCCGGAGGGACTCCCATGCTTTTTTTCCTGTTTTTTATTCTGGCTTTCCTTCTGCTGTTTCCGGAAACGGTGTGCAGTGGGGCAAAAGATGGGCTTTTTTTATGGGCAACCGTCGTCCTCCCGTCCCTCTTTCCCTTCTGTCTCTGCACGTCTTTGATCCGTACTTATACAAGCGGGTCATTTTCCAAATATTTCCTTTTATTTGCCGGCATTCTGTCCGGTTATCCGATCGGGGCAAAACTTTCCGGTGAGCTGTATCAAAAAGGTGTTCTGTCTTACCGCAGTGCGGTTTTCTTTTCCGGTTTTACCAATAATGCCAGTCCGATGTTTGTCATCTATTTTGTCGGCGGCTCTCTCCTCCACCTTGGAAATGACTGCTATCTCTTTTATCTCCTGCTTTTGCTCTCCTCTTTCTCAGGGAGCCTGTGTATCTGGCTTTTGCTTCACAGGAAGTCCGATTGCAGCCATTTTCCGTCCACAGCAGCGGCAATAAAAAAAGAGTCTTCTGACTCTCTGTCTCTTTTTGAACAATTTGATCTTGAATTAAATCATTCTGCGGAACTTCTCATCAAGATCGGATGCTATATTCTTATATTTTCGGTTCTTACTTCTTTTTTGAAACAAATGGTTTTTTTCGGTTCTGTCCCAACTTCCCTTTTGTGCGGCGTTCTGGAGATCACAACCGGAAATCATCTATTATGTCAAAGTCTCGCCGATTCGCCTGTAAAAACAGCCCTTTCTCTTGCCATCACCTCGTTCGGCGGCTTGTGCGCACTGGCACAGACCAACAGTGTGATTCAAAAGAATGGGCTGTCTATCTTCTGGTATGCCGGCAGCAAATTACTCAGCGCTGTCTTCGCTTTCTTCCTGTGCCTGCTCTGGCTGCGGTGCTGAGGCACCCTGAATCTGAGCCATCAATTCACTCCGGTTCGCCTTGATCACTTCAATATCACGTTTCAATGCACTGATAAGCATCGTGGACTTGCTCTCCATCTCTTTGAGAGACGTTCCAATATTCCTTCCTACCTGAGAAAGCAGATCACTGGTATAATACAAAGCGGAAGTACGTACCTGGTCGCTCTCCTGCACTGCCTGATTCAAGATCTGTTCTGCCTGACTCTGTGCCTGTGCCATGATCTGCTCTGCCTGTGCATAAGCACTCTGTACCAGATCACTTTCATTCAGAAGCTGCGCTGTCTGCTGTTGTGCCTGACTGCGGATCTGCTCTGCTTCTGCGTTAGCTTTGGCTAAAATCTGATCTCTGTTATTAATAATCTTCTGATATGTACGAATTTCTTCCGGTGCACACATACGGAGTGCATCGAGAAGGTCATACAATTCATCTTTTGCAACCGTCACTTTATTCGGATACAATTTTGCCGGTTTACAATTTTCTACATAATCATAGATTTCGTCAATCGCTTTTTCAATTCTTGATGGGTTCATATATTTTACCTGATCCTTTCTATCTTTCCTTTTTTACGCGCAGAAAAATGTGCTTATTCGTCTTATATTCTTTTACTTTTTCAATCTCGTATATATTTTCGTCAATAAAATCAATCGGAGTTTCAAGGGCTGCCTCAAAGATCACTAACGTATCCTCTTTTACAATGTCGGACTGTCCGATCAATTGTGCCAGTTTCTCCTCAAACCCTTTCCGGTACGGCGGATCAGCATAAATAATATCAAATGCGATCCCCTGTTTTTCAAGTTTGGACACCGCATAGGTTACCTCTACCGGCAGTACTACTGCCTGATCCTCTAAATGTGTCTTTGCCAGATTGGCTTTGATACAGCGCAACGGCTCTTTTCCAAATTCTACCAGATATGCCTGCTTTGCACCACGGCTCAATGCTTCAATGCCGATGGCTCCGCTTCCGCTAAACAAATCTAAAAACATCGCTCCGGGAACATCGTCCTGAATGATATTAAATAACGTCTCTTTAATCCGGTCTGTCGTAGGCCGTGTATCCTTCCCTTCCGGTGCAATCAATGGCAGCCTGCGGGCTGTCCCTGCAATCACTCGCATACTATTTCTCCCTTGCAAATATTTTTCATCCCAACATCATTGTAAACGATATTGAACTATTTTTCAACTGTTTTATAACGAAACATTTCCCATATAGGAATTTAATTTTTCGACAAGACGGCGGTTTTTCTTATAAAACATGGTAACCTCATCAAAAGCATAATTCTTTGCTTCCTCATTTGCCGCTTTTAATACCGGCGCATCCTCATAGATGTCCGCAAGAGAAAACAGTTTGTCACCACTTTGCATCACGCCAAAGAAATCTCCCTGTCCACGCAGTTTCAGATCCTCTCTTGCAATCTCAAAACCGTCATTCGATCCGGCAAGGATGGAAAGCCGTTCTTTTCCTTCTTTGCTCTCTTTTCCATACATTAAAATGCAGTAGGACTGCTCTTTTCCCCGTCCGACGCGGCCGCGAAGCTGGTGAAGCTGGGCAAGCCCAAAGCGCTCTGCATTTTCAATCATCATTACCGTCGCATTCGGAACATCGATGCCAACTTCAATGACGGTCGTCGATACGAGAATATCGGTCGTTCCCTCAATAAAGCGCTGCATCACTTCATTTTTTTCCTTCGGCTTCATTTTTCCATGCAGACACTCGATCGTTATTCCTGCCGGAAAGATTTCTTTTAACTGCTCCGAATACATCACTACACTCTCCAGTGCAACTTCTTCTTTTTCTTCTACCATCGGACAGATGATATATACCTGCCGCCCTTTTTCAATCTGATCTTTCATGAACCGGTACGCCTGCGGGCGGTAATCGGTACCCACGACACAGTTTTTGATTGGCAGACGGTTGGCAGGAAGCTCGTCCATGATGGACAAGTCCATATCCCCATACAAAACCAGCGCAAGTGTTCTTGGAATTGGCGTCGCACTCATCGCAAGAACATGTGGTGCCTCTCCCTTTTCCATCAGTTTTTCACGCTGGCGTACGCCAAAACGATGCTGCTCATCTGTGATGACAAGTGCCAGATTGGAAAATTCCACATTATCCTGTAGTATCGCATGGGTTCCCACGACGATATCCCATTCCCCCTCTGCTAATTTCTGTTTTCCTTCTCGCTTTTCCTTTGCTGTCATCGATCCAATCAACAATCCGATCTTCACTCCATACGGGGCGAGCATCGCCTCCAGCGACTCCTTATGCTGCATCGCAAGCACTTCCGTCGGCACCATAAAAGCCCCCTGCTCCCCATTGCACACGGCAAGAAACAGCGCCATAACGGCAACCACGGTCTTTCCGGAACCAACATCTCCCTGCACCAGACGATTCATTGTCATTCCGCCCGTCATATCTTTTTCAATTTCTTCGTATACCCTTTTTTGTGCGGATGTCAGTTCATAAGGGAGGTTTTTTGCAAATTCTTCCAATTTTTCACTTTGCGACATAACATGGGAACTCGGTTTATAGTTTTTGATACGGATTGCCTGCAATGCTGCCTGATACAGGAAAAACTCATCAAATACAAGCCGCTTTCTGGCTTTTCGATATTCCAGTTGATTTTTGGGGAAATGAATGTCATGGATAGCCTTGCGATATGCAAGAAGATTTTGACGCTTCCGGAGATCCGCAGGCAGAAATTCCGCTGCCCCCTCCAGCGAACCGATGGCATCACGCACTGCCTTCTCGACAGCATGATTGGTGAGACCTGCGGTCAGCGGATAGATTGGGTGCATTCTTCCAACCTGCTTAAAAAATTCATTTTTGCTATACATTTTCGGCTGCTCAAGCACCAGTTTTCCGTTTTTTCTACCAACTTTGCCACGCAGAATATAGCGGGTTCCCATTTTTAAACGGTTCGCCAAAAACGGCATATTAAACCACGTAACGGGAATCCGTCCGGTTTCGTCTTCGAGTACGATAGACAGGATTTTCAGCCTTGCTGTCGTATGGATGGATGGGCGGCAGGCAATAACGCCCTCTACTGCTGCCATCTCGCCTTCTTCCACCTCTGCGATCTTGACCATATCATGAAATTCATCGTATTCTCTTGGATAGTGTTCCAAAAGATCTCCTACGTTCCAAATATCCAATTTATGGAAACGCTGTTCTGCCTTTTCCCCAACGCCTTTTATCTGGCGAATGCTGTCCTCATATCTCATAGCTGCTCCGTAATTTTATTCTGCGCCAATGTGAATCTCATCCAGCGCAAGATCCACATACATACTGATTTCTTCTTCCGGCATTTTCGTATAGTCTGCCAGTTCTTCCAACGTTGCCAGACGTCCCCATTCCTCGGCAAGCACTTTTGTCGCTTCATGGATCAGATTGGTCTTGGCAACAATGCTATTTTCCATGCCTTTACTTGCCATCTGTTCATCGGCCAGTTCAATCATCCTTGCTTTGACATAACGATCCAGTTCTTTCTTTACATCCGATATTTCCGGATTTCCACAAAGTTCTTCAACTGCCAGCAAAAGACTTAAATTTCCTTCCTGAATCAGATCCTCCAGAGGCACCCCACGGTTTTTATACTTTGCCGCCAGTGTTACCACACGCTGCAAATGGGATTCCACCACACGATGAGAGACTTCCGCTTCTCCTGCCAGAAGCCGCTCATACAGCAGCTGTCTTTCTTCGTCTGAACAGGGTTCCAATTCCCGTAATTCACGGCGGTATACGGTAAGATATTGGGAATCTTTCGTACTCATTGACGGATTTTTTCCCTCTTTTGCCTGAAATGTTTCTTTTGCCGTAACGCCTTCGACCTCGATGTGATGTTCTTCCAGAAATTCATATACCAGTTTAAGCTGGGATTTCTGTAGTTTCATATCCTGACAAAAATCATCCACCTGTTCTTTGGTAATACGGTTTTCATTTGTCTTGGCAAACTCAACGAGGTCAAGCATCTGCCGCATAAATTCATTCTGATCTCTCATGGCTTTCCTCCAGATATCACTCTTATTCCGGCTTGCGTTCTGCTGCAAAATGATAGATTTTCTTCACATCATCGCTTGCAAGTTTTACATAATTTCCTTCTGTCTTACGGTTTCCAAGAAGTTTTTCCGTCATTCGGTCAATATCTTCCTCTTTGGCTCCAATTTCTTCAAAGGTAAGTGGCATACCGATTTTCTTTAAAAATGCCTCAAAAGCTTCGATTCCTTTCAAAGCGGTCGCTTCATCTGTTTCCTGTGGTTCAATCTCCCATACACGGGTAGCAAACTGTACCAGTTTATGCGGATTGATCTTAAGCACATAACGCATCCAAGCCGGTGTGATCACTGCAAGTCCGGCACCATGTGTCACATCATACATTGCAGAAAGTTCATGCTCAATGTGGTGGCTTGCCCAGTCCTGAACACGTCCGACACCACATACGTTATTGTGTGCAAGCATCCCTGCCCACATGATGTTGGCACGCGCTTCGTAGTTATTCGGATCCTCAATGATACGCGGTGCCTCATAGATCATGGTTTTTAATACCGCTTCACAGAGACGGTCTGTAATCTCCACTTCTTCCGTATTGGAAAAATAACGCTCGCAGATATGGATCATAATGTCTGTCGCGCCTGCTGCCGACTGATACGGAGGCAGGGTGCATGTCAATTCCGGATTCATAATGGAAAATTTCGGACGAAGATGCTCCGAAGCTGCACCTTTCTTAAATCCGGTCTCTTCATTATTGATTACGGTATTCATAGATCCTTCGGAACCGGCTGCCGCAATCGTCAGGATCGTTCCGATCGGGAGTGCCTTTTCAATCGTTGCCTTTTTCTCATAGAAATCCCAGAAATCACCATCATAACAAGTTCCTGCTGCGATTGCCTTGGAAGAGTCGATCGTACTTCCGCCGCCTACGGCGAGGATAAAATCGACACCTTCTTTTTTACACAACTCAATGCCCTCATATACCAGACCGCTTCGTGGATTTGGCTTAACGCCTCCAAGTTCTACATAATCAATCTTTTCCTCTTTCAGGCATTTTGTTACACGGTCGTACAACCCGGAACGTTTGATGGATCCTCCTCCATAATGAAGAAGCACTTTGGTTCCGCCAAAACGGCGGATCAACTGACCGACATGAGCCTCGGCTCCTTTTCCAAAATCAAAATAAGTTGGTGCATAAAATGTAAAATTATCCATATTCGACCTCTCTTTTATATTTTACTATTCAGGACAATTCACGGACTCTCAGACAGTGGTCCTGAATAGTTACAGTAAATGTATATTTCCTTTTTCTGCTTCTGCCATCATCTCATCCGGCCACAGGGATGCCTGTACTTCCCCGATATGCGCTTTTCGTAAAAAGAACATACAGATACGGGACTGGCCAATTCCGCCTCCGATGGTATATGGCAGTTTGCCTTCCAGCACTTCCTTCTGAAATGGAAGATTTTTCCTTTCTTCGCAGCCGGCTTTTTTCAGCTGCTCTTCCAGTGCCTTTTCGTCCACACGGATTCCCATGGAAGAAAGTTCCAGTGCAATATCAAGAACCGGATAATATACAATAATATCTCCGTTCAAAGACCAGTCATCATAATCCGGCGCACGTCCGTCATGAGGTTCGCCGCTTGCCAGTTTATCTCCGATCTTCATAAGGAAAATCGCACCATGCTCTTTTGCTGCCAGATATTCTCTCTCTTTTGGAGTCTTATCCGGATATTTTTCCTCCAGTTCATATGTTGAAACAAACGTAATATCCTGTGGAAGTGTTTTCTTTATGTAAGAATATTTTACAGACATATAGTCCTCTGTCTCCTCCAGAGACTGATATACTTTGCACACGATTTCTTTTAATGTGGCTTCATTTCTCTGTGCTTTCTCAATGATACGTTCCCAATCCCACTGATCGACAAAGATGGAATGGATATTGTCGGTATCCTCATCGCGGCGGATCGCATTCATATCGGTATACAATCCCTCGCCGACGGAAAATCCATACCGTTTCAACGCATGACGTTTCCATTTTGCCAGAGAATGCACAATCTGTACAACGCGGTCATTCTGTTCGCGGATTCCAAAGGAAACCGGACGCTCCACACCGTTCAGATCATCGTTTAATCCCGTTTCCGGTGCTACGAATAACGGGGCTGACACACGAGTCAGATTCAGATTTGTCGCCAGTGCTCTCTCAAAAAAATCTTTTACTTCTTTAATCGCCACTTCTGTCTCGCGGACATCAAGGGCGGATTGATAACCTTCAGGTACCTTCATTTCTGCCTCCTATAAATCACAGTTATTTACGGTTCTTGGGAATGGAATGACGTCACGGATATTGGACATTCCGGTCAGATACATCACACATCTCTCAAATCCAAGACCAAATCCGGCGTGGCGGGTAGAACCATATTTTCTCAGATCAAGATAGAACTCATAGTCCTCTTTGCGAAGTCCGCATTCTTCCATACGTGTGACCAGTTTGTTATAATCGTCCTCACGCTGACTTCCTCCGATGATCTCGCCGATTCCCGGAACCAGACAATCCATTGCTGCAACCGTCTTTCCATCTTCGTTCATTTTCATATAAAACGCTTTGATCTCTTTTGGGTAATCGGTTACAAATACCGGACGCTTAAATACTTCTTCGGTCAGATAGCGCTCATGCTCCGTCTGAAGATCTGCCCCCCAGGATACTTTGTACTCAAATTTGTCATTGTTCTTCTCAAGAATTTCAATTGCTTCTGTATATGTAACATGTGCAAATTCAGAATTTGCCACATGCTCCAGTCTTTCAATCAGTCCTTTGTCCACAAAACGGTTAAAGAAATCCATCTCTTCCGGTGCATGTTCCAGCACATAGCGAATGACATATTTTAACATCCCCTCTGCCAGCAGCATATCATCCTTCAGATCTGCAAATGCGATCTCCGGCTCGATCATCCAAAACTCTGCTGCATGACGGGTCGTATTGGAATTTTCCGCACGGAATGTCGGGCCAAACGTATAAATATTTTTAAATGCCTGTGCATAAGTCTCGCCATTGAGCTGTCCGCTTACCGTCAGATTGGTTTCTTTTCCAAAGAAATCCTGACTGTAATCAATGCTGCCATCTTCGTTCTTCGGCACATTTTTCAGATCCAGTGTCGTAACCTGGAACATTTCTCCGGCACCTTCACAGTCACTTCCCGTAATCAATGGTGTATGAACATATACAAATTCACGTTCCTGGAAAAATTTGTGAATTGCATACGCAATCAGAGAACGCACACGGAATACCGCCTGAAACGTATTTGTTCTCGGACGCAGATGACTGATCGTACGCAGATATTCAAAAGAATGTCTCTTCTTCTGAAGCGGATAATCTCCACTTGAAGCCCCTTCAATCTCCACACCGGATGCCTGAATCTCAAATGGCTGCTTTGCTTCCGGAGTCGCTACCAGCGTTCCTTTTACGATTACGGCAGCTCCTACATTTAATTTGGAAATTTCTTCAAAATTGTCTAGTGTATCACTGTATACTACCTGAATGGGTTCAAAAAACGTTCCGTCATTGACAACGATAAATCCAAATGTTTTTGACGCACGGATGCTTCGCACCCAGCCACCTGTCGTTACTTCCTTTCCAATATATTGTTCGCGGTCACGAAAAAAACTTCGTACACTTGTTAATTCCATGTTTTCTTTCCTCCATTGTTCTCTATTCATTTTCCCATTCTCGTAACGATTCCGGTCTTATCGGCAAAGGAAATCCTGAATCGTTATAAAAAAACCTCTATGAATATTTATACACCATTTTACGGATTATTGCAAGGATATCTCCCGCAGCTTTTCATATTTTTCTTTGGCTTTCTGCGCGGCTCTGGCAAAAAGGATCTCTGCCCGTTCCGGATTTTCCCGGGAAAGTCTCTCGTAGCGCAGTTCTCCCTTCAAAAATTCCTCATACGAAAGTTTTGGCTCTCCGGAATCTAAAACAAATGGGTTCTCTCCCTTTCTGCCTCGTTCCGGGCAAAAACGGAATAAGTGCCAATACCCGGAAAGCACCGCATTTTTTTCCTCTTCAACCGCTTTTCCCATACCTTTCCGAATGCCGTGATTGATACACGGTGCGTACGCAAGAATCAGCGACGGCCCGTCATGCGCTTCTGCTTCTGTCAGCGCTTTGATCGTCTGATTGTAATCTGCGCCAAGTGCCACCTGTGCCACATACACATTGTCATAGCACATCGCAATGGCGGCGAGATTTTTCTTTTCTTTCTCATTTCCCTGCGACGCAAATTGGGCAATCGCTCCCTGCGGAGTCGCTTTGGATGCCTGTCCTCCGGTGTTCGAATACACTTCGGTATCAAAGACAAGGATATTGATGTCCTCGCCGCTGGCAAGCACATGATCCAGCCCACCATAACCGATATCGTACGCCCAGCCGTCTCCGCCGAAAACCCACTGACTCTTCTTTGAAGCAAAATCTTTCAATTGCAGGATTTCCTGTTGTAACCGGTTCGGATTTTTCTGCCGTTCATAATATGCTGTCATTTTCTGTACGGCGGCAGCATTTTTTGCCCCCTCTGACCAGCTTTCCAGATAGGATTGCAAGAGTTCCTTTTCTTCGCCTTCCGCTTCTCCCAGCCGGTCATTTACCGCCTCAAATACCCGTTTTCGAAGTGTCTTCTGTGCCATCATCATGCCAAAACCAAATTCGGCGTTATCTTCAAACAGCGAATTTGCCCAGGCAGGTCCTTTTCCCTGTGCATTTGCCGTGTAGGCACACGATGGCGCGGAGCCTCCCCAGATAGAGGAACACCCGGTTGCGTTGGCAATGTATAACCGTTCTCCAAATAACTGTGTCACCAGTTTGGCATACGGTGTTTCCCCACATCCGGCACATGCTCCGGAATATTCCAGCAGTGGCTTTTTAAACTGACTTCCCTTTACCGTCGTTTCCGCAAATTTTTCCAGAAGTTCGGGCACATTTTCGTGGTTTTCTCCGTAATCGTACAATGGCTGCTGTGTCATCGCCTCGCCGGATGGGATCATTTCCAGTACATTATTTTTCTTATTTCCCGGACAGATATCCGCACAGTTTCCACAGCCGGTACAATCAAGCGGTGATACGGTAATGGCAAAAAGCCGATCGTCCATCCCACGAAGTTTCGTAAAAATCCCCTCCGGTGCGTGATCTCGTTCCTCCTCGCTGATCACCAGAGGGCGGATGCAGGCATGCGGGCACACGAAAGAACACGCATTGCATTGAATGCACCCTTCCGGATTCCATCTTGGGCTTTGGATGCCGACACCGCGTTTTTCATAGGCCGCCGTTCCTACCGGCATCGTACCATCCGCATATGCCACAAATTCCGAAACCGGCAGTTCATCGCCCCGCTGCGAATTCATTTTCCACTGAATGGTCTTTACATAATGCAGAAACGAAGTCGTTTCTTCCTGTGTCAGCGTCTTTATATTTTCCAGTTTTTTCCATTCTTTTTTCACTAAGCTTAATATCTTCCAAGATTGCCTGTCTTAATCCTTCGGCTTTCTCTGTTGGTACCAGCCGCTTCTTTCTAGCATCTCCTTTGACACTTTCTCTTGTC
>ERZ779762.880-NODE-880-length-18368-cov-5.640529_pt1 | contig 18368 bp, 16 predicted proteins | sample MGYA00511887_ERZ779762 | MGnify/ENA primary metagenome ERZ779762 (study PRJEB29588, sample SAMEA2163052) | human gut metagenome | biome: human gut; feature: human-associated habitat; material: faeces | place: Denmark | collected 2008/2010 ...
TGATTTTATAATAAGCGCCGCGCACCTTGAAGCTGCCGGTCACCTGCAGGTTCTCGGTCTTGAGGTAGAGCTGGCAGTCTTTGGAGAGCCGGGGTGCCTCGATGAGGTCGGTCTTGCGGGCTACGTCCTTGAGGACAAAGGCGGCGTGGTAGATCTTATCCAGTGTCAGCATATCGTTTTTCCCATCCTATCTCTGTTTATCCATCCCGGCACACGGGCTATTTTTATTGTGAAAGACAGGATTTAGTATAGTTTACATAAATTGATTTGTCAAATGAATCTATTTCACACCTTAAGGCGGAAAGCGGAAATTGCTGACATTGTATTATAGAAAAAACGCCGCCATTCACCAAACAGCGAACAGCGGCGGGGTATTACCACTTTATCCTATTACTTTCCGGTAAACTCAAATCTCCGCGAGGATAGCGTCACCCATGGCGGTGCAGCCAAGGCAGGTGCAGCCCTCGCTCATGTTGTCGGCGGTGCGCAGGCCCTTGTCCAGCACCTTGTTCACGGCGGTCTCAATGGCATCGGCCTCCTCGGCCATACCGAAGGAGTAGCGCAGCATCATGGCGGCAGACAGAATGCAGGCGGTGGGGTTCACGATGTCTTTGCCCGCAATATCGGGGGCCGAGCCGTGGATGGGCTCATACAGGCCGCGGGTGCCGTCGCCCAGAGAGGAGGACGGGATCATGCCGATGGAGCCGGTGATCATGGAAGCCTCGTCCGACAGGATGTCGCCGAACATGTTCTCGGTAACGATCACGTCGAACTGGGCGGGGTTCTTGACGATCTGCATGGCGCAGTTGTCCACGAACATCTCGCTGTATTCCACATCCGGGTATTCGGCCTGCAGGCGGTGCATCACGCTTCTCCACAGACGGCTGGTGTCCAAAACGTTTGCCTTGTCCACGCAGCACAGCTTCTTGCGGCGCTTGCGTGCGGTCTCAAAGCCGATGCGGCCGATGCGCTCGATCTCGTGCTCCGAGTAGGGCATGGAGTCGATGGCCTGCTTCTCGCCGCTGGCGAGGGTGTGGGTCTCGTGACTGCCGAAGTATACGCCGCCGATCAGCTCACGCACGATGATGAAGTCGATGCCTTGTGCCACGATCTCGGGCTTCAGGGGACTGGCAGGAGCCAGCTGCGGCCAGATCTTGGCCGGGCGGTTGTTGGAGTACAGGCCCATGCCTGCACGCAGGCGCAGCAGACCCTTCTCCGGGCGCTGCTCACCGGGCAGGCCCTCCCACTTGGGGCCGCCCACGGCACCCAGCAGGACGCTGTCCGCGGCAAGGCACTTGTCCAGTTCGTGCTGGGGCAGCGGGTCGCCGTACTTGTCAATGGCTTCGCCGCCCATGGCAGCGTCGGTGTAGTGGAAGGTGTGACCGTACTTTTCGGCCACCTTGTCAAGCACACGGATGGTCTGCTTGACGATCTCCGGGCTGGAGCAGTCGCCCCAGATGACAGCAATGTTTTTTTCCATTGGGAAACTCCTTCTATCGGTTTGAACCCTCTCAGTCAATGCCTGCGGCATTGCCAGCTCCCCCGAAGGGGGAGCTTTTCAGGCGGGTAAGATATTGCTTGTGGTTTATCCTAGAAGAAAATACATTCGGGAAGATGGCAAAAAGCTCGCCCTTTGGGAGAGCTGGCGCGAAGCGCCTGAGAGGGTTACTGCTGCTTCGCCTTGATGGACTTCATCAGTCCACCGGCCGAGATGATCTCCTGAATGAACGGCGGGAAGGGCTCGGCATGGAACACCTTGCCGTTGGTCTCGTCGGTAATGACGCCGGTGTCAAAGTCCACGCTCACGGTATCGCCTGCGCTGATGGCATCCACAGCCTCCGGGCACTCCATGATGGGCAGACCGATGTTGATGCTGTTGCGGTAGAAGATGCGGGCAAAGCTCTTGGCAATGACCACCGAGATGCCAGCGGTCTTGATGCACAGCGGTGCGTGCTCACGGGAGGAGCCGCAGCCGAAGTTCCAGCCGCCCACCATGATGTCGCCGTCCTTCACCTTCTTGACGAAGTCCTTGTCGATGTCCTCCATGCAATGGCTGGCCAGCTCTTTGGCATCCTGCGTGTTCAGGTGGCGGGCCGGGATGATGACATCGGTATCCACATTATCCGGGTATTTGAAAACAGAACCTTTTGCGTTCATTGTTGTGCTCCTTTCCGATCAGACCGTGCGGGGGTCGGTGATGCAGCCGGTCAGTGCGCTGGCGGCGGCAGTGGCGGGAGAAGCAAGGTAGACCTCGCTCTTCACATGGCCCATGCGGCCCACAAAGTTGCGGTTGGTGGTGGAAACGCAGCGCTCGCCCTCGGCCAGAATGCCCATGTAGCCGCCAAGGCAGGGGCCGCAGGTGGGGGTGGACACGATGCAGCCTGCATCAATAAAGGCAGTGGTCCAGCCGCGCAGGATGCATTCCTTGTAAACGGCCATGGTGGCGGGGATGATGATGCCGCGCACGCCCTTGGCAATGTGCTTGCCCTTGAGCACGTTGTAGGCGGCTTCCATGTCCTCCAGACGGCCGTTGGTGCAGCTGCCGATCACAACCTGATCGATCTTGATGTCCTTGCCCTCGCTGGCAAGGTGGGTGTTCTCGGGCAGGTGGGGGTAGCTGACGGTGGGTTCCAGCTTGTCCAGATCGATCTCAATGGTCTTTTCGTACTCGGCATCCGGGTCGGCCTCAAAGAACACCGGCTCACGCTGGCTGCGGCCCTTGAGGTAAGCCTTGGTCACATCGTCTACGGGGAAGATGCCGTTCTTGGCACCGGCTTCGATGGCCATGTTGCAGATGCACAGGCGGTCGTCCATCGTCAGGCTGGCAACGCCCGGGCCGGTGAACTCCATGGATTTGTACAGCGCACCGTCCACACCGATCATGCCGATGATGTGCAGGATCAGGTCCTTGCCGGAGACGCGGGGGCCGAACTTGCCCTTGAGCACGAACTTGATGGCAGAGGGCACCTTGAACCATGCCATGCCGGTGGCCATGCCGGCAGCCATATCGGTGGAGCCGACACCGGTGGAGAAGGCACCCAGTGCACCATAGGTGCAGGTGTGACTGTCCGCGCCGATGACGCAGTCGCCTGCGGTCACGATGCCTTTTTCCGGCAGCAGAGCGTGCTCAATGCCCATCTGGCCCACATCGTAGAAGTTGAGGATATCGTACTTGTTGGCAAACTCGCGGCACTGCTTGGACTGGGTGGCGCTCTTGATGTCCTTGTTGGGCACAAAGTGGTCCAGCACGATGGCAATGTGTTCTTTGTCGAACACACCGTCAAAACCGGCCTTTTCAAACTCGTTGATGGCAACCGGGGTGGTGATATCGTTGCCCAGCACGATGTCCAGCTTTGCATTGATGAGCTGGCCTGCCTTGACCTCGGCAAGACCGGCATGTGCGGCAAGAATTTTCTGCGTCAGGGTCATTCCCATGATGGTACTCTCCTTTTGATACTCTCTATTGGATAGGCGGCTTGCCCTCTCAGCTTCGCTTCGCTCAGCAGCTCTCCCAAAGGGAGAGCCTTTGGCAGTCCACGTAAACTTCATCTCTTTGCCAAGGCCTCTCCCTTTGGGAGAGGTGGCACGGCGTAAGCCGTGACGGAGAGGGCGAGGACGCTGCCCTCTTTTTAATTATTTATTATTGATGGCGCTCACCAGTGCCTTGATGCCGGCCACGATGATATCGGTATCCGTACCGGCACCCCATGTGACGGTGTTATCGCCCCAGACAAGGCCGACGTAGGAGGCAGCGCGGGAGGTGGAGCCTTCGTCCAGACTGTGCTCGGAGTAGGTCTCGAGGTGGAACTCCATGCCGGTGGCGCTCTGGATGGCGTTTGCCACAGCGTCCAGACGGCCATTGCCCACCGAGGTGACCACCTTGCGCTGACCGTTCAGCTCCAGCGTGACGGTGGCGGTGATGCCGCCCACCTGTGCAAAGTGGGCTTCCAGAACGTTGAGCGGCTTGCAGCGATTGAGGAAGGCATCCTCGAAGATGTGCAGCACCTCGTTTGCGCTCAGCTCCTTGTGGCTGTGGTCGGAAACGCTCTTGACCTTGTAGCCCAGCGCCTCGCGCATCTTGGGCGGCAGGTTGTAGCCGAAGTTCTGTTCCAACACAAAGCCGATGCCGCCCTTGCCGCTCTGGCTGTTGATGCGGATAACATCGGCATCGTAGGTGCGGCCGATGTCGTGGGGGTCAACGGGGATGTAGGGGCAGGTCCAGCGGTGTTCGCCATGCTCCTTGAGGTAGGCCATGCCCTTTGCAATGGCATCCTGATGGCTGCCGGAGAAGGCGGCAAACACCAGCTGACCGGCGTAGGGGGTGCGCTCGTAAATGTGCATCCGGGTCACACGCTCGTAGGTGGCGCAGATGTCCGGCATATCGGAGAAGTCCAGCTTGGGGTCCACGCCGTGGCTGTACATGTTCATGGCCAGCGTCACCGCGTCCACGTTGCCGGTGCGCTCGCCGTTGCCGAACAGGCAGCACTCCACCCGCTGTGCACCCGCCAGCACGGCCAGCTCTGCGCAGGCCACGCCGGTGCCGCGGTCGTTGTGGGGATGGGTGGAGATGATCACGCTGTCGCGGTATTTCAGGTGCTTGTCGCAGTACTCGATCTGGTTTGCGTAGACATGCGGCATGCTCATTTCCACGGTGACGGGCAGGTTGATGATCATGGGGCGGTCCGGGGTGGGCTGCATGATGTCCAGCACGGCGTTGCACACATCCACCGCATAGTCCACCTCGGTGCCGGTAAAGCTCTCGGGGCTGTACTCGAACAGGAAGTTACCCTCGTACTCCTGACTGAGCTGCTTGACCAGCTTTGCGCCGTCGGTGGCGATTTTCTTGATCTCCTCCTTGCTCTTGTGGAACACCTGCTCGCGCTGGGCCACAGAGGTGGAATTGTAGAAGTGGATCACCGCGCGGGGAGCGCCCTTGACGGCCTCGAAGGTCTTGCGGATGATGTGGTCGCGGCACTGGGTCAGCACCTGCACGGTGACATCCTCGGGGATCATGTTCTTCTCGATCAGGGTGCGCAGAAACTCGTACTCGGTGTCGCTGGCGGCAGGGAAGCCCACCTCGATCTCCTTGAAGCCGATCTTGACCAGCATCCGGAAGAACTCCAGCTTTTCCTCAAGGCTCATGGGCACGATCAGGGCCTGATTGCCGTCGCGCAGGTCCACACTGCACCATGCGGGGGCTTTTTCAATGTGATCCTTCTTTACCCAGCTGTCATAGCCTGCGGGTACCGGGTAGTAACCCGGAGCGTACTTGGTTGCGTCCATCATTTGCGCGTCCTCCCAAACAATTTACACTTCTTGCTCCATGCTCTTTGTGAGCGTCCTTGCCCTCTCAGTCTCACATTCGTTCGACAGCTCCCCCAAGGGGGGAGCCCTTGGCAAAACCGAAAACTTTGCCGTACTGCCAAGGCCTCTCACTTTGGGAGAGGTGGCACGGCGTAAGCCGTGACGGAGAGGGCAAGCCTGCTTCCAAAAGGCAGATATACGAAAAGGCTCTCGTCTTTCAAGGCGAAAACCTTGAGAGACGAGAGCCTGTAAAGTTCAAACTACAGGGCACCCGTGGTACCACTCTCTTTGCTGCGCCTTTGGGCACAGCCGCTTTGCACGATCGGCTTTTTGCGGCGAATCGCTGTCCTTGTAACGGTGGACATCCGTCAGAGCCTACTTGTGTGTTCAGCCCTGCCGCTCAGGGGCCAGTAACCGAAACCCTCTGCACCCGCCTTGCACCACCCGGCGGCTCTCTGTACGCAGAAGAAAATCGTTTTTTCCCCGTCAACGCATTTGTGCTTTTTTCAAAGTGGACTAAGTTTAGCATGATTCGCGGGCAGTGTCAAGCAATCTGACTCATTCTCAAAATGAAACAATTTCACAAAATAAGGGGCAGAATTTTCCAAAATTGTGCACCGGTCGATTCGACGCATTTTTCGGTCGATTCGTGTCAAACGAATGCCCGGGGGTGGGTACGGGTGTATGATAGGCTCAAAGATATAACAGAGGAGGTACACCCTACATGAAACTACGTACCCGTAAATTCCTTGCCGGGCTGCTGAGCCTTGGCCTGCTGCTGCAGGCGGCAAGCCCCCTCAGAGCATTGGCGGCGCAGTTGCAGCTGTTATTGTTGGCGGCGCAGCAGTCTGGGGCGGCTACGAGATCGCTACCCGGGTGATCCTGCACAACATCCTGCCCGAGGGCGCAGAGATCCCCGCAAACCGCGGCCAGCTGGCACTGCTGGTGTGGAACACCGCAGGCAGACCTGAACCTGTGAACACCCCGGCTTTTGCGGATGTGGCAGATGCCGACACCGCCAAGGCAGCCCAGTGGTGCGTGGAACAGGGCATCATGGAAGCCAAGACCGCAGAAACCTTCAAGCCGGAAGGCTGGACCCCCAAGCTCAAGGTCATTGAGGTCTGGAACAAGGCGTTCCCCAAACAGTAAACCTATACTAAACCAAAGAGAGCGGCTTCGGCTGCTCTCTTTTTGTATGCAGAGGGAACCTTTGTTAACAAACTGCTAAGTTTTTGGAAAGTTGTGCTCGAATTGCTGTTGCGCCCGGTTTTACTGTGCTATACTACTTGCATCAGGAACCAAAGGAGGAATTGCCACATGAAAGAAGTCAAACCTTCCAAAAAGCCGCTGGCGATCTACTACGCCATTGTGCTGGCGGTCCTGCTGCTGCTCAACCTTGTGCTGCTGCCGTGGATGAGCGAGCGTCAGGTGGAGGAAGTGGACTACGGTACCTTTATGACCATGACCGAGGAAAAGAACATCGGCCGTGTGGATATCGAATCCAACCAGATCATTTTTACCGATAAAGAGGAAAAGCAGGTCTACAAGACCGGCCTGATGAACGACCCGGAGCTTACCCAGCGCCTGTATGATGCCGGAGCACAGTTTTCCAGCGAGATCGTGGAGCAGGGGTCGCCGATGCTCAATTTCCTGATCTGGTTCCTGCTGCCCATCCTGTTGTTCAGCTTCATCGGCAACCAGATGAACAAAAAGCTGATGGAAAAGGCCGGCGGCGGCCCGGGGTCCATGATGTTCGGCGGCGTGGGCAAATCCAATGCCAAGGTCTATGTGCAGTCCACCCACGGCATCCGCTTTGCGGATGTTGCCGGTGAGGATGAAGCTAAGGAAAACCTGCAGGAGATCGTGGATTACCTGCACGACCCCGGCAAGTACGAGAGCATTGGCGCATCCATGCCCAAGGGCATTCTGCTGGTGGGCCCTCCGGGCACCGGCAAGACCATGCTGGCTAAGGCCGTGGCAGGCGAATCCAACGTGCCGTTCTTCTCCATTTCCGGCTCTGAATTCGTGGAGATGTTCGTGGGCATGGGCGCATCCAAGGTGCGCGACCTGTTCCGGCAGGCCAAGGAAAAGGCCCCCTGCATCGTGTTCATCGATGAGATCGATGCCATCGGTCAGAAGCGCAACAGCGGCAATCTCGGCGGCAACGACGAGCGTGAGCAGACTTTGAACCAGCTGCTCACCGAGATGGACGGCTTTGAGAGCAACACCGGCGTCATCATTCTGGCGGCTACCAACCGCCCGGATTCGCTGGACCCGGCGCTGACCCGTCCCGGACGTTTTGACCGCCGTGTGCCGGTGGAGCTGCCCGACCTTAAGGGCCGCGAAGAGATTTTGAAAGTGCACGCCAAAAAGGTGGCGCTGGCCCCGGGCATCGACTTCAACACTGTGGCCCGCATGGCTTCCGGTGCATCCGGTGCGGAACTTGCCAACATTGTCAACGAAGCAGCTCTGCGCGCTGTGCGTGCAGGCCGTAAGAGCGTGACGCAGGCCGATCTGGAGGAGAGCATCGAGGTGGTCATTGCAGGCTACCAGAAGAAGAACTCCATCCTCACCGACAAGGAAAAGTGCATCGTGGCCTACCACGAGATCGGCCATGCACTGGTGGCGGCCAAGCAATCCAACTCTGCCCCTGTGCAGAAGATCACCATTATCCCCCGCACCTCCGGCGCACTGGGTTACACCATGCAGGTGGACGAGGGCAACCACTACCTGATGAGCAAGGAAGAGCTGGAAAACAAGATCGCCACCCTTACCGGCGGACGCGCCGCCGAGGAAGTGGTGTTCCGATCCATCACCACCGGTGCCTCCAACGATATCGAGCAGGCCACCAAGCTTGCCCGCGCCATGCTTACCCGCTACGGCATGAGCAAGGACTTTGACATGGTGGCGCTGGAGACCGTGAACAACCAGTATCTGGGCGGTGACACCTCGCTGGCCTGCTCGGCGCAGACCCAGCGCGAGATCGACCAGAAGGTGGTGGAGCTGGTCCGGGCCCAGCACGAAAAGGCTGTCCGCATCCTGACCGACAACCGCGCCAAGCTGGATGAGCTGGCACAGTATTTGTACCAGAAAGAGACTATCACCGGCGAGGAGTTCATGGAGATCCTGAACCGGGAACCGGCACAGGCCCAGTGACCCCGGCGGCAGAGCTGCCAAAAATTTTTTTTAGCCTGCTGCAATAATCCCGCCGCCGCATCCGTTTATAAGACAGATGCGGCGGTTTTGTATTACACCGCATGGCAGACCATGGTTTTCCACAAAACAAAAATGTGCGGTGCAAAACCGCCGTCAACGGAGGTATTCCAAATGAAACTGAACCATAAATTTGTCCGTACCGTCACCACCACCGCTGCAGTGCTGGGTGCTGCCGCCATGCTGAGCGTGGGCGCATTTGCCGCAGAGGCAGACATCAACGACCCTGCTGCCGCAGGCTATCTGCCCCCGCAGGAGCAGATGGTGCAGGGGGATATCGCCCTGCACAGCGCCGATGTGGCGATCGGCGAAAAGGACCCCACCTACGGCGGCTACGGCGCACCGGAGGGAAACCCCATTCAGGGAAATATCATGCTGATCTCCGGCGATGAGCTGGCCGCCCCGTCCGCAGATGCAGCGGCGAAAAAGAGCGAGGCCCGTTACACCGTCAAGGGCCTGTTCGGCAGAGAAGTGCTGTACACTGCCCGCCAGAAGGACAGTGTGCTGACGCTGGATGTGCCCGCCGGTTCTGCTACTTTCCGCACCACCGTGCAGGACATGCAGACCCTGCTGAACGAGGGCGTGAGCACGCTGGTGGTCCAGACTGAGAAGGGCTCCACCACCCTGAACCTGTCTCTGCTGGTGGAGGGCCAGAAGGGCACCGACCGCGTGGTGCTGCGCCGACTGGGCGAAAACACCTTCCTCACCGTGGGCCTGCGCTGCCGCCGCGATTTGATCGTGGGGCGCTGACCGCTGAGATCAAATGATGAAAGGGCTGCTGCACGCAGAGATGTGCAGCGGCCCTTTTTGCGCTTTTCTGTTAAGTTTTTGAAAATTTGCGCAGATGTCTTTGCAAAGTCTGCCGGGAGATGTTATAGTTAAATTGAAACAGTATGCATTCCCGATAGAAAGGAAAAAACGCCATGGAGCATTTTGTGGAGTTTGAGGACGTTTGCAAATACTACCAGACCGGCAGTGTGAAGATCGCCGCCGCAGACCACCTGAATTTCTATGTGGATAAGGGCGAGTTCTGCATCATCGTGGGGCCTTCCGGCGCAGGCAAGACCACCCTGCTGAACATCCTCGGCGGCATGGACAGCTGCGACGAGGGAAACGTCTGGCTGGACGGCCAGAACGTGAGCCACTTTACCGCCAGAGAGCTCACCACCTACCGCCGGTACGATGTGGGCTTTGTGTTCCAGTTCTACAACCTTGTGCAGAACCTGACCGCACTGGAGAACGTGGAGCTGGCCAGCGAGATCTGCCGCGACCCGCTGGACCCCAAAGAGACCCTGCGCAGCGTGGGTCTGGGAGAGCGGCTGAACAACTTCCCGGCCCAGCTTTCCGGCGGCGAGCAGCAGCGGGTGTCCATTGCCCGCGCACTGGCCAAAAACCCCAAGCTGCTGCTCTGCGACGAGCCCACCGGTGCACTGGATTACAAGACCGGCAAGCAGGTGCTGGCCCTTTTGCAGGATACCTGCCGCCGCACCGGCCGCACGGTGATCGTTATTACCCACAACACCGCCCTGACGGCGATGGCAGACCGCATCATTCGGGTGCGCAGCGGCAAGATCGTCTCCAATCAGGTCAACGAGCACCCTGTGCCGGTGCAGGAGATTGAGTGGTGAGAGCTGTGCTGAAAAGTTATCGTAAAAACATCCTGCGGGAAATGAAGGACAATCTGAGCCGCATGGTCTCGCTGTTCGGCATCGTAGCGCTGGGCGTGATGATGCTGACCGGCTTGATGAGTTTTGCGCCCAGCATGCGCATCGCCGGGCAGAAATACTACGTGCAGCAGAACGTGTTCGACCTGCGGGTGCTGTCCACGCTGGGCCTTTCGGAGGAGGACATTGCCGCCATTGCCGCCGTGGACGGCGTGGAGGCTGTGCAGCCGGTGAAATATCAGGACGTGGAGGCCCAGTGGCAGGGCCAGAGCGAGACGGCGGTGGTGCGCCTGCAGCAGCTGCCCGCCGACCCCGGGGCCGACACGGCAGAAAATATGAACCGTCTGGTGTTGCTCTCGGGCCGGATGCCTGAGGCCCCGGATGAGTGCGTGGTGCATGTGATGGGCTACGGCGACCCGGTGGAACCGGGCACGGTGCTCACCCTGCCGGAGGACACCGAACATGTGAGCCGGAAGCAGTTCACGGTAGTGGGCACCGTGCAGGACCCGCAGCATTTTTCCACGGACAAGGAGAGCAGCACCGCCGGTGACGGCCAGCTGGATGATATCGTATTCCTGCCGGAGGGCAGCCTGACCACGGATTATTATACGGCGTGCTATCTCAAAGTAAAAAATGCCGGCCTGTATGATAATTACTCGGACGCGTATCAGGCAGCAGTGGATGACACAGCCGTAAGGGTAAAGGCCATCAGCGGCGCACAGTGCACGGCCCGGCGGGCGGAGCTGATCGAGGACGCCAGTGCAGAGCTGGCCGATGCCCGGGCCGAGTACAACGACAAAAAAGCCGAAGCAGACCGTCAGTTTGCGGAGGCAGAGCAGCAGCTGGCCGATGCACAGGCACAGCTGGACAGCGCCAAAGCCCAGCTGGACGCGGGCGAAGCGGAGCTTGCCGCTAACAAAAAGGCCCTGCCGGATACCATGCAGGGCGGTGCGGACGAGCTGGTGAGCGGCGAGGAACAACTGCTGGAATTTGAGGATCAGCTGCAGCAGATCGAGATGCTGGTGAACCTGAAAAAGGTAGCCGACCCGCTGCTGGGCTATGCCGAAACGGCTCTGAACAATGCACAGAAAGCGCTGGACGAAGCGGAACCTGCCGATGAAGAGTACACCGAGCTGCGGGATGCCCTGCAGAAGGCGCAGGATGCTTACGACAACATCAGCGGCCAGCTGAACGGCTATCAGGCCCAGCTGGACGAGGGCAAGCGCCAGATGTATGCACAGGGGCTGATTTCTTCGCCCAGCCTTTCCAACGAACAGCTGGTGACTGAGGCAAAGGCAGCACTGCGCCAGATGAAGGTAAAGCTTCTGCAGGGGCAGCTGCAGCTCACCACCGGCACGGCCACAGCCTACACCCAGTTTGATGCGGCTCGCACCCGGCTGGACGAAGGCTGGCAGCAGTACAACGACGGCGTGCAGCAGCTGGCCGATTCCCGCGCGGAGTACGAGAGCCGGAAGGCCGATGCCGAACAGCAGCTGGCCGACGGCCTTGCCCAGCTGAACGATGCCGAGGAGCAGGTGAGCCAGATCAAGAGCGGCGAGTGGTATGTGCTGGACCGCAGCTCTACCGTGAGCTTTGTCACCTTTGAGCAGTATGCCGACCGCATGGATGCCATTGCACGGGTGTTCCCGGTGTTCTTCTTCCTGGTGGCGGCGCTGGTGGCCACTACTACTATGACCCGCATGGTGGACGAGAACCGCCTGCAGCTGGGCACCCTGAAAGCACTGGGTTACTCCAACGCAAAGATCGCAGGCAAGTATCTGTTCTATGCCCTCAGCGCCAGTGTGCTGGGCAGCATCGTGGGCATGGTTATCGGTTTTGTGGTGTTCCCGCTCATCATCTGGTATGCTTACCAGATGATCTTCAGCATGTCCACCTTTACGCTGCACTTTTACCCCGGCATGGCGGCAGCCAGCGTAGCCATCAGCGCGGCCGTCATCGGTTTTGCTACATGGAACGCCTGCCGTGCCAGCCTGAAGGAAAAGACTGCAGCTTTGCTGCTGCCCCGGGCCCCGGTGGCAGGCAAGCGCATCTTTTTGGAGTACATCACCCCGCTGTGGCAGCACATGAGCTTCTCCCAAAAGACCACAGCCCGCAACCTGTTCCGCTACAAAAAGCGCTTCTTCATGACAGTGCTGGGCGTGGCAGGCTGCACGGCGCTGCTGCTGATTGGTTTTGGCATTCAGGATTCCATCCTGCCCATCGTGGACAAGCAGTCCAGGCAGCTGACCCACAACGATCTCACCATCTCGCTCAGCGATGAAAAGGCGCTGACCATGGAGCAAGGCCTTGCCGACACGCTGGATAGCAGCAGTGCGGTCCGCAGCTGGGGCGCGTTCTACACAAAGTCCACCACCCTTTATAATGAAGAGGGCGGGAGCGCCGATGTCAGCATCGTAGGCGCGGAGGACGATGCCCGGATGACCGAATACTTCACCTTCCGCACCCGGGTGGGCCACGACCCCATTCCCTTTGAAGAGGACAGCGTGATCCTGACCGAAAAAACGGCCCTGAATCTGGAGCTGAGCGTGGGCGATACGTTCTATGTGGAGGCTGCAGACGGAAGCCGCGTGCCGCTGGTGCTGACCGGCATTACCGAGAACTACATGTTCACCCGGCTGTATCTCTCCAATGCGCAGCTGCAGGCCCTGCTGGGCAGCACGCCGGAGTGGAACACCGTCTACGGCCTGACCGGCTGTACCACCGAGGCGGAGTACAACGCCCTGCGCACAAAGCTGCTGGGCTGCAACTATGTGAGCAGCGTCAGCTTCACCGAGGACACCACCTCCATGTTCGGCAGCCTGATCGGCAGCCTGAACTACGTGGTGGTACTGATCATCGTGTGCGCGGCGGCGCTGGCGGCGGTGGTGCTGTACAACCTGATCAGCGTCAACCTTGCCGAGCGCAAAAAGGAGCTTGCCACTATCAAGGTTCTGGGCTTCTATGACAAAGAAGTGTACCGCTACATCTTCCGCGAGATCGAGCTTTTGTCCCTCATCGGCTCCGGCGTGGGCCTGCTGCTGGGCGTGCCGCTGCACCGGTTCATCGTCCTGACCGTGGAAATGGATCAGCTGATGTTTATTCGCACCATTGCACCCCACAGTTATCTGCTGGCAGTGGCATTGACGATGCTGTTCACCTTTGTGGTGTGCTTTGCCATGCGGCGGCATGTGCGGCATATCAGCATGGTGGAAAGCATGAAAGCGCCGGAGTGAGTTTACAAAACCTTCATAAAAAGAACATGGTTTCGCAGAAATTCTTTGGTATGATAATGCTACCGACAGGCGGGGCCGCAACCGCCTGAACGGGTAACATGATTCCTCCTTTACCAAACCAAATACCGCAAAACAAAACACCGCGCCTTGTCTGATCCGCAGCAGACAGGGCGCGGTGTCTTGTTTAAACCGTTAAGTTTTCAGCATCTGCGGCAATGGCATCGGCCTGCTGCTGGGTGAGCACGCGGCACTTGACCATCCGCTTGAGCACCACCTGCATCCGCTTGAAGGCAAGCTCCGGGCTGCTGGCGTAGGTGGAAGGCGCGTTGGGCATACCCGCCAGATAGATCGCTTCGGCATCGGTCAGCTGGGCCGGTTCCTTGCCAAAGTAGCCCTCGGCAGCTTCTGCAATGCCATAATACCCGCTGCCAAAATAGATGGTGTTGGCGTACATCTCAAAGATCTGCTGCTTGGAGTAGGTCTTTTCAAGATCAAAAGCAGCAAGCATCTCGGCAGCCTTGCGGGCCAGATGCTTGTCCTGCGTGAACAGCTCGTTCTTGGCAAGCTGCTGGGTCAGGGTGCTGCCACCCTCGGCCAGCGAGTGGGTGCGCAGGTCGGCCAGCAGGGCGCGGGCAATGGCCCCCGGGTCGATGCCCTTGTGGGTCATAAAATGCTCGTCCTCGGTGCAGATGACTGCGTTAATATAGATCTGCGGCAGCGCATCGTAGGAAGTATAGCTCCCGCGGGCACAGATGGTGTCGTACATGGAAGCCACTGGGTAACTGCTGGCGGCACTGCGGTACAGCTGCCTGCCCTGATAAAAGAACCAGCCGCCTGCCAGCAGCCCGCCAAGCAGCAGGATGCAAAGAACAACGAGCAGGCTCTGCTTAAAAAAATGAAAGAAACGATGCAGCATCGAAAAAACTCCTTTGATGATAAAAAAGAACGCTACCATAATAAACGATTTGCAGGGCGTTTGCAAGGAACAGCTTTAGTATAACAATAAAATTTTAAGGTTTTATCAATGGAAAAATAAAAATTTTCGAAGAAGCAGAAGTGTTACTCCTGTTGGAACTGCACAACGGGATGCTGCAAATGCGGGCTGCGCATCGTGCAGAAAACTCAATTTGAAAAAAACTGGAATTAACCTATTGACAAACTAGGTAAGAGGGAATATAATGCAAACAACAAATCCACAAACCTAGTGGGAAAAAGAAAGCAAAGGTTTTGCTTCCCGGTACAGAGCAGATAGAGGTGCCGGTTTGTAGATGAGTGGGAAAGAGTTTTACGGGAAAGGAGGGCACGGATATGAAGCTGATTTGGAACGACCTGCTGCATGCAAACTTCCGCTGTGGGCGAATGTGCGGTGACCGGGCAGAACATCTGGCTGTGAACTGTACGATGCCCTCTTGCTGTGCACGAATGTGTACCCGAATGTGACGTTGACAGAATAGCTTTGAATTGTGTTTGCCCGGTGCGCTTTTGTATTACGCATCGGGATTTTTTGTATCAGAAAATTATACTATAAGTATAAATAGAGAGGTAAAATACTATGTCTAACTATAAATTTGAGACCCTGCAGCTTCACGTTGGCCAGGAGCAGGCCGATCCCGCAACCGATTCCCGTGCAGTGCCTATCTATCAGACCACTTCCTATGTGTTCCGCAACAGCCAGCACGCAGCAGACCGCTTTGGTCTGGCAGATGCCGGCAACATCTACGGCCGCCTGACCAACTCCACGCAGGACGTGTTCGAGAAGCGCATCGCTGCTCTGGAGGGCGGCGTGGCTGCTCTGGCAACCGCCTCCGGTGCCGCTGCCATCACCTACACCATCGAAGCACTGGCACAGGCCGGTGACCACATCGTGGCTCAGAAGACCATCTACGGCGGCAGCTACAACCTGCTGGAGCACACCCTGACCCAGTTCGGTGTCACCACTACCTTTGTCAATGCACACGATCTGGCTGAGGTGGAGAATGCCATCCAGCCCAACACCAAGGCCGTCTATCTGGAAACTCTGGGCAACCCCAACAGCGATATCCCCGATATCGATGCCATTGCAGCCATCGCGCACAAGCACGGCCTGCCGCTGGTCATCGATAATACCTTCGGCACCCCGTACCTGATCCGTCCCATTGAGCACGGCGCAGATATCGTTGTTCATTCCGCCACCAAGTTCATCGGCGGCCACGGCACCACGCTGGGCGGCATCATTGTGGACAGCGGCAAGTTCGACTGGAAGGCAAGCGGTAAGTTCGGCAACATTGCTGACCCCAACCCCAGCTACCACGGCGTTTCCTTTGCCGATGCAGCAGGCCCCGCAGCTTTTGTCACCTACATCCGTGCGATCCTGCTGCGTGATACCGGTGCCACCATTTCGCCGTTCAACGCCTTCCTGCTGCTGCAGGGCACCGAGACCCTGAGCCTGCGCATCGAGCGCCATGTGGAGAACACCAAGAAGGTAGTCGAGTTTCTGGCAAACCACTCGCAGGTGGAGAAGGTCAACCACCCCTCCCTGCCGGATCACCCGGATCACGCCCTGTACGAGAAGTACTTCCCCAACGGCGGTGCATCCATCTTCACCTTCAACATCAAAGGCGGCCGTAAGGAGGCATTCAAGTTTATCGATAACCTGAAGGTCTTCTCCCTGCTGGCAAACGTTGCTGATGTGAAGAGTCTGGTCATCCACCCGGCTTCCACCACCCACAGCCAGCTGAATGACGAAGAGCTGGCCGAGCAGCAGATCTATCAGAACACCATCCGCCTGTCCATCGGCACTGAGCACATCGACGATATCATTGCTGATCTGGAAGCAGGTTTCGCAGCCGTCCGCGGCGAGTAAATCTTATCCCCTTAAAACCTCCGACAGAATGTGTATGCCTTGTTTTTTCTCCTGATCTCTTCCAAAAATTCCTTATATCCTAAACACAGCAAAAGGCTCCTGCCCATTGGGCGGGAGCCTTTTGCTGTGTTACCATTTTACGTCGTATGCGGCACAGGCGGTCTTTATAAATTCGCGTACCTTGCGGTCGGTGCAGCCGGAGCGCCATGCAATGCCAAACTCCGTATCCAGCACCGGCTCCAGCGGCACAGCGGTAAGGCCCGGCAGCGGTACATACACAAAATCCGGCATCACAGCAAGGCCTACATGGCCCTGGATCATAGGCAGGGCATGCTCCGATGAACTGCTGAAGTAGTACACAGCCTGCGGGCATTTCTGACGGATCAACTCCTGCGCAGTGGTCATACGGGCGGAAATGTGGGCCATATCCAGCAGAATGAGCACCTCGCCGTTGAGCTGTTCCAGTGTGACAGTTTTGTGCTTTGCCAGCGGGTGCTCCTCGTACATCACGCACACCATTTTTCCGTGATACAGGCTGCGGTATTCCAGAATACTGTCCGCAGGCAGGTCGTCCCGGCTGTCAAACACGATGTCCGGTACACTTTTGTCAAAGGAGCGGGACCACTGCGGCCCGGAGCGCGCATCGTTGAGGATATGCACCTGCGGGCAGCGCTTCTGGTACTGCTGGTAGATCTGCGGCAGTTTCTGGATCTGCATACTGCCGCTGTAGCCTACATGCAGCTCTTCACTGAACAGGGCCTGCGTGTTCTGCGCACGCTGCACAGCAAGGGTGAGCCGGTCCAGCATGTCCACGGTGTCGTGGTAAAAGGACTCACCGGCGCTGGTCAGGGCCACCACATGGCGGGTGCGGTCAAACAGGCGCACGCCCAGCTCGTTTTCCAGTGCATGGATCTGGCGGGAGACAGCGGGCTGCGGGCTGTGAGATATAAAGGGTCTCGGCAGCGCGGGCAAAGTTGAGCTGACGAGCGACTTCAATAAAGCAGCGCAGCTGGGTAAAGGTCATGGCGAATCCTCCTGTAATAATTTTCTTGTTATCAATAATACAGCAAAAGCATTATCAATACAAGAAAAAGCTTGCTATAATATTAACGAAGGGCCGAAACAAGACCGGCCAACACACAAACAGAACAAGGAGAAAGAAAAATGGCAAACGACATGAACCGCCGCGGCTTTTTGAAGTACGCGGCTGCCAGTGCACTGGGCATGGGCGCACTGGGCGTGATGACCGGCTGCAGCAGCAAGGAGACCGCATCTTCTTCTGCCGCCAGCACTTCCGGTGCTGTGTACACTCCCGGCACCTACACCGCTTCCGCCGAGGGTTACGGCAGCGATGTGACCGTTACCGTCACCTTTGACGAGACCAGCATTACCAACGTGGTGGTGGATTCCTCCGGCGAGACTGAGAACGTGGGCGCTGCTGCCGCCGAAAAGCTGGCAGACCAGGTGCTCAGCGCACAGAGCAGCGCCATTGACGGCGTGACCGGTGCCACCAAGACCAGCAAGGCTGTCAAGTATCAGGTCGAAGTACCGGCTGCAAAGGTAACACCGGAACTGGCAAAGTATGTGGATAAGGAAGTGACTCTGGGTATCCGTCCGGAGGCTCTGCACGATGACCAAATGTTCCTGTCCAACGCTTCCACTGGTGTTGTAGATGCAACTGTAGAAATCACCGAAATGATGGGTGCAGAAACTTATCTGTATCTGGTTTGTGCCGGCGTTTCTCTGACTGCCCGCGTTGATCCGCGTTCTACTGCTCGTCCGCAGGATGAGATCAAGATCGCTCTGGATCCGAACAAGATTCACCTGTTCGACAAGGAAACCGAAGAAACCATTATCAACTGATTGGAACTTTCGGGAAACTGTGTTTTGAAATGAAAAAAAGTCTGTGTGCCGCGAGGCATACAGACTTTTTTGATTCCGGCAGGCTTTTTCCGGTATACTATTCACATGGATTGAAAAATCCCCCAATTCCCCTTGATTGGTTTTATCTGTTTTTGACCTGCAATTCCCTGTTGCAGGTCTTTTTTTATACTGATGCTGAAAAAACGGCAGAAAAACGAAAAAGACACTTCGAAATGAAGTGTCTTTTTC
>ERZ779762.886-NODE-886-length-18289-cov-3.364484_pt1 | contig 18289 bp, 11 predicted proteins | sample MGYA00511887_ERZ779762 | MGnify/ENA primary metagenome ERZ779762 (study PRJEB29588, sample SAMEA2163052) | human gut metagenome | biome: human gut; feature: human-associated habitat; material: faeces | place: Denmark | collected 2008/2010 ...
GAAAAAAAGCCTCTGGCTGCTTCTGACGCTTGTCCTGCTGTGTGCAGCCGCACCCGCCCAGGCGGATAAATCTCCGCTCGTTCAGGCTTTGGGCAGCGAGCAGGCCGCCCGCCACCTGGCAACGCATATCTACGCCCGCAAAGACCATTGGGACGGTACGCTCCCTTTTTTCTGCCCGGACGAAACCTGCAAGGATTACGGCCACGTGCGCCTGACGGGCCGCCGCGTCACTTTGTGGGATTCCCCCGGAAAAGGCGACAGCCGCGTCGCTTATTATCCCAACGGCACAACCAATAAAGTCGGCCCGGATACCGAATTTGAGTTGACCAACGTCGTCGCCTATAAGGGCAGGTATTACGCCAATATCCGGATTACCGATGATCACGGCGTCGTGGTCAATTCCGGGTTCGTCAACGCGGATTATATCGCCTGCGACTGCAAAAGCTATACCGTCTTTGAAGACGTGGATGAATATGTGTATCGCTTCGGCCCTTTCTCCCTCAAATAATGTTTAAACCGCCGCGAAGCGAAAGGGGAAGGTCAAGGGAACTCAGTTCCCTTGTGGGGTTTGGGGCAAAGCCCCATCGTTCTCCCCGATTGCGAAGCAACGTTATCATTCGTCAGGCAGCGCAGCGTCACCGGAACGGCCAGCGTCACGGTGTCGCCGAAGTGTACAATCTGCGCTTTTTCAGGATGATCCGCGGCTACTGCGTCGCCAAACGCCGCCACAAAGCCATCGGTCAGCGCGCGGATCGAACCGCACCTGTCCGGCGAAACAAGTACGCACTTTTTTTATTATATAGGCACAAAAAGGTAACCGTGTAAAGCGGCCTTAATATGTTTGCATCTTCTAACAAAAGTCCGGTCCATTCTTTTTCCAAATTTTATCTTGACAGCGCCCCCGCCCCTGCATATAATAAAAACGAATTTCAGATATTGTTTTTACGACGTTCGATGCGCGCCGCATTTCGTTCGGCGTTTTCTTTCAGATATCGTAAAAACAAAAACAAACATTTGTTTTTACTCCCCGCTTGGGGATGAAAAGGAGGTTTTCCGTGGGCTATATCAACTTTGAGCACGTCTGCAAGTATTATCAGACGGGCGACACCGTGGTCAAGGCCGTGGATGACGTCAATTTCACCGTTGAAAAAGGCGAATTCTGCGTGATCGTCGGAGCCAGCGGCGCTGGCAAGACAACGATCCTGAATATCCTTGGCGGAATGGATACGCTGACGGAGGGAAAGGTCCTGCTGGATGGAAAAGAAATTTCCTCTTACGGAAAGAAGCAGCTGACAGACTACCGCAGATATGATATTGGCTTTGTGTTCCAGTTTTATAATCTGGTCGGAAACCTGACAGCGCTGGAAAATGTGGAGCTGGCATCCCAGATCTGCAGCGATCCGCTGGATGCAGGGCAGGTGCTTGCAGACGTGGGGCTTGCAGACCGAGCATCGAACTTCCCTGCGCAGCTTTCCGGCGGGGAACAGCAGCGTGTGGCGATCGCCCGTGCCCTTGCCAAAAATCCAAAGCTTTTGCTGTGCGATGAACCAACCGGCGCGCTGGATTACAATACAGGTAAGGCAGTGCTGAAGCTGCTGCAGGATACCTGCCGCAAAAAGGGCGTTACTGTCGTTGTCATTACACACAACCAGGCGATTACGGCGATGGCGGATCGGATTATCACCGTGAAGAATGGAACAGTCACAGATATGCGTAAAAACGAACATATTGTTCCGGTAGAGCAAATCGAGTGGTAAAGGATAGAAAGGATGCTCGTCAAGCATTTTGTTTGTTGGAAATATAGGCTTGTGCCGCGGCGCGGCAGAAGGTGAGGAGACGTGAAAAGAAGAAAATCGGCGATGTGGAAAACAACATATCGGGAAATTCGGCAGAGCTTCGGCAGATATGCTGCAATTTTGGCGATTGTAGCGCTGGGTGTGGGATTTTTCGTCGGGCTGATGGTGGTGACACCTGCAATGGTGCGAAACGGCGGGCGGTATTTGAACAACCATGACCTGTATGATCTGCGGCTGTTATCGACGCTCGGCTTTGAAAAGGATTCGGTGGACGCTTTTACAGACCGAGAGGATGTCAAAGCAGTGGAGGGCGCGGTTTCTTCGGATTTCCTGGCGGTGGATGAGAGCGGCAAAAGCCGGGTGCTTGTGGCGCAGACACTTTTGGAAGTACAGAATCAGGTCGAATTAAAAGCGGGACGGCTGCCGGAGGCGGCGGATGAAATCGTCATGGATTCCAGTCTGTTTTCGAAAGACGATATCGGAAAAACGATTCAGGTTTCGGATGAAAATCCCGAAGAGACGGCAGATTTGTTTGCATATGACGTGTATACAATCGTCGGCATAGCAGATGCTTCCTATTATATTAACTATCAGCGTGGCTCGACCACACTTGGAACGGGGCGGGTTTCCGGCTTTGTATACATGCTTCCGGATGGATTTGATACGAATTATTATACGGAAATTTTTGTCCGGCTCGATCAGAATGACCGGATTTACAGTGACGTTTACAAGAAAAAAATCGAAGAACTCAAGACCTGGGCAGAGCCGATTGCAGAGCAGGAGGCGCAGAACCGCTACGACAGCCTGAAAGCAGATGCGCAGCAGAAGGTGGACGATGCGCAGAAGGAGCTGCGGGATCAGACGGCGGATGCGCGTACCGATCTGGAAGAGGCAAAGCAGAAGCTGACAGATGGGCAAAAAGAGCTTGCAGATGGCAAAGAGCAGATCGCGGACGCAAGGAAGCAGCTGAAGCAGGCAAAACAGACGCTTGCGCAGAAGCAGACGGAACTTAACAACGGACGCGCGCAGCTTGTGGATGGACGCAGCCAGCTGGAAGCCGGGCAGGTGCAGCTTGACAGCGCGCGGGCACAGTTGAATGCAGCGATTGCGGCTGCGCAGAGTGCTGGAAGCCAGGCGGGCGCAGAATCCGGCATGTCCGACAGTGCCGCCGCCAGTCCTGCGCAGCTTTGGCAGCAGCTGGCCCAGCTCGATGCGCAGCAGGCAGCTCTGGATGCGCAGCGCAATCAGCTGGAAAGCAGCGAGGCAGAGCTTACAGCCGGAGAAAAGCAGCTTGCGGCTGCAAAGCAGGAGCTTTCCTCGCAGGAAAAACAGCTAAACGAGCAGGAACAGAAGCTGGCGGATGCAGAGAAGGAGCTTGCCGACGGTCAGAAAGAATATGAAGACGGCTTACAGACACTGGATGAAAAGACCGCAGATGCAAAGGAAGAGATTGCGGATGCACAGAAGCAGATCGACGAGATCCAGGAGCCGGATGTCTATGTGCTGGGCAGGGATACCAATATCGGTTACGCCAGTTATGAAAATGATTCTATGATCGTCGCCGGAATTGCGAAGGTATTGCCGTTTTTCTTTTTCCTGGTAGCGGCGCTGGTGTGTATGACGACAATGAACCGGATGGTAGAGGAGCAGCGGACACAGATCGGTGTACTCAAGGCACTCGGTTATTCGGAAGCCCGGATTATGGGGAAATATCTGTTTTATGCGGGAAGTGCGGCATGGATCGGTTCTGTCATCGGTTTTCTGATCGGTTCGACGATTTTCCCGACCGTCATCTGGAATGCATATAAGATCATGTACCATATGGGGGATTATGAGCTGATGTTTGACCCGGGGCTGGCGGCTGCCTCGCTTGCAGTGGCACTTTTATGCTCGGTTGGCGTAACGTGGCTGACCTGTCGGTACGAGCTGATGAGCACGGCTGCAAATCTGATCCGTCCCAAGTCGCCAAAGAGCGGCAGAAGGGTATGGCTGGAGCACATCCCGTTTGTCTGGAACCATATGAGCTTTCTGGCAAAGGTTTCCGTGCGGAATGTTTTCCGGTATAAGCAGAGATTTTTTATGATGGTAATCGGTATCGGCGGCTGCACAGCCCTTCTTGTAACCGGCTATGGTATAAAGGATACGATTGCGGACATTGCGGATATGCAGTATGAGGAAGTACAGCTGTATGATATGAGCGCGACACTGAAAGAGGGGTATCCGGCCGCGGATGCGGCAGACTTTTCTGAACTTACCGAGGTGCTTTCCGAATCCTCTGAGGATTGGATGCCCTTCTGTGAGATTGCAATGGATCTGACGGGGCGCAGTGGTGTCAAGACCGCCAACGTCGTTATTCCGCAGGATACCGGGGCAGCGCAGGAGTATATCCGGCTGCGGACAGAAGAGGGTGAGGATATTCCATGGCCTGGTGAGGAAGAGGCTGTTATCAGTGCAAAGATTGCGCGAAAATGCGGGATCCGCGTTGGGGATACCGTTACGCTGCGGACAGAGGATGGCGAAAAGCTAAAAGTGAAGGTGGCTGCTCTGTCTCGAAACTATATTTATAATTACGTTTATATTTCGCCGGAAACATGGAAACTCGATAACGGAAGTGATCCGGTTTACAAGAGCATTTATATCCATGCATCGGAGGGTGCACAGGAGAACCGGGAACTGTCGGAAAAGCTGCTGGCATGCGACATCGTTTCTGCGGTTGCGGTCAATGCGGATATGCTCAGCCAGATCAACAAAATGATGGGCAGTCTGGATGCAGTGGTGCTTTTGGTCATCCTCTGCGCCGGTGCGTTGGCATTTATCGTAATTTATAACCTGACGAACATCAACATCACCGAGCGAATCCGGGAGATTGCAACGATCAAGGTACTTGGTTTCCGACCAAAGGAGACAGCATCCTATGTGTTCCGGGAAAATGTCGTGCTGACAGCGCTCGGAACAATTGTCGGGCTGGGAGCCGGAATTTGTCTGCACCGGTTTGTTATTGCAAATATTGATGTCGATATGGTTACATTTCAGCCGCGGGTGCTTCCCTTTAGTTTTGTAAAGAGTATCCTGCTGACCTTTGTATTTATGGTCATTGTAGATGTTGTGATGTATCTGAAGCTGGAACGGATCAATATGGCGGAATCGTTGAAAAGCGTGGAATAAAACAATAAAATGCATGCTCTGTGAGCGATCTATGGGCATGAACCAAACGGGCTGGCGCGTGGTCAGCCCGTTTTTGCTGCAGTCTGTTTCAGCCGTTTTGTAAGGTTTTCGAAATCAGACGGACCAGCTTCCAGGACAAAGCGATGGAAGCGCAGCAGGGAAAAGTTGTCGCTCCACTGAAGTTCGGCTCTTTTTTTGAGGGCATTCATTTCGAGATAACCAACGTAATACTTCAAATAGACCGCAGGGGCAGTGCGCAGATAATCGTAAACACGTTCCGACTGCTCTTCCGAAAGACCGAAGGATTCGAGGGAGCGCAGAAGCTCTGACTCTTCCGCGCCGTAATAGTGCAGAGAAAGGTCGAGTAAGCAAAACAGGTTGATTTGCAGATCGCGCTGCTGTGCCAGAAGCGTACAGAGCAGCGCAGCGGGATAGGAGCTGCCCAAGCTGCTTTCCGCTTCCGCAAGGACCTGTGCGGCATATTCATAGGAAATCCGTTCGGTATAGTACGCCCAGCCCTCCACATATCCGCCGTAGGAGAACAGCTTGCGAATTGGCAGCGTCTGCGTGTCGCAGACAAGGGAGGAATAGACGGTCTGGTAGAGATGCCCCGGATAACCCTCGTGGGCGAGTGTGGTGTAAAGCTCAATTCCGTCCGCGGTCGAGGAACGGTTGATGCGGATCGTATTCTGCATCAGAGCATCGATAGGCGGGATCATATAAAAGGCGGGACTGGAATATGCCTCGAGCCCGGCGTCCACATCCTGAATGTCGCATTGAACCGTCTGGGCGGTTAGATCGGCCAGAGCCGGAAAGTCCTGCTGCATCCGGTTTTGCAGATCTTCCAGAATGGCGGTTGGATCAGAAAGTGGAAATCCATCGTTAACCGGTGCAAGGTCAGGCGTACCGCCGGTCAGCTCCTGATAAGTGGTCAGCGTCTGCTTCATCTCTTTGTAGGTTTTCTGAAACTGTTTTTGAAGGAGCAAATAGAGCTGATCCATGGAAAGGGAGGAACCGGTGGATTCCTTGACGAGCCAGGCATAATATTGCCGCCCGTCGGGCTTCTGGGAAAGTCCTCCCCTCGTGCGTCCGGTGTCGGAAAGCTGTTCCAGCCCGTCTGCGAGCAACTGCCAGGCGGGCAGGACGGATTTTGACAAAAGCGACTGGTTTTGGGCTTCGTATTGTGACTGCTGCTTGGCGGTCAGAAGTCCTTTTTGTAAAAGAGATGCAAGTCTGGAAGAAAACGTCGTCTGTAAAAAGTGCGTGCCGGAGGAAAGCGCCTCCTTTGTGAGGATTTCGCGGCACTGCTGTGCACTTTTTTTAGCGTCCTCTTTTTCCATAAAAAGCCCGGCTGTACTTTTTTCGGATTCATAAGAAAGCAGACCCTGCACGTAATCGGGAACGGACTGCAGGAGGGAAAGATAGGTTTCCACGTCGTCAGCGGTATAAAACGGATATTCTGCAAATAATAAAAGCAGCTCGCTCTGCATGCCGGAGGTCGGGGAAAGGGGTTCCTCATAATAGGAAAAATCGGATTCTTCGAGGTCGAGAGCCAGCCTGTCGCAGAGCAGATCGTAGGTATAGCGCTCCTCCTCATTTAATTTTTTCGAATCGAGAAAGGAGAGCACGGATAAAAATTTCTGCCGGGAGGCGGCAGAAGCCTCGGAAGCTTCCTTAGAATAAACCGGAAGCGCAGCGTCTTTTAGATGAATTCCTTGCAGATTCGGATACGCCATGACAAAGTGCAGGCTGAGGGCATCGTGTTCAAGGCTGGACTGCACATATGCACTTGTTATTTTATGGAAAAGAGCCCGGTCAAAGCAGTGGGAACACAGCAAAATTGCGGGCAGAAAAATACACAGAAAAAGCGTGCATAGAAACAGAAGAGTCCGTTTGCGGAAAATATTTTTCAAAAAGCGCCACCAGATTTTTTCATATTTATATGTGGTTTTGGGAAAAGATATGAGAAAACCCCCTGTAAATGGGTTGACTGTCTATAGTAAAATGTGATACAAAGTAAAGTAAGTGGTTAATTTTTGGGCCGTTTTCGCGGCGGAATGAGAGGAATTATGGATAATTTGGAACTTGCCAAAGTGGCGAATGAAGTCCGCAAGGGCGTTTTGACTGCTGTACATGGCGCAAAATCCGGTCATCCGGGAGGATCGCTTTCTGCAGCAGATATCTTTACCTACCTGTATTTTGAAGAGATGAATATTGATCCGGCAGATCCGAAGAAGGAAGACCGGGATCGTTTTGTTCTTTCCAAGGGACATACGGCACCCGGTCTGTATTCTGCCCTGGCACATAGAGGCTTTTTCCCGGTAGAGGATCTGGAGACACTGCGTCATCTCGGTTCTTATTTGCAGGGACATCCCTGTCTGGATAAGATTCCGGGCGTAGATATGTCCACAGGCTCCCTTGGACAGGGTGTTTCTGCCGCTGTCGGCATGGCACTGGGCGGAAAAATGACAGACGAAAAGTTCCGCGTATATTCGCTTCTGGGCGATGGCGAGATTCAGGAAGGTCAGGTTTGGGAAGCTGCGATGTTTGCTGGCTTCCATAAGCTGGATAATCTCGTGCTTATTGTAGATAACAACGGTCTGCAGATCGATGGAAAGATCGAGGACGTATGCTCCCCGTATCCGATCGACGAGAAGTTCCGCGCTTTCAATTTCCATGTAATTGACGTTGCAGACGGCAACGATATGGAACAGCTGCGTCAGGCGTTTGCAGAAGCGCGCAGCACAAAGGGCATGCCGACTGCAATTATTGCCCATACGGTAAAGGGCAAGGGTGTTTCCTTTATGGAAGATCAGGCTGGCTGGCATGGTAAGGCGCCCAACGATGAAGAGTATCAGATCGCAATGGCGGATCTGGAAAGGATCGGTGAAGCATTATGTCAGAAGTAAAGAAGATTGCGACCAGAGAAGCCTTCGGGGAAACTCTGGTAGAGTTGGGAAAGAAACATCCTGAGCTGGTAGTGCTGGACGCAGATCTGGCCGCAGCGACAAAGACCGCTGTATTTAAAAAGAGCTTTCCTGATCGTCATTTTGACTGCGGTATCGCAGAGGCAAATATGATGGGCGTGGCAGCAGGACTTTCCCTCGTTGGGAAAATTCCGGTGGCGAGCTCCTTTGCCATGTTTGCAACAGGCCGTGCTTACGAACAGATCCGTAACTCTATCGGCTATCCTCATTTGAACGTAAAAATCGGCGCAAGCCATGCCGGCATCACCGTCGGCGAGGATGGTGCGAGCCATCAGTGTAACGAAGATATCGCCCTGATGCGCTCCATTCCGGGTATGGTTGTCATGAACCCCTCCGATGCGGTTGAGGCGGCAGAGTGTGTCCGTGCTGCAATCGAATATGTTGGCCCTGTATATATGCGTTTCGGACGTTCTGCAGTGCCGGTAATCAATGACCGTCCCGGTTATCATTTCGAGATGGGAAAAGGTATCGTGCTGCGTGAGGGTACGGATGTGACGATCGTTGCAACCGGTATTTTGGTAAGCTCTACGCTGGAAGCGGCTGAAAAGCTGGCAGCAGAGGGCATCAGCGCAGAGGTTATCAATATTCACACGATCAAGCCTCTGGACAAAGAGTTGATCATCAACAGCGCAAAGAAGACCGGAAAAGTCGTGACGGCGGAAGAGCATTCCGTGATCGGCGGCCTTGGTTCTGCTGTTTGCGAGGCATTGTCTGAAGAGTGCCCGACAAAGGTATGCAGAATCGGCATTCAGGATGTATTCGGCGAGTCCGGTTCTGCGGGCGAGCTTCTTGTAAAATATGGTCTTGACGGGAACGGTGTATACAATACCGTAAAGAATTTTGTGACCCGTTAAGTGGAGGAAAGTATGGAAAAAATTCTGGCTCCGTCAATTCTGGCAGCCGATATTATGCGGCTTGGGGAGCAGATTGAAGCGGTAAAAAATGCTGGCGCGAAATATCTTCATATCGATGTGATGGACGGTATGTTCGTTCCGGCGCTGTCCTATGGTATGTGTGTTGTGGAGTCGATCCGCAAGTCCTGCGATATGGTTCTGGACGTGCACCTGATGATCGTAGAACCGGGACGGCATGTGGAAGCGTTTGCAAAAGCAGGCGCAGATATTATTACGATCCATCTGGAAGCCTGTGCAGACGCGCATGAGGTCATCCGACAGATTCACAGCTGCGGCTGTAAGGCTGGTGTCAGCATCAAGCCCGGTACGCCGATAGAGGTGCTGGAGGAATATCTGGATGAGGTCGAGCTGATTTTGATTATGAGTGTTGAGCCTGGCTTTGGCGGTCAGAAATATATTCCGGAGTCAACGGAACGCATCCGCCAGACCGCAGAGCTGATCCGGAAAAGCGGTCGCGAGATCGAGCTGGAGGTAGACGGCGGCGTTGGTGCAGGAAATGTCGAGCTGGTGCTGGAGGCCGGCGCGAATGTGATTGTGGCAGGCTCCGCTGTTTTTAAGGATCCGGCAAAAAATGCAGCAGAAATGATGTCGATCCTCAAAAAGTGGGATTGAATACGTTACACAGAAGCGCTCCGCAGGAAAACCTGTGGGGCGTTTTTTAGGGCTTAAAGGACACCATACGGCGGTCATCCGATCGTGCAGCGTGCACGGAAATCAGAGGAAAATTGAAAAATAAAATTTTTCAATCGCGGGATTTGTGTCTGCGCCCACTTGACACAAACTCGGTATGCGCAAAAAGCGTGCGCGGAAATAAGAGGAAACATGGAATTTTCAGAACAATTAAAAATATATGCGGAAACGCACTTTGAAAACAGAAAAAAATATTTTGCGCCGATTATATCCGAAATCGAGGCAGGCTTGTCTTTGTGCAGCGAGGAAGAGGCCCTGCTGATAAAATTTTTTTACGGGACGATGCCGCTGCGGGATGCCGGGGAATATCCGTTTGAAATATTTCTGAGTTATGTGCGCCATGCCCTCTGGCTGCGGAAAACGATAGACTGGTGCAAGAGGCTGCCGGAGGATCTGTTTGTCCACGACGTACTGTATTATCGGATCAACTCGGAGGACATCAGCGATTGCCGCAGTTTTTTTTACGAGCAGTTAAAAGACCGAATTGCGGGACTGGACGAATATCAGGCAGCGGTAGAGATCAACTACTGGTGCGTAGAGCATGCAACGTATGAAATGGCGGATGACCGAACGGCGGGGCCGATGACGATGTACCGGAGCGGAAAAGGACGCTGCGGAGAAGAATCCACCTTTACGGTGACGGCATTGCGCAGTGTCGGGCTTGCAGCACGTCAGGTATACACGCCGCGTTGGGCGCACTGCGACGATAACCATGCCTGGGTCGAGGTTTGGGTAAATGGAGAATGGCACTTTCTGGGGGCCTGCGAGCCGGAAGAAAAACTGGATCGCGGCTGGTTTACAGGACCTGCCGGACAGGCGCTTTTGATTCACAGCCGCACATTCGGCGATTATGCGGCGGGAAAGCGGGAAGAGGTAATCGGCAGGGATGGCGCGGTTGTCTGCCACAATGTCACCGCTTCGTATACAAAGACACGCAAGCTCCGGATTCAGGTGCGAAAACAGGACAACACCCCGGCAGCGCACGCACAAGTTTCGGTGGAAATTCTGAACATGGCGGAATATTTTCCGGCAGCAGTGCTGGAAACCGACGAACAGGGCGAGACTTCGATCAGGCTTGGGCTGGGCGACATCCGGCTGCAGGCGCGGTCAGAAGGGAAGTTTGTAGAGCGTTATTGTAATCTGGCAGAGGACGGCGTCGGGGCGGCAGATGCGGATTGCGCTGTTACGCTTGTGCTGAAGGATTCGGAAGCGGGAATGAAAGATGCGCTTTCTGGCGTTTCTGCCTGCGAATGGCATTTGGCGAAGCTCTGCGCTCCGAAAGAAGTCGTTGTCCGGGAAAGTGTATTGAGTGAGGAAGAAGTGTCGCGCGGCACGCGGAGACTGGCAGATGCAGTGAAGCTGCGGGAAGAACGCTTCGATCAGCTGACCCGGCACGCGATTGCAGTGCATCCGGAGGAGGAAGAGAGGATGCGCGTTGCGGGAGAGAATGCAGAGGAGCTGACAGCTTTTCTGGAAAAGGATGATAACCCGGATCGCAAAAAGCTGCTGGACAGTCTGACGAAAAAAGATAATAAAGATCTGCGGGCAGAAGTGCTGGAAGACCACTTGTCAGCAAAGCGCGGCAGCTGGTCGGAAGATATACATGTGCAGGATCTGCTGTGTCCCAGAATCTGGCTGGAAGAAATCGGCGCTTACAGAAGTTACATTTGCAGTGTGCTGACTGCTCAGGAGCAGGAAGCATTTGCCTCCAATCCAGAGCTGATATGGAATTATGTAAACCAAAACATTACCTATATCCCGGAAGAAGAATATGATACCCTTTGCGCGTCGCCGATCGGCTGTCTGAAGCTGAAAATGGGCAGTGCAGTTTCCAGGACGATTTTGTTTATTGCGATTTGCAGAAGCCTGAATATTCCGGCGAGACTGGATAAAAGCCTGATGCTTCCGGAATACTGGGCGGACGGCGCATTCCATGTACCGGTCAGCAGGGCGCAGGCCTCGAAAGGAACGCTTCTGCTGCGAAATATTCCGGGAAAAGAATGGATTTATGCGCAGCACTGGACGCTGGGGCGTCTGGAAAAGGATCATTTCGTGACAATGAATCATGCCGGACTGGTATTTGAAAAGGAAACGTTAGAGCTTTTACTTCCGGTGGGAATTTATCGCCTGATTGCAGTAAAACGGCTATTGAATGGGGATCAGGAGGCAGCAGAGCTTTTGTTTGCGATCGAAAAGGAGAAACAGACCGAGCTTTATATGCCGGATTTTGAAAAAACGGATGGTGTGATGCCGTTGGAAAAAAACAGTGTACCGGATGAAAGCCAGAGCTGCCGGAAGCTGCAAAACAAAAACAACAGTCTCCGGGAGGAAATACAAAGCTGCCTGCTTCGGGACATCTTCTTACAGAGAGCAGATGGAACGCGTTGCAGTCTGGAAAAGCTGGTAAGCGGAAAACGCAGTATTCTGGCATTTCTGGAAATTGGGGCAGAGCCGACAGAGCATGTGCTGAATGAGGTTCTGGCACTGGAAAAGGGCGCAAAAGGAAATTCCAAAGGAATTGGCTGTCAGCTGCTTTTCGTTCTGCGGCAGGAAAAAGACCTGCAGCATAAAACGCTGCAGGAAGTGCTGGCGCTGGATGCGGGATCTGAGATAGAAATTTTATACGATATATCTGGCGGCGCTTCGGATGCCAACGCCGCACTGCACACCGCGACTGGTGACACAGCGTCCGGTACCCTCTGTGGCTGGCAGGAAACTGCGAAGAGAATGAGGCTTGCCGAAAAGCTCCCGGTTCTGGCAGCTGTCAGACCGGATGGCACTGGCATTTACGGAAGCTGCGGATACCACGTCGGAAGTGTAGAGCTGATGGTGCGGATTCTGAAGGAAGCAGTCCGGACAGAAGCAGATTGATAAAAAACAATAGAATGCACGCTCTGCGAGCATTCTATTGTCATGAATCAGGGGCAGCGTCGGGGAAAATCCCCAGGCGCTGCCCTTATTGGAAATGGAATTACATCATGCCTTCTTTGAGAATATTATGGTCGCGCAGAAGCTTTTCGATCACTGTACCGGAAATTGCTTTTAACAGAGGCTTCTTGAGCTTATTGAGCGGTCCGGGAAGTTCGATCTCCAGCGGAGATACGCCATCCATCAGCTTTACGGAGCTGTCGAGAAGTTCACGGATATCATAAACGCTGCCCCATACCTCCGGAACACCACGGTCTACGCCAAGCAGTCCGTAAACGGCTTCCATAGCAGTACGAACAGAATATTCTGTCGTGAAGATAGTGTCTCTGGGGGTTTCCGCAAACTGACCCAGGAATGCGAAGTTTACGCAGCCATCCGGGATAACATCAGGGCGGTCACCCTTTGCTCTGGGCATGAAGAATGCGGTAATATAAGGCATCATGGTAGGAACGCAGACTGCACTGTGCTCTGCCAGCTCCGGAATTTCCTCTACCGGAACGCCGAGATGATACAGCCATTCTTCTGTAATTTCCTTACCGGTGCATTCTTTCATGGGCTTCTTGATATAATCGCCGGGAACGTCGGTGAACAGGCTGTATACCCATACACAAACCTGCTTCTTATCCTGTTCTTTGAACTGACCCTGACGGTTGATGGTCCAGCTTAACAGCCAGCTGGAATCCTGACAGCTTACGATACCGCCGGTAACGACTTTGCCGCTTCTGGGATCTCTCTGGCAGATTTTCTCAATATAAGGAATGATTTTATCATCCAGAGTGGTAACAGTTGCAGATTCCCAGTTGGTCTTTTCAATATCGGAGCAGAACTTCTCGGGATGACCAAAGGAAGGATCCTGACGGGCGATATTTTTCCACAGATCCCATACGCCGCTGTTGCGAACCTCTGCATCGCCCACCGGAGCGTGATTCTGATCTCCGTAGATCGTTCCCTCTGTGCAGCTGCCGTTTGTTACGAATACCAGATCGTTTTCGGTTAAGGCAATCTTCTGCTCTTTCCCCTTTACCTTGCATTCGATGGTCTTTGCAACCTTTTTGCCGTCATGGAAATCAAAGATAACGTTGGTAACCTCGGTATTGAACTGGAACTGTACGCCTGCGTCCTCCAGGTATTTCTTCATCGGAAGGATCAGGGATTCATACTGATTGTATTTGGTGAATTTCAGTGCGCTGAAATCCGGGAGTCCGCCGATATGGTGGATGAAACGCTGGAAGTACAGCTTCATTTCCAGTGCGCTGTGCCAGTTCTCGAAAGCAAACATGGTGCGCCAGTATAACCAGAAGGTGGAGTTGAATACCTCGTCATCGAATACGTCTTCGATGGTCTTGTCGTACAGGTCTTCATCTTTTGTCAGGAACAGCTTCATGATTTCCATGCAGCCCTTCTGGCTTAAATTGAACTTGCCGTCCGTGTGTGCGTCTTCACCGCGGTTTACGGTTGCACGGCACAGGGAATAGTTGGGATCGTGCTTATTTAACCAGTAATACTCGTCCAGTACGGACGCACCGGGCTTTTCCAGAGAAGGAATGCTGTGGAACAGATCCCACAGGCACTCGAAATGATTTTCCATCTCACGTCCACCGCGCATTACATAGCCTCTGGAGGGATCAAAGATACCGTCACATGCGCCGCCTGCAACGTCCATTGCTTCCAGAATGTGGATGTGGGAGCCGGGCATCTGACCGTCTCTTACAAGGAAGCACGCTGCTGCGAGAGAAGCCAGTCCGCTGCCCACCAGATATGCGTTTTTGTTGTCAACGCCTTCGGGTTTTTCGGGACGGGCGAATGCTTCGTAGTTACCGTTGGTGTAGTAAATGCCCTTACTGTTTTTCTCATATTTGCCCCGCTCTGTGTTGCGGTAGTTCGGGTCAGGAGCAGGCATTTTGATGGTTTTTTCTGCGGTTTTTGCGACTGCTTCTTTAATCTCACCGGATAAGGTCTGACCTTCCTCTGCAAGATGGTCTGTATGTTTTTTTGCTGCAAATGCCGCTGCGCCGACGCCTGCTGCGAGGATAGCTGCCTTTGAAAGAGCGGAATGTTTCTTTGCCATGATAAAATCCTCCATTTTCGATTTTCAATACCAATTTGTCAGTAAAAGGATGCCCGAATTTTCGGGAAACAATGAGAAATTTTTTCCTCTGTTTGTTTTGTAGCTGTATCATATCGCAGGAAATGGGGTTCCTCAATTCACAGAATTGAAGGAGTGTAGCAAAATTTCCCAGTTTTTGAAATGTGTCTAAGAAATAGGAGAAAACAGACGGACGGGTTGGCTTTCTATCCCGGACATGGAGCTTCACATAAGATTGACATGGCGATAGATTTCATTAAAATAGAAAGAAAGAGACAAAAAACAGGGGCAGTAGAGTATGGAATATTTGGATATCGTAGATGAAAATGGAGTACCGACCGGGAAAACAGCAGAACGGACAGCTGCGCATAAGCAGGGACTGCGGCACCGTACTTCCCATGTCTGGATCCTGCGGGAACGGGCAGGAAAAGTCGAGGTACTGCTGCAGAAAAGAAGTCAGAATAAAGATTCCTTTCCGGGCTGTTACGATATTTCCAGCGCCGGACATATCCCTGCAGGGGTAGATTTCATTCCGTCTGCGCTGCGGGAGTTAAAGGAAGAACTGGGCTGCAGTGTTTCGGAAAATGAGTTGATTTATTGCGGACAGCGCAGATTTTCCTATGACGGCGTTTTTCATGGAAAGGAATTTCATGACAGGCAGGTCAGCAACGTTTATGCGCTATGGCTGGATCGAAGGCCGGAGGATTTTGTCCTGCAGAAAGAAGAACTGGAGGAAGTGCGCTGGTTTGAATTTGAAAGCTGTCTGAGACTGGTTGAGAAGAACGAAATTCCGCATTGCATTTATTTGGAAGAGTTGCAGATGCTGCTTCCAGAGGTGCGGAAGCGGGAAAGGCTCTGTATTCTGGTCACGCCGCCAGTGACGGAGGAAGAAAAGCAACAGCTTTTGCAGGCTGCGCCGGGACAGAAGTTTTTCTTTACGGAAAAGCCGGAGGTGACAGAAGAACAGCTGCGGCGCGCGGACATTATCCTTGGCAATTTGCAGAGTCCTTTGCAGTTAAAAAAGTGTGAAAACCTCAAATGGATTCAGTTGAATAATGCCGGGACGGAAGGCTATTGTGAACCGGGGCTTCTGCCGGAGGGTGCACATCTTGCGAATGCGACGGGTGCTTATGGAATGGCGATTTCGGAGCATATGATCGGTTGTCTGTTTGCCTTGCGGAAAAAATTGCTGCTGTATTGGGACAACCAGAAAGCACATTGCTGGCATTCGGAAGGGCATGTAAAAGTAATCGAAAGATCGAATGTACTGGTGATCGGCTGCGGTGATATCGGAATGACGTTCGGCAGAAAGATGAATGCACTTGGCTGTCGGGTGAGCGGAATTCGCAGAAGAGTTTCTAAAAAGAGCGATTGCCCGGAATGGATGGAGGGTATGTACGGCATGGACAGTCTGGAAGAACTGCTTCCAAAGGCGGATATCGTGGCGATGAGCCTGCCGGGCAATGCATCGACGTATCATGTGCTGAGCCGTGAACGGATTGCGTTGTTGTCGGACAATGCGGTTGTTTTAAACGTCGGACGGGGAACGGCGATCGATACGGATGCCCTTGCGGATGCGCTGTATACGGGAAAAATCGCGGGGGCCGCGCTGGACGTCACAGATCCGGAGCCGCTTCCGGCAGACCATCGGCTCTGGAATGCGCCGAATCTCTTGATTACGCCGCATGTTTCCGGAGGGTTTTCCCTCCCGGAGACGCTGGAAAAGATCGTCGGACTGTTTGCAGACAATCTGGAGCGGTATTTTGCAGGGCAGCTGATTGAAAATCTTGTGAATCTGCAGACGGGGTATCGGGAGTAAAGTGCCTGTAAAGCAACTGTGGATTGCTGGCAGTTATGTACCGCAGGCGTGTAGAGTCCCAGTGAATTGTGTGGGATTTTAGCGCAAAGCGCCTGCAAAATGGAGATCAGTATGGAAAAAGCATATAAACTGGAATTTGGGGGACAGCCCGGCGGAGAGCTTTTCATGACTTGCTGCGGGTGTTCCCGGACAGAACCCCTGCACTGCTTCGGACCGGCGATGAAGCCGCATTATCTGATTCATTATGTATTAAACGGCAGGGGGATTTTCAAAATGGAGGGCGAGGAATATCCGCTGGAAGCAGGCTGCGGATTTTTGATCGAGCCGGGGCAGATGAGCTTTTATCAGGCGGATGAAAAAGATCCGTGGATGTACATCTGGGTCGGCTTTGCGGGCGAGCGCGCGGAAGAATATGTCAAAAGCATGGGGATTTCCCCGCGGCACCCGGTGTTTCATTCGGAGCAGTCGGACGAGCTTTACAGCATTGTCCGGGACATGATGGATCATAATACGGTCGGTGTTGCAAACGAGCTGCGCCGAAACGGTTTGCTGCATATTTTTCTGTCGGTTGTGGCGCAGAGTATGCCGGAGGAAAGGCGGGAGGAAACGGATCGGGCGAACCAGTATGTCCGCCGGGCAGTGGAATTTATTCAGCGTAACTACTGCAACCCGATCCGGGTGACGGACGTGGCGGATTATGTCTGTGTCAACCGCAGTTATCTATATACTCTGTTTCAGAAATCTCTCGGTATGTCCCCGCAGCAGTTTTTGGCGGCGTATCGGCTGACAAAGGCTGCGGAAATGCTGATGGTGCCGCATCTGCCGGTGGAAAGCATCGCATTGTCTTGCGGATATCAGGATCCGCTTGTGTTCAGCAAGGCGTTTCGGCAGATGAAGGGGGTTTCCCCGACGATGTATCGGAAGCAGATTCAGCAGGATGAAAACCGCGTCAACCGGGAGCACTTAAAACAGGTAGAGGAGTTTATCTCCAGAGTCGGCAGGCTTGAGCTGGGCGGGGAGCCGTGACGGCAGTGCTGCGCGGGTGTGTCGGGCATGATAAAACGTAGGATGTTGCGGACACGCAGACAGATCGCGCAGCACCGTGACACGCGGCACGGCATACCTCGTTGACTTTACTTCCGAATTCCGGCGAGCACCTCGTTAGGAATAACAAATTCCGGGCAGCCCATGGACATCGGTGCAACATCGCCTTCGTTGAAGCAAACCACAACCTCGTTGTTCTGATTCAAGTAGAAGGAAGTGTTGTCTGTGATGGAGGTAAAATCCCATTCCGGCATATCGGAATCGAGCCAGTAGATTTTATTTTCATCTGCCGCCATCTGTTCTTTCATCTGCTGTTTGATATTGTCGCTGATAGTGGTTAAATAATCGCTGCCCTCCTGGAAAAGATCTGCAAGCTGCAGGCGTTTTCCGGTGGAAAGGTCAATGGTGTAGTAGTAGTTCCATTCCGCACCGCTTCCGGCAGACTGGAAACAGATCAGTTTCAGGGTGAAATACTGATCGGTGGTCGCCAGAATTTCGGATTTGACGGTCATATTCTGGTAGCCTTCTTCGTTTTTCTTGCTTTCTTCGAATTCTGCGATCAGGCGGTTTGTGATGGCCTGAATCTCTGTATTGATTTCCTCTGCTGTTTTCTTCGTCTGTTCGGAAACGGCGGAGGATTTTTGTGTATCCGCGTCAGTGTCCGGTGCGACAGTTACCTCCGGAACCTGAATGTCTGCGCTGTTTCGGTCATCTTCGTAGTGATAGTCCCGGAAGGTAACGACTTCAACAAGCCTGGAGAGCACAGGAACCTGGCTCATTGCGTAGGCAACGGAAGCGGAGGTGTTCGGTAAGATGACCAGAGCTGCAGCGGCTGCAGCGGCGGCGGTCCCGCAGCGGCG
>ERZ779762.889-NODE-889-length-18279-cov-6.904083_pt1 | contig 18279 bp, 19 predicted proteins | sample MGYA00511887_ERZ779762 | MGnify/ENA primary metagenome ERZ779762 (study PRJEB29588, sample SAMEA2163052) | human gut metagenome | biome: human gut; feature: human-associated habitat; material: faeces | place: Denmark | collected 2008/2010 ...
GGTTACAGTTCCATTGGTCAGGACATTACGAACTGCCGAATAGGTCAGCGTGGAATTACCACCTGCAGCAGCGATTGTTGACGGATTCGCAGAGATGGTGACAGTCCAGTCACCATAAGTGATCTCACCCGCAGACTGGGTTACCGTACAAGTTGCAGACTTGCCGGCATGGGTGGCAGTTACAGTACAACTACGAGAGGATGTAGTAGTATTGTTGCTGGCAGTCAGAGTTGTGCCACTCAATGTGAAACCGGTACCACTGGCACTTAAGGTCGGAGTGCCGTTGTCAGTCTCTGTCCCGCCAGATCCGGAAACACCGTTCCAGGTCCAGGCACGGGTACGGGTAGCCGCCCTTGTTATGGTAGAGGTACCACCTGTCCGCGCAATAGTAGTCGGATTCGCTGATACGGTAACAGTCCAGTCGCTCCAGGAGGCATACTGCTTGCTACCAGCAGACTGGGTGATCGTACAAGTTGCGGACTTACCGCCATGAGTAGCAGTATATGTTACACTACGGGAAGAGGTTGTAGTATTATTGGCCGCGGTCACTGTTGCTCCGGAACGGGTGAAGCCAGTACCACTACCGCTGATCGTAGGAGTAGCTTTCTCTGTACCGGTTACAGTTCCATTGGTCAGGACATTACGAACTGCCGAATAGGTCAGCGTGGAACTACCACCAGCAGCAGCGATTGTTGTCGGACTCGCGGAGATAGTGACAGTCCAGTCACCATAAGTAAGTTCTCCAGCAGACTGAATAACAGTACAGGTTATCTGTTTATTGGATTCTACTTGTTTTAGGATTATTACCCCCGTTCTGCTATTATTTGGATCTGCATTTTCTGCTACTGTAACTTTCAGCGTTGACTTATCAAACGTTATCCAATTCACAGATGTCGAGTAGCTATAATCAAGAAGATTTTCAGTTCCGGGTATTAATGTACCATTTACAGAATAATATTTTTTAGAAGCAATTGCAAGGTCAAAAGTACCACCTTTGCTTGCTATATTCTTTTCTATCGGAGTAACTTCAAACTGATACTCCAGCATTTTGCCCATAAAAGGCAATTCTGAAATATGACCACTCTCAAACAAACGGTCAGAAGACAGTTTAAATTCCTTTGAGTTATTAAAGGTTATAAACGGGTGTGTTGCACTAAATGTTTGCTCAGGAAAAATCGCTGTAAAACGAATATCGGAAGAAAAGTCTTTGGACATTACAAGATCCTGAGGTCCTTCATCTACTAGGGTATGTATCTCTCCCGTCGAAAGATTAATAATACTTCCTGTATATGCTTGATTGATGGTAGCCGATCCGGCTTCCTCTTCTACATTTTCCAGGCTATAAGGAACAACGACTTTTGATAGTTTGTGCGTAAAGGTTAATGGTATGTTGTTCTTACCAGTGCCATCTGTATTTTTAGCGTACATCAAATCTGATAAAGTCAGATTGCTTTGATCAACAGCAACATGAAATTCAAACTCCAAAGGATTGGAGATTGTGCTATATGGATAGTACGTATAATAGTCAATAGGGTAAGATGTTATAAATATTGAGTTGCTTTCCCCATCAGGTACAAACTTTTCACCGTCGAATATATATTTCTTATTGTCAGCAAAATTACCGGAAGATTTTAGCGGAGCAGGAACAGACTCATCATCACGAGCAGCCGCAAACACTCCGATAGCATCTCCTTTTTCAAATTCGACATCCGTAGCTCTTGTAGTAGACAAGTAGAAGCATACAGATTTTGATTCTGAATGTGAAGTTTTTACTTCTTTCTCACAACTGGCAAGAAGAGCAAATAGAAATATTGATATATATGATAAGAATTGTTTCTTCATACTTTTTGTTTTTATGGGGAGCCCCCAAAAGTTTATGCAAAAGCCTGTACCCATTAACAGGCTCTTGCATACTCATTTTTAAATTACAGGTACAAGAGAAATGTCACTATCCTGATTATTAGTCCAAGGTTCAATTGTCACTCCTGAATCACCTTCAGAGGGGTTTTCACCACCACCAATTATCAATCCGTTACCATCCAGGGCAATTGAGTAAATATTTCTATATGCAGGAGCCCATGCAGTACCTGCCGGGAAATCATATTTCATATCTTTGCCATCGATAGTGAAAATGACTTGCATATCTTTACCTGCAGTAGCTGTTACCGGGAAAAGAATACTTGACAAGGAAATAAAATTCTCTGTAAGCGTTTCATTAGCTGCAAAGTTGATATCTCCTTCTTGTGAAGTTGTTATCGCACCAGAAGTTATATTATAGCTACCCTTTACCTGAAGGGGTTTAGCAGATCCTATATTTTTAAGAACAACAGTAGTAAGCTTACCTTCACCACCCTGGTAATCAGAAGTTTTTCTAATCTTAAAAATTACCTGAGTCAAGGCATGCTTCATCTCTATGTCTACATTTCGAGAAGTAATACTAACCTTTGAGTCACCTTCGCCATACAAATGATCTGTCTGCTCAGTAATATCTACCGGCACGGCTTTAGGGTCTGCCAAATCTGATTTATAGGGATAATATGCATATACAGATCCCTCATTCTCGTCAAGAAGAATATTATCACTCTTGAAGCCCTTTCCTGTAAAAACAAAAGGAATGTTACTATAAGATACCGATCCTTTATACGGATCGTCAATACCTGCATCTACAACATAGACACCCAACTGGTCATTGTTTTCCCATGCTGTCTTTTCTGCTCTTGTAGCAGATGATTTTCCAATGAACGCATTGACATGCAGTGCGTTAACACCTTCAACATCATTCTGATCATTGACTTCTTGTGTGCAGCTGCATGCTACCAAGGCAAGCAATACTGCGGAAACTAACTTAATCTTCATAATAAATTTAAATTGGTAAAAAAAATTATAAAACAGGTTTGATTTCGCCCCAATCCAGGTCTCGCCAATCTGATATCGTAACGATAGGTTCAGCACCCTTATTCAGGTCGATGATTATTTCAAAGACAATACCATCAGCTGTAAAGTCTGCCAGGACAGACGATAAATCAACCTCTGGATAATACTTTTTGGAATTAGTGACAATTTCCAACTTTAAAGTATTTTCAACTTTATTAGAAAGCCCGAATACATAAGCCTCTGATGTATACTTTCCATTATCTAGCTTGTTGAAAGAATAAATAAGGCCAGCATAGGAAGACTGGGGCTGATTGGTATATATTTTACGAGAAGTTATTACTCCGGAAAGCAAAGCTTCCATCTCAGTTATTTCCTGATCAAGCGTAAGCCCTCTAACAGTCACATTAAATATGACCTTCTGCACCATAGGAGATAGTACAAACACACGATAGGTCGTATCTTCCGGCATTATTATTGCACTTTCTTTCCCCATGTATACCATATGTTGCGTATTAGCAATAACAGGTATTGCATACTTTGCCGAAATAACTGTATCTGCATACATTTCAATGGTAGAAATATCCTCTGTATTACGAACTTTATTATTAAAGCGGGTATATGCCAGCACTCTATAAGTACCCGGCTCCAACTCAGCAAGAAATTCATTATTAGCCGCAAAATAATCCGGCTCTCCCTGCTTCTCTGTGTGCTCATCACCAATGTGATAATCATAATAGCGAACCTGAATTTCTTCTGTAGTCGAAGGTGAAGAACCTTGCCCGGAAATCATTGCACTTAGATATCCTTTTGCCTCACATTCTTCTTTGAATAGATTTTCACATGAGGAGAGTAGCGTTAGAACACCTGCTAATGTCATTATCATCCTTGTTCTCATTGCTCAAAATTTAAATTATAGTCATTTATTAATTGATATATTTCAGGATCTAAGTTGCCACGAAACCATTTGCTTGAATCAAGCTCACAAGCCTCACGAAATGCTTCAATCGCCTTGTTAAAACTCTTTTCACGTACATAAAGAATTGAAAGAAGATAAAGCGTATCTCCATTCTTAGGCAAAGAAGAAAGGATTTCTATTGCTTGCTTATCATAGCCCAAACTCATTAGACAGACAGCGGTGTTATGATCGTCATACTCACTAAGTACAGGCAGAGCAGCTTTATACTGTCGGTTCTCCAACAACTTGATAGCATCCATGTAAACCGTATCAATGACAGTTGTATGAATGGTATCCTTTACCATTTCACGGCGATGTAAATGGAACTGGAAATTAACGGCCCTCAATTGTGGGTACAGTTCCTTTCTGATATAGTCGTAGTCTTTGAAGTTGCGAAGGGCTATTTCTTTTTCATCATTATCACTGATGGAGTTTATAGCATTAAGTATGCTATTACGCTCAGATATATTCTTATCATTGCGAATGAGCAACATCAACTTTGCCCAATCTTCCCCAATGGCATTTGCTTGAAACAATGCAATAGCTTCTTTGTCAGAAGTACGTTGTAAAAGATATGATTTAAGTTCCTTTGCACGCTGCCTGGAGAGATTCATGTTCAGACGATCAGAACCTTCAGGTGATGAAGTGGCACACATATCTACGCTATCAAGTACAAGCTCACCTGTAAATGTCAACTTATGCATTGTCTCCATAACTTTGTCTATTTCTTCTTTATTCGATCCGATTTGTTCATCAAAATGGGAAGATCCTGCCTTATAATTTATAAAAGCAGTCTGGTTAGCCGTTGCATGTCGGGATACTATTATACGTTTGTATCTAGGAGCATGATCTAGGAATTGTACCATTGATGAGATATAATAAGTTAATGTATCACTTTGAGGCAGCGTATACCTACTTTCATCGAGAGCTACAACCTCACCATCAATAGTTACATCAATCTTTTTTATATTCTCATCAGCTTCAATCTCTTGTGAATAGTAATACTCAAATTTATCTCCAGCCCGTATGACTGTATCCAATCTGCAAGGTTCCTTGGGAAAACGTACATAATCATTGTATTTTTCATTAACCAGCGCCTTTTTCCGTTCATTTTCTTCTAACCTTTTATAATCAAAAAATCGCTTGGATATCTCGATTGAGTCTTCACGGGTAATAACCTTTTGTTCCAAGTTGTATTCGGGAGATAGAAAATTATTCCAATGTCCAGGAACATTATTCATATTTCGTTCTAGCCAATATGCCGGTAGCACCTTTTTCCAACTAAAAGGCTTTACAGTTGAACGATTACGTTCCATGACCCCATTAAACAGAAGATTTCTTCTATTTCGAACATTACGCCAGTCAACAAAACGCATTTGGGACAATTGTTCTTTCTTCCAAGAATAATAGAATTGTTCCTCTATTTCAAATAATGCTTTCTGGTAGCCTTTCGCATCAAATAATTGTTGCATATATACGCTATCCGGCATTATTGAACTTATAAAATTCTGATACATCCGATATCCATACTCCTGTTGCTTCAGGAACTGCGCGCCTGATAAGAGTATCTTATCAAAATAGATTTTTTTCCCATTCTTGTAAGCTACCGGGCTCAATTGAACCTGCCATTTATTGTTTATCAAGGTAGCAGGAACATCTACTTTAAAATCAATTGCTATTTTTCCTGCTCGTTCAGCTATGTTCTTACTTTTTGCAACGATTTGTACGTCAGCCAGAGAAACACTTAATATATCCTCGCCTGTCTCATCTTTTTCATATTCAGAAAAGCCGTCTTTAAGCTTCTTCTTTGTTTCTTCACTATAAATCTGTGTAGTATCTATTACAGCTTTATTTTTACGCTTCTTATCCGTTTTTCGCTGGATCTGACTTAATCCGACACGCTGATTATCACGTTCAAGTACAGATACTATGGGAGCTGTACAGCTCAGCACTAACAAGGAAAGGATAATGAGTAATAATGACATTCTTTTATAAACCATATTATTTCCTTGGATTTTCATTTTAATAATACTCTTCATACCTCAATGATTAATTCTTCAATAACTTCAAGATCCAGCATAACAGCCACAAGAGTATAATGGAACCTACCAGAACAGATATTCCAAACCTGATACGCAACCATGTTTTCTTTATGTATTCGATTATCTCGTTTTCCAGTTCAGTCATCTTTCCCTATTATTGCCCTTCAACAGTATTCCCATTCTTGACACCACAAAGAGCTACCTCAGCAGCATAAACGCTGATATTAATCTGTGGATGTCCGGTTTTATCCGTATATAGTCTCACTTTGGTTCTACCGCTAATAAATACCTTTGTACCTTTCTTTAGGCATGCCAATTGCTTATCAGTATAATTATACCAGCTAATACTAATCCAAACTGGATGTTCAACAGGATTTCCCCCTGCATCTTTTGTATACTCAGTATGTGCTACACTGAACGTAGCATACTTTTTACCATTTTCACCATCCATGAGCGCAACATCTGAACCCAAGTTTCCTATTACCTGTGATAAAAACATAATTATTTATTTTTGAGGGTTAATATTAAATATCTTCAGAATCTGAGCATATCTCAACAGTCTTTAAAAGACTTACTATCAAGCAAATTAGCATAACCGCAAAGAACAACCCGATCAAAACAACATGTATAGTCGCCATTTTCTATTACATTCTATTTTTTATTAATCAACTAATAGCTGATTGCATGTATTAATGCAATGTTTTGTTCTTGGATCATCTTTCACCCCTTCTTCTGCACAATGTGAACAGATTGTATGTTCATTGTCGACCCACCAACACATGCCATAATCCGGATGAAAGCACGGATCTTTTTCAGTGCACCCGCAGATACGGCAAACATCAGAAACAGCGAAGACAGTTGAACTAACTTCAGTATTCTCCGAATATTGAAAAGTACTACGTACCCGACAGATGTCCATGATAAAGACATAATCCGGATTACCAGAAGGAGGAAGAACAGATGCGGATATGCGATTCAACGAATGATTGCGCATAAAGCTAATAGGCATCAGTTTCGCATAAGTCTTATTGATCTCCGCTATCTTTGCTTCAATGGTAGAAGCCAAAGCATCTAAAGAACATTCATCTTTTATCAGAATATATTCATATTGTCCAATAAATTCCTGCAATTCGCTACAAGCCTTATTCCTTGGCTTGTAAACAGATAAATGATAAACGAAATACATCATAGCGTTTCTTCCTTTCCCTACTACTTCCTAGAATAAATAGATTAAATTTACAGCTATCTTATGCGGAACCAGATACACTTTCTTCTCATTGACATAATTATAACCACAAGTTTTACATAGAGACTTGTCATGGTTTGCCCAGAAAGCGGCTAACCCTAATTCCCACTCGAAGTTCCACCGAGGAGCCATAGGATAAGTCCAACCAAAAGAGAAACCAGCACCAACGCCCCAGCCATCATAGCGGTATTTATCCCATATATTACCTATGTTATATCTACTGGCTATTAGTGAAAATCCGACAAAAGGATCACGATAGCTTTCGCGAAACCAATAGCGGACACTTGGAAGAACTGTCAAGTTTTGAAATTTGGTATTGTTACTTTTACTGAAGATAAAAGGGTTGTACTGAACCGGAATATGAATGGAATACTTTTTATTTAGAGTCATTCCGAACTCAACATTCAGGTTACCCGTTGCAAGACCCAAAATATTGGTACGGGCGGAATAAAACTGACAGAATGAATTCACACTGCCTGACAAAAGAAAAAATGAGAAAATAAAAATTTTAGCAACTCTATTCATATTATTAGTATTTTGAATTACATGATTAATTAAAAAATTCCCTATACTCACGTACCGGGAAAATTCAAGTATTTAAATATCTAATTAACACATGCTAATTAACATGTGCGGTTTAAGTTGTAGCCTTAGGCTACTAATGAGCGCCGACACCACGACCTCATGTTACAGCTACTGGTTAGGGAGTTAAGCAACAACAAAACTCTGTACAAAAGCTGTATGTCAAAGGCAATAAAATATGTGTGTTAGTTCTAACAGAACATTAACAGCGAAATTTGTAGAATCACTAAAGCAGCTTAAGGTCACTATTCTATCATCATCTGGCGGAACCACCTCTCCATCCAATACGATAGAAGTAGCAAACGGTGAGTACGTAGATTTCACAGCCATCCCTAATTCAGGTTTCAAATTTAGTGAGTGGATCATAATCTCAGGAAACGTTGAATATCAGGATTCCAGAGACTTATATTCTGAACACACACAGCTTTTCATCTATTCAGATTGTACCATTAAAGCTAACTTCATATCATCGTTAACAGACAATCCCATAAGCATTTCTTCCGCAAAATACATCCCAGCTATAAATGGTTTACAACGAGGTGGAATAGAAATAATTATTTCGTCTAAATATCCCTTAAAGAAAAATGTTAAAGTAGATATAGATGGAAGTGGAATGTATCGATATAAACATCAAGTCGGTAATGAAGAAGATATTATAACCGATTCTTGGTATGAAATATTGGAAAATGAGGTTCTCACTTCCGGCAAGAGCAGCTGGAAATTCACATTGCTACCGACATGGCCAACTGGGGCCGGTTTTATGATCTTCAATAGCTCTGTATCCTTGCATTTACAAGGTAATGATTTCGATGATATCTACAAATATATAGAAGGTAATGCAACCTGTACTGTAGAATAACCAAAACAGTCTGCGGGTGAGACCGATTTTATCTGTAAAAAGACCAATGAAATGAATATAACTTCATTGGTCTTTTTAAATTATCGCTTTATATTTTTAGTAGGGTATACTCATTCATATTTTTTCCAAATAGCTGAGATATCCATATCCCTCGTTGCTGTAAATGTATAGCTATGAAGCCTTGCATTATCAGAGAAAGTCTTTAAGGCTGAGCCCGAATCAAGGTAGAACCCTGTACAATAGTAATGGGTAACATTATAATCGCCGACTATCTCGTCTCCTTCGGCATATATAGTTACTTCTTCTCCGTAATTCACTGTTTTTGTCTGTGATAGAGAAAGGTTGCTTGGACTAAAACCTACTTTTCCTTTTCCTCCCTTAGGACTACCGTCAGTGTTATCCAGTCTTATGGTAACTTGTGAGGGAGTACCGCCTGGAGTAGCCTCTCCACTAAACGAAGCATATATATGTTGACCGGGTTCAAAAATTAACCCCATACCTGATTCATCAATAGTAGGATTCTCATCAATCAACGATCCATAACTCTCGTAATATCCCAAAAATTCGTTTTTCCCATAGGGAATAGCTTCAGTATTCATAGGTTTGTAGAAAGTATAAACCCGTGTTTGATAACCTCCTACCCATTGATCTGTGTAGTTTGTCAATTCCTGTCCATCGTAGTCGGCTAAATATCCAAGTGAGCCACCGCGCACATCTAACGTTTCATCAACTATGTGAATATAAAGTATAGCTGCTGCATTAACAAATTTCGCTGTCAGAGTTCTGTTAGAATGTATCAGATAAAAAGCTGTTTACTGAGAGCACCTCCCCTACTCTTTTTCCCTACTAAAAAAAATCCCTCTACAAATAGTAGAAGGATTATCATACTTCAGTTCGTCACCTGACTCTCATAACAAGTTAGAAAGGCTTTTGCGCTCTGTTCATTTATAGGATTGGTGTCAATCCAGTCTTGCCATTTATCTCTAAGATCTGGCTGTGATTCTATAAATTCAATTAGTGTGATATCGCCATTTTGTTGGAGTTGTACCAATTCTTCATAACTCTTGCTTTGTAAATCTTCTTTCTTCATAACTCTCCTTATTTTAAGTAACGTTTTATAGTAATTAGGGAAATCATTTTGCTAAATACCCAATTTCTCATGGGAAACATGGGGTATAATACTTCATTATAATGATTAATTATTATGCCAATGTGATTGTTCAAAATTCAAATAATTTAGAGACAACAGGAATAGGTTACTCTCCTCTTGACTAGTATTAACTTTGGCTGCTAATATCTCATCCAAATCACAACGTAGCAGTACCCATTGAGAGCTGCCCTCTGCTTTCCAATAAAGATGTACCATTGGAGTACAATATCCAATTCCATCAGAAGTTGTTGGCATCATCCGCTTTTGGGGAAATTGACAGGAAATAAGACCTTTCCAGAATCTTACTGTCGGTTGAAGGTCAATACTAACCCGTCCTATTTCATCTTGCCATGTGTTATCATTGATTGTATTGGTTCGCTTTGAAGATGGTCGGTAACAATGCCCGGTATAATCAAAAGTACGTTCCCATACCGCTTTAATTTCTCCTTTTAGGGCTATATTATCTCGATTTGAGAGAATATAGGTAATATTAAAGTCTGTACCAAAAGGACGGTTATGTATAACGACACCTGTATTGACTTCATCTTCTACTTGAATCATTCTTAAAGCTGGCAAGTTCGTTTGATCCTTAATAGTGAACATCATATCCTGTTTTGTTACCTTACCAAGAAGATTAGCTTTCTGCCAAGTCGTTTCTCCTTTTTTACGGAACAATACTCCCAATTCATATGTACCGACCGGTGCAGTGACATAGCAACGTCTCGAAGTTCCTTTCATCATGCCTCCATTTTCAGCCACAATGGAACATGGTTGAAACTTATCAATGATATTTCCGGAGTTATCCATCAGTACCATACGGTAGTCTCCTTCCCACTTCTCAGGCATATTTCCGGTTGCTACATCATAGCCGGTCCAATATCCATAATACCCAAACATAAACCCTTCGTTACGATAAATGTCTGTTCCATATTCAACTCCTCCTGGCTCAATATCAAACCAATCACTATCTGATGTACCAAGAATAATATTATCAGTTTTTCCAAATGTGCTCCAATAACTTACATCTATAGGAAATTCTTCAAGGTCTATTGGGCTGTTATAACCACCTTTAAGAGTAAGAGTATATGTATAAGCTTTGGCAGGTTCCCAAATATGTGCTTCAGGAAGTTGGTATACTCTTTCTTCTCCATCGACAACAACAGTGATTGAAATTCCTTCAGCTGAGCTGATCGGTAGTAGAATAGCTTCTACCGCAATAGGATCTTTGCTATCATCTACATAATAGTTACCTCCTGCCTGGTAGTTACCTTTTATACCTTCAGGAGTTAGACTATTGGTTTTTAGATTATACATGGCTTTTTTATAAATACCATTCCAAGTAATCGATTCTATGTGGCCAGCACCGGTATAGTTGTTTTTCTTTATGGTAATTCGCACCAGAGAAAGGGCATGCTTCATTTTCATCTCCACTTTTGGTTTGGTAGCTCCTACCTGCTCAACGCCATAAAGTAAATCTTTTTGCGATTCAATGTCAACGGGCAAAGCATCACATTGTGTTAGGGTACTGTTATAGGGAAAATAACAATATACGTTCTTCAGATCAGGAGCTAAGGCTATTTCTCCACCATTCCATGCTACACCATTATAGATAAACTTCTTATTTACACAGGTATCATTATAAAATAGACCAATCTCATCATCCTTTTCAAAGGTTCTCACAGTTCCCCTAGTAGTCACTTCGGTCAGTTGTTCAATGCTGGTAAATAAGCTAAGCATGACCGGTTTTTCCTGCGGCTGCTCAGGTGTCGGATCTGGACTAGGTTCCGGATATTCCGGCAATTCATTTTTATCACAAGAAGCCAATATAGCAATGGCTATTAGACATAGTAATAATAGTTTTTTCATATTGTTCATTTTACTTGAAATAAAAATTACAGTCTTTATTCATAGCATCTTTTAGAGCCAATTCCTTCTTCATCCGTTCAATGGCCACAGAGAAAAAGAATTCCACCATCGGAGCTGTGTTATGCTCATCCCGGCATGCTTTAAGAGCACCGATATATTTTTCCCTCTTTACACTTTCAATGAGGATCATGGGGTGTCCTAATTTGACTAAAATAAAATTCGACAACAACCGTCCAAGCCGCCCATTCCCATCCCGGAACGGATGCAAGAAAATGAAATGCTTATGGAACTGTGCGGCAATTTCCACAGGATGTACCGGCAATTTTTCTATTGCTTTTTGTGTAGCCTCCATTAGCTTAGGAACACGGGCAATAAGTTCTTCATGATTGCCAAAAATTGTATCACCAGCTCCCATATCAGTATTGGTATATTCTCCTGGTACTGCATCTTTATATCGGTATGTTAGCGTATGCTGGGTCAGAATCCGGTGTGCATCTTTAATTAACTGTTCTGTGAGTGGCAGCTCTGTTTGTCCCATTAGAAACTCATACGCATTGAAGTGATCCAACATCTCAAATGCTTCAAAGAGAGTTTTGCCTTGTGGTATCATTCCCAACCCTTTTTCTTTCAAAGCCCTTGTGTCATCTACAGAAAAAGTATTTCCCTCGATAGCACAACTGTGGGCTGAAAAGAGTATTTCATTGTACTCTTTCAGATCCTCGACATTGAATTTATCAATGACAGTTGTTCTGTATTCCTTCAACAAGGTATTATACCTTTCAATTTCTCTTTCAAACATAACTATTCGATTTATTAATCTTCAACAAATTCGTCTTCATATACCCAAATATGTTTGCCGCTTCCGCAAATTTCTACTTCCCATCTGGTATCCCATTTCTCGATTAAGATAATGTTCCGATATCCTAGGTAGGGTTCAATCAATGTAGCTGTTCTCATTTACATAGATTCATTAATATTACTTTGCAAATATAGCGATAAAATATATTACTGCAATATATTGCCGTAAACAATTTAACCAACATTATATATTTAACAACACTATTATCGTGAAATAAAGTCTAGATCGGCGCCTAAAGCCTCTCCTATCTTACTTAGATTGACCAGTCCAACATCAAACTTTCCTTTCTCTAAACGACCAATGTACCCAGAATCAAGACCTGTTAAGCTAGCTAGTTTTGCTTGGGATATCCCTTTCATCTTCCGAAGCTCAGCAATTCTTTTCCCTATACGCTCCTGTGGGGTTTCTTCCCTTGATTTTGCGATATCCATTTGTTTTTTTACTGCATCCATCATATCTATATTTTAGAGTAAACTAATTATCATACTTGCCGGTATCTCCATCTTGGAGAACGCGAACATCTTTTTCCCTAGATCCTTTAACGAGGCTCCGATATGGTACACGTCAGTTTCATCAACGATCAAAAAACGGTCGTGACTGTCCCGATACGTCCTGATAGCGATAGGCGGGTACTGGCTGTTATACCTGTCGAGATCAAGTTGAAGTTGCTGTGTGATGCGCTGCGTGTAGACGGTGGCCGTTACTCCCGGCTGCCGTTTGCTCAACATGAGCAGCACGCTCTCATCAACGTAGTTGTCAATGAGCACAAGGGAATGTCTGGCAGACTTGATAAGATCCGAAGCGAATTTATAGGCATCGAAGATCTGGCCGTCGAAGAAGATACCCTCTACTGGTGGCAACGAAGTACGGACAAAGAAATCAATCTTCTTTGAATGTTCGGATACAGTTTGCTCCAGCTCTGATATCCGGCGATTGATGGAATAGCCTTTCAGAAGATAATCCTTTAATACCTTGTTGGCCCATTGGCGGAACAAAATACCTCTCTTGCTATTGACACGAAATCCTATGGATATAATTGCATCCAAATTATAATAAGAAATGTTTCGTACAACTTGCCGTTTACCTTCCTGGCGAACTGTTCGGAAATCCCGAACAGTTGAATTTTCTTCCAACTCTCCTTGCTCATATATATTTTTTATATGCTCACTTATATTTGCTTTACTGGACTGAAAAAGTTCAACGAGTTGCGCCTGCGTTAACCACACAGTCTCATTTTCCAAACGTACTTCCAGCTTAACAGCTTCGTCCGGCTGATATAATATGATTTCTCCTTGATTCTCCATTATTATATTTTTCCTGTTATTGGTTCGTGTGAACTACCGCTAAGCTAAAGACTTAGCGGCTTCGGAGATACCAATACCTCCTCTCTTTTCCTGCTTCTTCCTGCCATTGCTTTTTAGGACACGAGGTCGGTCATCCACAAGAGGACAGTCCACAAGCTTGACTTCTCCACGTTCCGTGGATAGGGCTTTCAAGCCAAATTCTTTGATGTTGCAAGCTGCATTAAAGTCCCGGTTGTGGCGCGTACCACATTCCGGGCAAGTCCAGCTTCGCTCGCTTAGTTTCAATCCTTTATACACATAGCCGCATTTGCCACAGGTCTTTGAACTTGGGGCAAAGCAGTCTATCTTGATTAGGTTCACACCGTACCACCTGCATTTGTATTCAAGCATTGTCAGAAACAGTCCGAAAGATGCGTCACCGACAGCCTGCGCAAGGTGGTGGTTGCGCTGCATCCCTTTCACATTCAAACCCTCCATGCAGATGGCGCGCACTTGGTTGTCGTGCGTGAGTGCATGGGTTATCTTGTGAAGGTTGTCTTTGCGTTGGTTAGAAATACGTTCCTGCAACCGTGCCACACGGATACGTGCCTTGTTTCGGTTTGCAGAACCTTTCTGTTTTCGGCTGAGTCGCTTTTGCAGCAAGGCAAGACGGTCAAGGCTGCCCTGCAAGTTCTTGGGATTGCCGAAGGTGCGACCGTCTGAACATACGGCAAGCGACTTGATGCCGAGGTCTATGCCCAAAGCGGTGTCACGCTTCACTTCTTCAACGGGCATTTCCTGCAAACCGGTATCAACCAATACAGAAGCGAAGTATTTGCCCGAAGGAGTCATACTCACGGTAACGGTCTTTACATTTCCTCTGAATTTACGGTGCAGCACCGCCGGAATGTCTTTGGCTTTGGGTACCGTGATTGTCCCTTTGGAGAAATCAACCCGGCAATGCTGCGGACAAAGGAAGCTCTGCCTGTCCTTGCGGGACTTGAAGCGAGGGAAACCGACCGCTTTGGTGTTACGGAAAAAGTTGGTGTATGCCGAATCAAGATTGCGCAACGCACTCTGCAACGACTGCGAATTAACATCCGACAGCCATTCATGCTCAGCTTTCAGCTCACTCTTCATCAGATTGGTCAGATACACGTTGCCGAGTGTCTCCTTGCGTTCCTTGTACGCTTCTATCTTCAAGTTCAATGCCCAGTTATAGACAAAACGGCAGCACCCAAAAGTCTTTGCAAACAAGACCCTTTGCTCATCTGTCGGATAGATTCTATATTTGTAGGCACGTAACATAGCGCAAATGTAACAATTCAAAACGGGAAAATGATGCAGAAAGAATACATTTAAAACAGGAAATATATTTAAAATCAAGGGTAGCTGCGCTACCCCGCATTTTTCATCCCATAAACTAAAGATTTAGGGGTTTTCAAATGCGAATCCTTATAACACTATGTTTATTTAATTAATATAATTCAAAAGAAATTCCTTATCTTCCCTACTCGCCTTTTCCCAAAACAACGACCAGTTCTTATAATTGCCGTACCGGTCTATATTGTTATCGCTTACAGTTTGCCATACTGAAGGGCTGACTTTTTTCAGTTCATCAAGGCTATGGTTGTATCCGAAGAGGAAAAAAGAATGTACGATTTCTGTTTCAAAGGGATATATCTCTGAACGGTTTTTACCTTCACAAATTTGTGCTGTTATCCGGCTGTCATAGTCCGGGTATTTATCCGGCTCTACTTCCACGCCCAAAGCTTCAAGTAGCCATCTTTTTATTTCATCATTACTGTTCAGGTAGAAATCAAATACATCACCTTTCTTGCTTGCCCACTTATTCAAGACATGCTTGTATAACTCATTGTCAAATTTCCCATAAATTAATTCATCGATGAAGGAGGTATTAATTGCTCCGTTGACAATTGCTGCCGTAACAGCATCAATAGCTTGTATTGCTTTCTGTATATTCATATATTTAATATTAAAGTGACTGATAGGGAAAAAGAGCAGACTTTACTGTGTCCAGGGAGAAGTCTGTCTCAATAAGGAAGAATACTTCCTTTGTGTTTTTATAAACTCTACGTTTTGCACCGAGAGCTTTTAGCTTTCGATAAGAAATGGCAGCTTTCCTTATCCTCTACGTAATTCACGCCATCAATAATTGTATGGATCTTGATGCTTTTTTCACTAACTTTCCATGCCATAGTATTCTTCCCTATTAGTTTTTAAGTTCCAAATCATAACCCGACTCCTCCACTCTATTCTTGCTGAGATCAAAAGTAGGTTCCCCAGACAAAGATAATTCATTAATTCGCTTTATCTGTCGATTAAGGAAATAATCTGTATATTCGGAATAATTTCCCGTTTCATAAAAGGATAACAGTCCTCTTCTGTAATGAAGGATATCAGCATCTTTTGCAGAGTATACAGGAATAATATCAGCGTTCATCAATGCTATACTCTCCATCATACGTGATGTTCGTTTGTTCCCATCAATGAAAGGCTGAAGTCTAGCTATATTACAATGCAAGTAGACTGCCTTTTCCAGCGGATTGCTATATAGCTCTTGGTTAAAAAGAATCTCATTCAAGGTAATCCGTATCTCTTGAATGTCTTTGGGTGGTACATATTCCGTCCCAGTGATTCTGACTGCACGGGTACGTATCATCCCCGACTCTTCACCGGAGACAAGTTCGCTCGATATGGAACGATGTATACGGAATAAGGTACGTTCGTCAATCAGTTCTTGTTTTTTATATTTATTAATATATTCTACTTCTGAAATAAAGGTGTTGTAGAGGTTCTTTAACATTTTAGCATCCTCATACTTCTTTTCAGAGGTGATATCATCTTTCAGAAGAGCTTCTGTTTCAACATAGGTGTAAGTATTTCCTTCAATCTTTCCAGAGTAGTAACACCATACAACTGCAAGATCTTTGATTTCTGAAGATACCAAAGAAGAAAGCTTGGCATGCTTATTCTTTAGAATGAAGTCTGCCTTTTTCTTTTGTCTGTCATCGAAGATAGAGACCATATATTTTTTATGTATTAGTGAATAGAGAAAACATTATCCATTCATTTCCTTAAGTTTCTTTTCTATGAATCTGACACCTTTCTCATTCAGTTCATTACCTTCCATGTACTCATCAAGAAATTTACGAATAGCTATATAAGTCACATCTTTCATCTCAAAGTTGTGCTCTATCTTTATACGTGCCAATGTTTTATGTGTTTCTTTATCAAAGTAAACGTTCATTATTTTATTCCGTTCTACCTTTTGAATGTTTCTAGGCCGCCCTTTTACTCCCCTACTCACTTTCTTATCAGGGTGTTCAATAATTGGCTGATCATTGTTTTCCTGAGCCGTTTCCACGTTTAAGATTGGCTCATTTATCTTTTCTCCCGCTTTTCTGCGGCGCAACATATGATTCTCTTCCTTTTGGTTCTCAACCATTAAATTAATATCGCTTAAAAAATCGACTTTTTCGTTTTTTCCTGCCATAATCTCAAATGTATTAATTTTTACTTTCATTATCATCTGTTGGACGTTCATCCGGGTTCTTTATATACCATGCCTCTAATGCACGATATTTCCAGTCTTCCGGCCTTTTTTCGCCTGTAATTTCCTCTGCCAAACGCATATAATCTTCCGCTCCATTGCTTTCTGGATCATGTTCAAATATAGTTTTATGTTTTAATGGACTTTCATCAAAACGGACGCTTTTACGTATCTTTGTTTCGAATACTTTTCCCGGAAATTGGTGTTCAAAATATTCGATGACACTTTTGCTGATGCGAGTATTTCGATCATATCGAACAGGGAGAAAACCAAGTATATCAAGATCATCGTTAAACTCATCGTCCTTTACTTCATTAATAGAGTCTATTAATGTCTGCATCCCTTTCAAGGAGAAGCCACTACAATCTATTGGAACTAATATACGATCACTAACTACCATTGCATTGAAATTTACAATGCTTTCTTTTGGAGAACAATCAATTAAAATATAATCAAACGCTTCTTGAAGAGATTTCATTTTGCGCTTTAAAATACGCTCTCTCGCTTTTCGTGCAGCCAATACCATGTCGGCATCTCTGAGTTCCCGTGAAGAAGGGATATAATATAGACATTCATTGCCTTTATATTTATTATCCACAGCATCGTATCTTACATATACCGGGATTGTACCCTCATCGCTTTGCCTCATGAACCATTCATTAAAAGTTTCGTCTCCTGCAGCACCATCAAAACCCAATAGAAACGTAAGGTCACATTGCGGATCTGTGTCAATTAGAAGAACTCGTTTCCCTAGAAGCCAAAGTGCTGTACCTAAGCTGGCGGTTGTTGTGGTCTTCGCCACTCCTCCTTTGTAGTTTAAAATGCTTAATATCATTGCCATATTTTTCTGATTGTATGATTTTGTCTCCCCAAAGATATATTTTCATATTCAAATATCAAAATATTAATATCAAAATATGCTGATATTTAAATATAATTATATGTTTATACCTGTATATATGTATATTTATATGTGTGAATATCCAAAT
>ERZ779762.897-NODE-897-length-18133-cov-2.312977_pt1 | contig 18133 bp, 15 predicted proteins | sample MGYA00511887_ERZ779762 | MGnify/ENA primary metagenome ERZ779762 (study PRJEB29588, sample SAMEA2163052) | human gut metagenome | biome: human gut; feature: human-associated habitat; material: faeces | place: Denmark | collected 2008/2010 ...
CACCTCCGCCATTAATCGCTTCTGTGATATCCAGTGTTCCGTCTGCCCCTGGAATATCCTGTTCATAAGTTTTTGGCTCTGGAAAACCAAGAGTGATCGCAGTCCATCCAAGGTTCCAATCTCTCAATGTATGTTTTTCTCCAATCATTACTCCTAATGCTCCGCCTGCCATTTTACACACCTCCTCTTGATTTTCTGGTTGCAATCGTATTCAGCTCTGTATCCATATACGGAGCAATCATTCTTGTAATTTCTCGTCCATCTACGATCACTGGAACTTCAATTCGTTCTGGTCCAGTATAAACTACTGATGGCGTTCCATCAGATGATTCTGTTTGCACAACTGGCTGCATTCTTGTTGTGATCGTCTGCATCTGCAGGTTGATCGCATCCTGCATCCTTGACTGAATATCTTGAACATTCAACTTCGCTTTCGCAAATTTCTGTGCCATGTTCTGAGAAATCGTTCCCATTTGTTTATACAGATTTGGCGCTTCTTTTTCATGTCCTTTGATTGCTCCCTGAATATCATAAGAACCAATCTTTGCAAATTCTCGAGATGGGGAATGAATCTTAAGTGTCTTTTTGGCTGTCTTAATAATATTCTGGCAGATTTTCTTCATGGATTTGCTGAGGTTTCTGGTTTCGCTTTCCATACCTGCAGTTAATCCCTTGGCAATATTAACTCCTGCCTGTTTCATCTCTTTCTGCAGATCATCCGTTACTGTTTTCATTTCAGATTCATAATTTGCCTGAAGTTTTGCGAGATCATCTCCAAAGAAGTTTTCAGAAAATGTTTTGGACATATTCTGCTGCTGATTCCACTTATTAATGTAAGCCTGCTGTTCAGTTTCTGACATATGCTGGAACCATGCCATATAAGCGTTCCCTGCATCAATATCCATTCCGAGAATCTTTTCCATCATAGACTCAGGAATCTTGTTTTCTAGCAACTTCAAGTTCTTTTGATACTTTTCAATGTCCATGATATTCTGATCAAGGTTATAGATATTTCCCCAAGATTGCTGTTTATCAGTTAAACTGTCCATCTTGCTCTTGATGTTGTTATACGCTTCCTGATATTCATCAGATAAGTCTTGTAGCTTTTCCTGTGCAATCTTGTTTAATCGATCAGCTTCTTTCTCAAATGCATCATTGTAAGCTGCTGCAGTTTTCTCTCCGGCAGTTTTTAACTGCTTTTCTTCTGCATTGTTTTTTGCTTTTAGATTTTTCAGCTGTTTCTTTAATCGCGCTTTTTCTTTCTTGTTCTTAGTTTTGCTGATTTTATCTTGTAACTTCTGCTCTTCCTTATCGTGCTTAGAGGAAACCTTACTTGTCTGCTGATCAATGATTTCTTGTACGGTTTCTGATGATCTTGACTTTGCTGTGTTGAGTGCTTCAGATATACCAGACACTAGGTTGTTCCCGATATCGGAATAATTTCCTTTCTTGGATGCAGTCTTAGCTGCAGATAATGCTTCATTCACAGAAAGCTTCATTTCTGCATTGAGTTCTGTCTGCCCTTCTCTAACGCCCTTTGCCACACCTTTTGGAATATTCTTTCCAATCGCATCTTTATATACACGAGATGGTGAATGGATTCCTAAGGCTGTGGCTGTGGCTTCTACGGATGCATTTGCCATCTCTCCAGAAGCATTTTCTACATCTTTGGTATGCTTTCGGATACCTACTGCCATTCCTAACGGCATCCATTTTCCTACGTCACTTTCCATGACACGGGATGGCGAATGAATCTCACCTTCTGCTTTTGCGGCTGCAACTGCAGCTCTTACCGCTTCTCTTGCGGCTGCTGATACAGCATCAGAGTTTGATCTGATACCAGATGCTAATCCAAGAGATAAATTACCACCAACGGATACAAAAGAAGATTTCTGCGCACTTGCTCCGGAAGAACCTGCTTTAGATACTTTTGAACCGGCAGATTTTACTGTTCCGGACTTTGCTGTGATCCCTTTAGAAAATTCCGATGTCATCTTTCCGCCGGCTGTTTTTGCTTTGCCCGAACCAGAAGCAAGCCCTGCTGCGGTTGTTTTGCTGATTTTATCTGCAGCTGATTTTGCTTTACCAGATCCTTTTGAAAAAGAAGATAAATAACTATTAAACGATTGAACTCCGGCACTTGAATTATTCGTAGCAGTAATCTTACTTGCTTTTTTAATTGCTGTGCTATTTTTCTTAACTGTAGTAGCTGCTTTTCCTGTTTTGGTTGCAATAGCATCAAACGAGCTTGCTGCAGCTGAATTATCTACCTTGCCGATTTTTAAACTGTTTTTTATCTTTGTTGCCTGGCTTTTTGTCTTTTGTGCTGTACTATCAATAGCTTTTGTAAGACCAAATGCATTCTGATCTCCAGATAAGTCTATCTTTGTTAGTTCTTTGATTGCATCTTGAACCGGCGTCTTTCCTTGTGCAACTTTCGTTGCAAGTTCTGTTGGAATCTTAGATCCATCAATTCCTGCTTTTGTTATTGCTTCCTGGAAAGAAATCATACGACTTAATGCGGCCGCTGCTTCTTTCGGTTTTCCACTACCAGATGTGATCGCATTTGCTAAATAGTCCGGTACCTGTATACCACCTTGCTGTGCCTTAGCTTTCAGATCTTCGAACGTGACAAGATTTTTTACTGCCTGCACAGACGTAGGGACCGCATATTGTCCGGAACTAATTCCTTGCGCTACGCTATCAGGAACTTTAACACCTGCATCCTTTGCCTTTTGGATCAGATCGGTCCAATTGATCGCATTCTGCATCTGTTTTGCAGCACTCTTAAATGATATAGATCCATCAGAAATCCCTTTTGACAGATACTGTGGTATCTTCATACCTTGTTCTTGCATCTTGGCCAACTGATCGGAATTAACCAGATCATCTAATTTGATCAAGCTCTTTAATTCTTTTCCAGATGTTGGATTTGCATAAACACCCTGTTTGATTCCCTCTCCAACAGATTTTGGAATATCACTCGCTTTAATCTTTGCCTGTTTGGCCAGATCATCTAAAGATTTCAGATACTCTGTATAATTTGCCTGTGCTGTATATTTGTCTGTGTATGCAGTCAGTTCTTTTTGTGCTGCATTTAAGTTTTTACCACTTTGCTCAACCGCCTTATTGGCTGTCATCATTGCATCATAGTATTTTGTCAGATCATTAGAAGCTTTCTTATATTCATCACTGCTTGTTGTTATCTTTCCCTGATTTACCTTTGCGGTAACCTGATTCATTTTTTCAACAGCGGCATTATATTTGTTTGTTGCTTCCGTCTTTTTCTTGATAGCTTTTTCATTCTCAATATCGGCTTTGGCTACTTTAGATGCTGCACTTTCCATGCCTTTTTGATAAGCCTTGGCCATTGCCTGTTCTTTCAATGCTGCGATGTTTTTCTTGATCGCAGAAGTAGACTTATTTAGCTTATCTGCTTCTTTGTCATACTCAAGATTCAGCCCTGGTAATAATTCATTTAATTGTTTAACTACACTTACAATCTGTGCTTTTGTCCCAGCGCTCTTATGCTCAACATTCATCAGTTTTGTTAATCTCTGATACAACTGATCTGCCTGAACACCATTTGCACGTGCAGAATCTACATTTTTCTGATTTTCTTTATGTAAGCTCTTGATCGATGCTGCCATCTCTTCTTGTTTCTTTTTGAGTTTTGTGCACGAAGAATAGTATCGATCTGCTTCTGTAACCGCTTTTTTCTGTGTCAGTGTGTATGCTGCGACTCCTGCTACTAAAGCACCTACTGCAACAACTCCTAAACCTACTGGACCGCCAAGTGCTGTACATGCTGCATTAAAAGCTCCTGTTGCTGCTGTCGCAAGAGAAATCTTACCTGTAGAGATTCCAACAACTGTCTGCAATGCGGTCAAACCACCCTGTTGTGCCACTAAGGTGATTGCATTTGCCTGCTCCATTGTTTTTAAGGCACTAAAAGCTGTAGTTAATGCTGTAACTCCTTTAGATGCAGTGTTGAAAACTTTAACTCCGGCCCAGGCACCCATGAATGATGTCGCAAGCGGAATAACTACGCCCATGTTGTCCCCAAGCAGTTTTGTAGAAGCGGCCAATACTTTTACTCCACCTTTGCCGGTTACCATAGCCACTTTTCCAAGATTTTCAACGGTATTTATAGCTTCCTTCGGAACAATTTCTTTTATTCCACCCTTTTTTAATTTGCTAGATAGGATTCTTAATTGCTTTGTCCCAACACCAACGGCTTTTGTTAAAGGTGTCTTAATATCTTCATAGATACCAATTCCCACCGCTTCTGCTGCCGACCCAAGATCATACAATGCTCCCTGCAGATTATTGTTCATGACATCTGCCTGTTTCTTGGCTGCACCGGAAGAATTATCAATTGCCTTCTGCAGTTTATTGAAATCGGAATCAGATGCATTTACGATCGCTAGCAGACCAGACATTGCTTCCTGTCCTGCAATAGCTGCAGCATACTGGGATTTCTGACTATCTGTTAATCCAGAGAACTTTTCTCTTAATTCCGCCATCGTCTGTCTCATTGGCTTCATGGATCCATCAGCTTTTGTTGTGCTGATACCCAAAGCACTCAATGCTGCCGCTGCATCTGTTGGCGGTTTTACAAGTCGCGTCAGGATAGATCTTAACTCTGTACCTGCCTGTGATCCCTTGATTCCGGCATTTGCCATCAGTCCAATTGCTGTAGCTGTATCTTCAATACTGTATTTCATGGATCCGGCCAAAGGTGCAACGTATTTAAAGGTTTCTCCCATCATTGCAACATTTGTATTAGAACTACTAGATGCTTTCGCCAGTACATCGGCAAAATGTCCAGAGTCCTTTGCTTTCAATCCAAAAGCGGTCATTGAGTCTGTTACAATGTCAGATACTGTTCCAAGATCTTCTCCGGAGGCTGCAGCTAAGTTCATAACACCAGACAATCCAGAAACCATCTGATTTGTTTTCCATCCTGCCATAGCCATGTACTTAAGTGCTGTAGCTGACTCTGTAGCAGAGAACTTCGTTGTAGCTCCCATCTGCTTTGCTTTTGCAGATAGCTTTTCCAGGTCTTTTCCAGATGCTCCGGAGATCGCCTGGACCTCGCTCATTCCTGCTTCAAAAGACTTGCCTACATCGATCGTCTTTTTTGCGGCCGCCACAGATGCAACTCCAATTACTGCTGCAGATTTTTTCATCAATCCGGCCATCTTTGATGTTGCACTCTCTGTACTTGCTACTGTACTTTGATTAGATTCTTCCCAAGACTTTTTTGCGCCATCTGCACTTTCTTTTGCAGTATCCTTTACCTTTTTATGAGACTGCTGCATCTTCGTAGATGCGGATTCTGTTCCTTTTGCTGCTGAATCAGCTCCTTGTTTGGCTGCCTGTCCTGCTTTCGATGCTGAATCCTTTGCACTCTTTTCTACTTGTTTTCCGGTTTTCTCTGCTGACTTAGCAACTTCTTCTACACTCTTTTGTGCCTGATCAGAAGCTTTATCTATCTCCTGTGCTGTACTCTTAGAAGAAGACTCAACTTCTTTCTTAAGATCGTTTAATCCTTTTTCTGCACCAGAATTATCCAGTTTGGTTTCTATTGTAACTGTACCATCTGCCATGTCTTCACCTCGTCAAATAACTAAAATTCTAAAGTTTCTAAGCTATTTGACGTCCTGGGTGCTCAACCTGCAGATCCAAGCTCTCGCCTGTTCGCTTCTCTTATCACAATATTCCTGACAGATCACCGCCATTTAGCAGTATCTGTGTTATCTCATCCTGCCTCTTCTTTTCTTCTTTGCTTATCTCATCCGGAAGTGCATAGATTTTTTGCATCTCCCTTATCCTTTTTCTCTGTTCTTTGTCAAAATTCTTTAACTCTGCCCCGCGATATCCAATGATCTCACAGATTTTGCAATCATCATGCAGGGCACTAAATAATGACATGAACTTCCACCAATGCAAGAAATCAACTTCAAACAGATCAATCTTATAATCCTGCATAAACCCTGCATTGATATAATCAAAATCATATTCAAAACTGATCACTTTTTTCTTTGTTTTTGTTTTTGATTGTTTATCTTCCTTACCACAGGAATAAAACCACAGCATTTTTTCCATAGCTTCTTCCAGATCATCCGGAACATTAAATGCCAACTGTGAAATCTGATTGCGTATCTGGTCGTTTCGGAACTTGCTCTTATCAATAAGTCGCTGGTAACGGTCAGCCTCTTCGATGTAACCGTTCAATGTCTCTTTGGCATTTTTATATTTAATAACGTCCTTTTCTACGTCAGAAAGCTGCAAAGATAATTCTGAATGCTGTTTTGCTTTTTCCCGTATCACATCAGGCATTTCCAAAAGATTGTTGCACGCTGTCAGTGTCTGCTTTGAATATTCCAGGTCATGTTCCATGGCACTGCATTCCTCAGAGCATTCTTTTAATTCACTTCTCGCTTTTTCGCTTTCTTTCTCTGCCTCAGATATTTTTTCCTGACGTTCGAGCAGTTTTCTTCTGGATTCATCCAGATTTTCAAGTTCTTCCTGCTTTTTATGAATATCTTTTTCTACTGTCTCCAGTTCTTCCTCTGGATTTCCCTGAGCCTTAATGAAGTCAGTCTTGATCCGAACGGCTTCTTTTTTAGAAGCAAGCTCCTTTCTTGCATCCGCAAGTTTCTTTCTGGCATCCAGTTCCATTACTCCATAAATTCCAAGCCCGAGCAGATTTCCAAGGATAGCGATACGTTCATCTTTCTTCGCCTGCAAGAATAATCCATACTGGTCCTGCATGATCAATGCGCAGCTGCGAAATGTCATGCTGTCCATGCCAAGAAGCTTCTCGATTTCAGCCTGTGTGTCAATGATTCTTTCCTTGGACAGATTCATCCAGTCAGCACTTTCTTCCTGATACTGTGACAAGTTCAGGGTTGGTTTTCCGGATTTTGTTCTGGTGCGGACTACCCGGAATCGTTTCTCTCCGATGTCGAAAATAAATTCTATGGAGCCGCTTCTTGCATCCTCTGTACCTCTGATCCACGCCTTACAGTCTCCCTCTCGGGTTTCTTCAAACAGACAATCCACAATAGCATCCATGAAAAGGCTGCTCTTTCCTGCACCGTTTACTCCATTGATCGTGCAGAATGAAATGTCTGAAAAATCAAAGTTTTCTTCTTTATAATTTCTGTAATTACGGACAGCTATTGAAATCGGTCGGAATACTCCGTGTATCTCTGCAGTTGTACTCTGTTTCATCGCTTCCGCAATAATCGGTTCTGCCAGTTCTACGATCTTATCCGGATTCTTGAAGCATTTTTCTTCCAGATACTTCTTGAGATTTAAAGTCGGGTCGCTTTCCTCTGAGAGTAATCCTCTGTTCGTAACATCAATAGCATTTTCTGCCTCAATATCCGACACATAAAAGGCTCCCCAATCATACAAATCCTTTTGCAGTAACGGGATATTCAACAGTTTTTTCTGTTCACTGGTGCAACTATATTTCACTCTTACAATCATGTCTGAAATATCCCTGCTGATATTCGTAACCAATGCATATGCATCCCTGTTTTCGATATAATCACTTACCTGATTCGTGTCCCAATCTATGGTTTTGAATCTGCGATAAGGTGTTTTACGGAACTGAGATGATGTCATCTCCCCGCCCATGAACTCATGAATATAAAATCCTCTGTTCTGATACTCGTCATTAAAATTCATGGCATTAATAGCGCCAGAATAATACACGTTATGCAATCCGTTGATCTGCTGTGGTCTATGTATGTGTCCCAGAAGCACTGCTTCATAGCCAGCAGCTTCCAATGCTTCTCTCGGAATAACCGGCTCAAAATTTGTAAAGAATGAAGTCTGACCGGATTCCATGTTGCAACCAGGTACGGTATAATGCGCCATCAGGATAGATGTATTATGGCATTCAGCTCGAAGCCCCATTACCATACTGGATATATAGCTTGTCCATGCTTCGTTTTCTTCATCTGCAGACAGACCAGGGAATCTTGATCTGAACTCCTGCTTATCAAATCCCGGAATGCAGGCTATATCAGCATATGGCGTACGGAGTACAGTTGGCGATGTTACTATATGTACATTTCCAGTATTTGCAAACATCTTGCTCAAAACTCTGAATTGTCCACCTCCATCATGATTCGGCGTTCCTCTCATTACGATTACTGCTTTCGCAACACCTGCCAATTTTGTGATCGTGTCTGTTGCAACAATCATTTCGTCCGAATATCTTACCGGACCTATCTGCTCCTGATGGAAAACATCACCAGAAACGCAAACAATGTCTGGTTTCTCTTCTTCTGCAACCTTAATCATATAATTAAGACAATTTACTGTATCCTGTGAACGGAGATTTACCCCGTCCACTACAGGACCTTTGAACTGGCCAATATGCCAGTCAGCTGTATGTAATATTTTCATCTGCGTCCGCCTCCTCTCTGGCATTTGATACACAATGGTTCACCAAATTTATTGATTGAATACTCATAAACCTTTTCATTTATGATCGTACCGCATCTGGAGCACTGAAAATCTGCAGTTCTGTCTTCCTCTGGTTGCGGATCCGGTTCATTCGGCTCTTCCTGTTCGGGCTGGGCAAATGCTTCCTGTTGAATTTCGCCCATATCTTCATCCGGAAGTTCCGAAGTAAACGCCGGATTGTCCAAGTCACCTTCATCGATAATATTGCTATCTGTGGCAAAATCTACATTCTTAACCTCAATCTGAGGCATTCCGAACATATTGTTTACAGAATTCATACCCTGCATCAGCATTGCCTGCCGGACCTGTGGATCTGAATAATCCGGAGAGAATATTACTGTTGGAATCGCGAAATTCTTTTTTAATTCATCCTTTGTGTAAGAGCCTTTTGTCCCAAGCAATGCTCTGATGACTCTGAGTTTTGCTCCTGTCATTGCTTTTTCGGCCCATGTCTTCTTTAATAAAGCCATATTTACTTTTACCGAACGTTCAACATATCGTTCTCTATCTGCTTCGTCGATAACATAAGCTTTAACTTTCTTTCCCCATTTATCTTTCGTATCAACCCAGCTTCCTTTAAATATTTCTGCCGCTGCATTTGCCGCTTTCTTGTCTGTAATCCCCTTAACCGCCTTATCAGAAAATTCTGTACGATACTTATCTTCTTCATCCTCAAGACAGATTTCTTTCTGGTCGACTTCCGCTCTGTAAGTCCCATCCGCTTTTCTCATTGCTCCCTGTGCCTGAGCTCGATATGTGATACTATCAATTCGTCTACCGTATGTCTGATGTGGATTAAACTGAATACCAGCTGCCATAGCCAATTTGTTAAGAAGTGGTTTGGATAATGAATATGTATCCTGCCAAATATCATTTCCTTTGCTATCTGTTTTTCCAGTTTTAACAGAACCAACTTTAAAAATGTCGCCACTATTTTCGCTCAGATCAACTGCAACTTCCTCTACATGATATTTATAGAAAGGATTCAGTTGCACATCTGTTGCCGCAGGGACAAGCAAATTATGATCACTGTATGCTCTTATAACCTCTGATAAGCTTCCTGAAATTTCCTGCATGTACTTGATTACCTCCTAAATCTGTGATAAAATGACGGTGTTCTTTAAAAAATGAGGCCCAACCTGTTTTTTAAAGTTCTGACCCAAAAGCCTCGGATGCGGATTTATGAGTGCCGTCTACACTTCATATCTCCTTTAAGCATCTGGGGCTTTTAATATGCATCTCCTACAGCGAATCTGGTCAATGCGTATACCCACACCCACATGAGCGGGATTGCTATCCATTCGGATCCGAGTTCTGCGCTTCCCCTTATTGCGCAAAGCATATCGCTCAGATATCCGAAGAAGATAAGGCTGACTGCTGTAGGAACGATGTAAACCATCGACCTTTTCAAGAAGCGAATTCTCTTTTTTATTTTCGCTCTTTTCTTTTTTTTGGAATATTCCTCATACTCCTTCTCATTAAATTCTCGCACCACGGACAGATATATCCGTGTTTTGGAATCTTCTGTAATGTACTGATGTTCCACATTCTTTCGCATATCTTGCACTTTGCGTACATCCATTATCTTGCCTCCTTATCAATTAAGATCAATTCTTTGGCGATAACGCTCTGTAATGCGCATCTGTCCATTTCATGCCAGCTGATCGGTACCGAACTGTTATCCAGCGCATTTAAAATTCTCTCAGCTGTTGTATGATATTTCTTCATATCTTCTGTTGTAAGCAATTTCGCACCTCCTTCATCTATGCTGTCTTCTCTGTATCAATCTGGGTTACAAAAATTCCAAGATCAACACTTTCCATATTGTTCAGTTCCTCCAGAAGCTCTGCGTCTGATGTAATTCCATAGTTCTTTTTTAATATTTCTTTTAATTTTTCTTTAAGGTCCATCAAAACACTTCCTTTTAATTATCTGAATCCGAAATATTAAGATAATCGCTGATTCTTCTTCTGATTTCTATGCTGGTATTCTTTCCATTTAAAGTTGACGAAAGATAGCATCTGGAACAGCCAAGTTCTTCGGCCAGATCATTAACAGAGATATCATTCTGAATCATTGCTATCTTGGCTTTCTTGCACCAGGGAGATAATTTCTTCTGCATTAAACCTCCTCCCCTCATTTCAAAGATTTTTCAATCCAGTTTTTCAAATTTTGAGTTACCTCATTAACCTCATTCAAGGTGTTTATGATTTTCTCTAAATCTGGCTTTTCATCCTCTGTAATAACTCCATCTGCCGTAATATCCAGCAGGAGTTCTTTGGCTTCGTTGATCTTCCGGAATGAGCACAACGCCCTGAGTGCAATCCTATCAATATCCTGATTCTCGATCTTTGGCATTCCTTTTCCCAGAGGGCACATTTCCCGGCAATAATTACCTTTTAATTCAGGAGCTCTATAGATATCCGCCATCAGAAGCACTTCCTCTGGATAAGGAGTAACACTCCCAAGTTCTATCCGTGCAAGCCTTGTCCGGTCAACACCAAGTTCCTCAGCAGCTCCTTCGCGGCTACCTAACCGCTCATTGAACTTTGCCGCTTCGTACCGTGCCTGGCAAAACATATTGCCAGCCGCTTTCGTGGCATACTTCGACATTTTTCTATCCTTTCTTTAATGCTATGATGTAGTTACAACCTATTAAATTGTGTACTCTGTATTGATATCCAATGCTTTACTGATTGTCTCAGCTAAAGCTGGTGCATATGAAGCGCCATTGATAGTCCGGCTCACATAATTTCGACACATACCAACCTGATCACACAAATCTGTTACTGTCATATCCCTGTCGATCAATGTCTTCTTTACTTCTTTGCACCAAGGGGATAATTTTCGTTTCACAAAATCACCTCCAGTCGTTACAGTAAACATTTGTTATTTACATTTGTTTAAAATTGCTATAAAATTGTAATGGCAGATTTCCGTCCCCTATCGGGGAGCTACATTTCTCAATACCATCCCCGCAACCCCATGTTCTGTCTGGGACAGATAGGGGGATTGCGGGGGAAAAGTAATTTTATTGAAATGCAGCCGTTTTGGAAAGTAAAAAATTCTCACAAATCCAGTATTTAAGCCATGCGCGGCAAAATACAGAATTTCGCGCATTTAAGAACAAAATGCTCAAATAATATTTAATTCACATTCCCCCATCATATATTCTTTTCCCTGATATCTTGTGCATTTTAAAATATGAGGGGATACTCCTATACGAGTATCTTTATAATGTTGATGGGTTTTAGGCACATTTGTTCTGTCAAAAATATTTTTTACAGTTTCAATGCCCTCTTTTTCTCCGAATAACGGGTAAATCACTGTCTTGGAAACGAAACCGCTTCCACCTCCCAGAAATACTGTATTCGGTTTTCTCCTGTCACTTCGCGGAAATTTCTTCTGGAAATTCTGATAATACTGTTCATAGAATAACTGTACTGCTTCCAAAATGTCTTTCTTTTTTATATTACAAAGCGTTTCATCAATTGTCAATGTACTTTTAATGACTGTTCCCGGTTTTATGCACTCTCGCAGAATATTCAATGTTTTGTATGTACCATCTGTGTGCTGCTCCCATTTCTGGCACAAAATAATATCTTCTCTGGACAAGGGTTCGCTGTCTCCAACGATAATGCCTGACATAATATCGAAATCAACCGTTTCTTTCCCTGAAGACCTCACTGAATTGAATGCATTTTTCTCAATTTTTACAATATTATTATTTAAGATTCTTCTGTTAATCCTGTTAACTTCCAAATCACTCCTGATCTGTCTGGTATCAGTTCTATATTTCTCGCGGTGTTGTAAAATATCTCTACCCAGAAGAATTGTTCGTAGCATTCCCTTCAGAGAACTTCCGGGTATATAGGGATTCCCATATGGATCTGTAATGCAGGTCATTACCTGAAGCTTTCCTTTTTCTTCTGATCTGTCGCCCACATTCTCTACATATTTCATACAGTTTTTTAAATCATTTTGAGATACATGGTTTCTGAAACACCAATGTTTCAAGTCTTCTCTTGTATCATCAATCATGAAACGTTCAAAATCATTCTGAAGATGAAGTTTTTTAGCCAGCATATAGAACTTTGCACCGTCTATCACCCCTATGGTATTTCTATTCAGAAACATATATTCTTTTTTCTGTATTTCGTTTCCATCACCTACGAATACCGGTCCATTGACTTTCAGATGTATCTGATATGTTTTTAATTTTCGTTCCATATTATACCCCCATGAAGAAAGCTTTTGCATATCGAAATACGGGATGTTTTCCACCGTTTCTTTCTTCAATGATTCTTCCTCTGAATGTATGCGCAAAACATGAACCAGATGAAAAAACATAGAGATCTCTTTTTCTCATTTGCTGCAATGCATATTCTGATGAATCTACAAATCCTGATCTTTTTATTAAAAGATATGAAGAACCTTTCATGACTTGTTCCAATTCTTCATCTTCAGGAAGCGCAGTGGAAAGCAAAATGTTTTTTTCTGATTTTTTCTTTAAATATCCCATCATATCTTCCGGAACTTTACAGACCTTGTATACAAATCTTCCCAGTCCGGAACTTTTCTTGCCACCTATACCAGTGTATTGCAGACTTTCGAACAGTTCGTCTAACAATTCCCTGTCACTTTCATTCTCATATCCTGCCAACACATACAGACCTGTTCCTGTATTAAAATGCCATGTATTAACCCGAAAAGGTTCCGGCTCCTCCATTCCATGAATTCCTACTGAAACTTTCATATCATAAAGTCCCAGATATTTCATATCCTCCATATGTTCTTCCGGAAAAGTTCCATTCACAAAATCTGCGAGCGTACTTACTGGGATGTATTTCAAATTTTTGAATTTCTTTTTCTGACGGGAATCTCCCTGTTTGCTTTCATCCTCCGTCTGAACAGCAATCATTGGCTTCGGAATATAGTAATTTTTTCCTATGTATGGGAATGCATCAGAGAATATGATTTTTCCATCTGACACCTGTTTCAGAAATCTATCCTGTTTTTTCATTTTCAGTGCTTCCTGAAACAAAGCTGAAAACAGAGTATCTGCATGAAAAGTGATTTCTGAACTATCCAGATTTCCCCTGCCAAAATGGACTCCATTTATAAACTCCAAACAGTATAATGTATAATTCAAAGTATCCTTCCTTTCACCGACTACTCTTTCACAGCCTCATTCAGAATCGAATTGCATTTTTCCAGCAATGTATTATCAACATGGCCGACAACTGCATCTGTATAAATATCCTGAAATTGGATTTTTCCATATCCTCTGGATCCATTTCCTCCAAGATAATCGTACTGCAATAACTTCATTGCTTCTGCGAGAGTTTCCATATCCTCCAAAAATTCCTGTTCTTCTTCTAATTCATATATCAAATCCAGTTTAAAAACAGAACCTCTGACGGCTCGTTCAATCTGTCTGGGATTTGCTACAGCAGTAGCTCTGGAAATAGAATTTTCAAATTTTACTTCTGTCATACTTTGAAGTCCGGCATCTCGTAACTCTTCTTCATTTTTCAGAACCATATCTGAAAACAGTAATCGGCTTCTTTTTATATTTCCCCTTTTTGAAGAGCCAAACAGTCGTGTAATACGTTCATGATCTTCATTTGGCTCCACTACACGCTCATTGAATTCTTTTGCCAGAAGGCTTCTCATTTTCCCCTTCAGAGAACTTCCGGGAATCATCGGCAGATTTGTTCTGGCATCCCTTATGATTGGCGAATCCACAGCTCCAATTGCAGCAAATGCACCACTTCCACCAATATGCATTCCTGTTTTTACTAAAATATTTCCTGAAATCCTGATTTTTCCATACATAAATCTTTCCTCCTACTGTTCTTTGCCACCATAATATTTGTGAAATGCAATCAAAGCTTCCATATATTTGCTGAACAACAGATAATTCTTTTTACTCTGTCTGATTTCTTTAAGAATCTCCAGAATTTCTGCCTGTTTTACAAATGCTTTTACTTTTGGCTCCCGACCACATTCATATATGAAACGAATTCTGAGATACTCAATTCTTCCACAAATTTCATCATCCAATTTTTCTGATGTATATGTAAGAACCTGATTATAAATATCTGCGGTCATTGCCAGAAGATTCCGTATTTTAGATGTAGTTACAATATTTACTTTTCCTCTGCATTTTTGCTTTGATTCCTCAACCAGACTCTTAATCGCCTCTTCAGCTTTGTCTACATAGTTATTCTCATTAATTCTCATCCCTGTGTTCCCCCTTTGTGCGATGAATGTATGCGTAAAGATTAATTGCTGTTTTCAATTGTCTGCAATCCTGATCCGACTGAATCCACCTGTACATTTTCTGAGACAACTGTCTGTATTTTTCTTTTTTCGGTCCTTCCTCTGTCGGCTCCAGCCTGGAAAGAAGATACATCATTCTTGCAAAATTGATCTTCTCCTCATGTCCTCTTACCAACTCCATCATACGGTATAAGAAGGACATTCCTCTGGTTTCGTCAATACCTTCAAAAAAATCACATAATGCCCTGTATTTTTCCTGAACAACTCCTTCTTCCAGTTCTTTCCATGAATAGGTTCCATCGCTGATCTCTTTTTCTTCATCCCCGTCATCCACCAGATGAATCTCTCCATCCTGAAGTAATGTCACTGCATTTTTTTCCGGCATTCTCTTTGACTCTGATTCCATCCTACCGGTTTCTTCGGCAATGGCAGCGATCGGATAAGAAAAATCATAAACACCGATGCCTGCTGAAATGCTTAATGTTCCCTGAGTATATTGTTCAAATTTTCTTCTCAGATCTACTGAAAGTTCAATAATATCATTCCATGCACCTACAATAAATACATCATCTCCTCCGGAATATACAATTGTAGCCTGTCTTTTCTTTCCACCATTTTTTCCTTCCAGTGAATATTCTCCATTTTCCAGGATGAATCGAATATAATACTTGAAGAATAAGGATAACTGTCTGGATAAAGTAGCTGTTCTGGATAATGTCATATATCTGTCTCCATTTTTTGCATTATGGAATCCTGACACAATAGCCTGTCCAAGATTATCCACATCTGCTCTCAATACCCCGATTCTGCTGATGCCTTCAGCTTCCCGGGCAAATTCTTCAAAAGTACTTCCTGTTGAATAATCTCCTACCCACAGTTTCGTAGCAATATGTTTTCCTGTATAAAGCTTATTTTTAGAATAGGCTCGTACAAAATAATCGTCATTTTCCATTCGCCTGCACAGTTTTTTTTCATCGTCTGCAACCAGACAATATCCTCCCGGCAGTGGCATGGCATCTTCTCTTTCATCTGGATTTTCCAGTATAACGGAGAAGAAATCTGCATACAATACATTTTTTGAAAGCTTCTCTATTTTTCTGCACAGAGGGCAAACTCCCTCTTCATCTACATGTCCGATTTTTTTGCAAACCTTACATTCTCTGGAATAATCCTGCTCTTTTCGATTATTTAACCGAATTATTTCTCTCGCCGTATATCTGTGCTGTTTTTGCAACGACAGCATTTTACTCATTTTCCTGAATAACTCTGTATAACTACCCTCCGGAACGTTTCTGAATGCATTCCCTGTACATTGCACATATCCAAAAGCAACAAAAAGATCTGTCTGAAACTGTTTCAATAACCATTCCTTCAATTCTTCCTGAAATTTTTGAATCTGCATAACAGTTTCCGTTGTATTTGCAAGAAGTAGATAACAATGTCCGCCTCCGGAGTATAAAAGATTTGCCCTTGACAGTTGCAGTCTGTCTAAAAGAAGATCTATGATATGCTCCATCATAATTTCCAGGTAAAAAGACCTTGCACGCAAATTTTTCAATGCATTTTTAGAGCTTATTGTATATATGAAACTCTGTATTCCTGAAATATCCATAGAACATAAGAGAAATGCGTTCCTGTCATAAAAATCCTTCTTATCAAATAATTCCGTCTTATAACTCAAATGATTTTCGTTTAAATAATCATATATGCAGCTAGAAATTGCCGCAGTCAATTTTACATGATCAAACAGGGAAATATCACTTAATTCTTCATTTGAAGTGGAGGATGGCATATAAGAAAGATTTGCTTCCATAACGGCCAGTAAGGAGTTCAGATATTCTTCACTCCAATTCATACCTCTGAAATTATCTAACATTCTCTGACAGATTTTCATATAGAATTCTCTGGAAAATGGCTTTTTCTCAGAAGCAGGATAATTAATCTTCCCCTGATCATCCATATCACCTGGCTGATAATAAAAACTTTGGTTATTTCCATTCAATACATTAAACACACTCTGAAGCGAGACTGACAGATCAAAACCCTTTTCTTCAGTGTCTTCCTTTTTTCTCCTGTCTGCAAAGGCAGCTATATTATCTGCCAGATAAACGATGTACGCCAGATTATCCTCTTTCAGACGTGCACTTTTGATTTCTGAAAAGTGATGGTATCTTACACAGTCAAGAATCTCTTTATCCTCTATTTTTCCCTCTTCTTTAAGAAAATCATATCCTGATACACTATGATTTCTTCTGTCACTGCCTTCCCGGTAAACTACTTTTCCTATGTCATGAAGCAGACTTCCTGTAATCAACTTAATTTTCTGGTCAATCATCTTCATTCCTCCTGACGTATTTCATTGCTCCCATTCCCATGCCTGTCTTAATTCCCACTCCGGCAAATTCTCCGAATTTAAATAACATTCTCAGATATCTTGCCATTGTTTCTGGTCCTCTAATATGAATACAGATACTTCCTGTAAAACCTGTGATCTGAACTTTCTCCAATGGAAATGGTACTGTCTGCAAACGGTACCGCACGATTTCACTCTGTTCAACAAGTGCCTCCAGTGTTTCCTCATCAAACATATCAAAAGCTTCTGAAACAGCACTGTATTTTCTCATAAGACTGGCATATATTAAGCCCAAATCCGGATATATTACATATTTTCCGTCGCTTTTAAAAGCTGTGGGTGTCTGAAACTTTATCTCCAAATATTTCGGACATTTCTTCTCATAAAACTCTGTGATAAGTTCATTATCATTTTTCAAGTGCATCCTTTTATTACATACAGAAATTGATAATCCCTTTTTTCTCAAAAAAATATCTGTACATTCAGACAACGGCATAATTATATTTTCATATGCTTCTTCATTCAAAGTCTTTATTGTCCAGATGGTGCTGTTATTTTCCCTCGTGATACATTGACTATAAGGATTTAACTGGTTTCCATGTAGTCTGGCTGCATATTCTGGAGAAATATTTTCCATAATAACTCCCTGTAAATTTGATGACTGCCTGTAATTTATTTCTTTTGTTTCCAGTTCCATTTGTAATTCTGCATACATTGAAGCACCTCTACAGTAAGTATTTTTGTGTATTTTGTACTTTTTTTATATATTTTATGTCAAATCATTGTACATTATATCACTTTTCATATGTAACGTCAATTTGTTTTACCATGAAGGTTACTATGAAGCTTACTATGCAGCCAGACAAAAACAGCCGGATAATCAGATAAACTATCTTAATTATCCGGCTATTTTTCCTGCTTCTTTTCTTACATTTACGTCTGCTTTTGTATAAAGCTTTGTCTCTGTATCATCATCCTCGCATTCCGGAGTTTTGAAATCAAATC
>ERZ779762.906-NODE-906-length-18045-cov-5.287827_pt1 | contig 18045 bp, 10 predicted proteins | sample MGYA00511887_ERZ779762 | MGnify/ENA primary metagenome ERZ779762 (study PRJEB29588, sample SAMEA2163052) | human gut metagenome | biome: human gut; feature: human-associated habitat; material: faeces | place: Denmark | collected 2008/2010 ...
TACGAAAATCCTCCTTAACAATAATACTATTATGAAGAAACTTCTGCTACTGGCTCTTTTATTGTGCAGTGCCTTCTTGTGTCAAGCGCAAAAAGATCGAATCATTTTGGGTGACGAACAGACTTCCGAGTATTTTCCCATCCTGAAAGATAAGAAAATCGCTATATTCTCCAATCATACAGGAATGATAGGAGACAAACATTTATTGGATGTCCTTTTAGAAAATAAGTTCAATGTAGTTGCCATTTTTTCACCGGAACATGGATTCCGTGGAAATGCAGATGCAGGAGAACACGTATCCAGTTCAGTAGACTCAAAAACGGGTGTACCTATCCTTTCACTTTATGAAGGTAAAGATAAGAAGCCAAGTAAGGATTCAATGCAAAAGTTCGATATATTAATAATAGATATACAAGATGTAGGGCTACGCTTCTATACCTATTATATAACAATGTGCAGGCTAATGGATGTTTGTGCGGAATATAATAAAAAAGTCTTATTGTTAGATCGCCCCAATCCAAACGGACATTATGTAGACGGACCGATTCTGGATATGAAATATAAATCAGGTGTGGGATGGTTGCCGATTCCTATTGTACACGGAATGACATTAGGGGAACTTGCATTAATGGTAAATGGAGAAGGCTGGTTACCCGGTTCACGCAAATGTGATTTAGCTGTTATCAAGTGTAAGAACTATACACACCAGACAAGGTATCAGTTGCCAATTCCTCCATCTCCTAATCTGCCGAATATGAAGTCAATATATTTATATCCGTCTACTTGTTTCTTTGAAGCAACACCTGTCAGCTTAGGCAGAGGGACTTCACTGCCATTTCAGGTGTATGGACATCCCAATATGACCGGATATAATTATAGCTTCACTCCAAGAAGTATTCCCGGAGCAAAGAATCCGCCTCAGTTGAATAAACTATGCCATGGCGTAGATCTGAGCAATATGAGCGATGAGGAAATCTGGAAGCGAGGAGTAGATTTAACCTATGTCATTGACGCCTACCGTAACTTGAATCTGGATGACCATTTCTTCCGCCCGTTCTTTGAGTTGTTAGTGGGAAGAGATTATGTACGGAAAATGATTAAAGAAGGAAAAAGTGCTGATGAAATTAAAGCCATGTGGAAAGGTGATGTTGAAAAGTTCAAGGCACAACGTAAACCATATTTGCTTTATGAAGAGTAAGTTTATTACCGATATAAATTGTCCAATCGTAAAATAATAGTATGAGCCCGATATCCGTTATTATCACCATTGCCGCTTATTTTGTGATACTGTTCACTATATCCTACATAGCCGGTAGAAAAGCCGACAATGAAGGTTTCTTCGTTGGTAACCGTAAATCGGCCTGGTATGTTGTGGCATTTGCCATGATTGGGTCCAGCATCTCCGGAGTGACGTATGTATCAGTGCCGGGCATGGTAGCTGCCAGTAGTTTTGGTTATCTGCAAATGGTATTGGGATTTGTTGCGGGACAACTAATCATTGCATTCGTATTGACGCCACTGTTCTATCGGATGAACTTGGTGTCCATCTATGAATATCTGGAGAATCGTTTTGGTATGTCTTCCTATCGGACAGGTGCATGGTTCTTCTTCATATCTAAGATGCTGGGAGCCGCAGTACGTTTGTTCCTCGTATGTTTGACACTGCAACTGCTGGTATTCGAACCGTTTGGATTACCTTTCATTTTGAATGTAGCTATTACCGTAGCATTAGTATGGCTCTATACGTTCCGGGGTGGAGTAAAATCCCTGATCTGGACAGATTCACTCAAAACATTCTGCCTGGTGGTATCGGTAGTTCTCTGCATCAGTTATATTGCTTCCGATCTTAATCTATCGCTTAGCAGTATGATCAGTACAATTGCCGATAGTGACATGTCACGCATCTTCTTCTTTGACGATATAAACAGCAAGCAGTATTTCTTCAAACAATTCTTTGCCGGGGCATTCACAATGATTGCCATGACAGGACTGGATCAGGACATGATGCAACGTAACCTCAGCTGCAAGAACTTCAAAGATTCACAGAAAAATATGATTACGAGTGTTATATCACAGTTCTTCGTAATTCTGCTATTCCTGATGCTGGGGGTATTGCTTTACATCTTTGCTGGTAACCAGGGTATTCAGGTAGAAAAGAGCGATGAACTCTTCCCGTTGATAGCCACCGGTAACTACTTCCCTGCAATTGTAGGTATCCTGTTTATCATCGGACTTATTTCTTCGGCTTATTCCGCTGCCGGCTCAGCACTGACAGCTTTAACAACTTCCTTCACAGTAGATATCCTCGGGACAAAAGGCAGGACGGAAGAAGAAATCGTAAAGATACGTAAGCGGGTACATATTGGCATGGCTGCAATTATGGGTATCACGATATTCGTATTCAACCTATTGAATAACACAAGTGTGATCGATGCCGTATATATACTGGCAAGTTACACATACGGTCCCATCCTCGGATTATTCGCATTTGGCATATTCATGAAACAGCAGGTTCGCGATAAATATATCCCATTGGTAGCCATCCTTTCGCCTATCCTTTGCTTCATCCTGCAAAAGAATTCGGAAGCCTGGTTCAATGGGTATCAGTTCAGCTACGAACTGTTGATATTCAACGCTCTGTTCACGTTTATCGGACTCTGTCTGTTGATCAGAAAAGATAAGAACTAATAATTAACTTAATACATCATCCATGAATGTAAGACTTCATTTTTTGTTCACTTTGCTCACCGCCTCCCTGATCCCCCAGACGGGAGGCGCGCAAGAGCTTCCGACGGATGTCCGCCAGGAAATCGGTAAGTTTCTGGACGCAACTGCACGGAAAGAGGTTTCCGTAGGACGCATCCGGATTGACTCTGTTTCCATTGAAGGAAATACGTTGCAATTGTTTGCTAACATGAACTGTGCATATATTCCTTTCCGGGAAGATAATGTGACAGAGATTTACCAAGGTGTGCAGGCACTGCTCCCGGCAGAGTTTTCAAAGTACAACCTGCAAATCCGCACGAATAAGCGTAGCATTGAAGAATTAATTCCCCAAGCACTACGCAGTAAAAAGGACAAAAAAGCCAAAACATTCAATCCTGCCGGAACAAAACCCTTAGTAACGGCCCTTTCTACCCCCTATACCCCTACAAATGGCTTAAAGAACCGTCACATTGCCTTGTGGCAGAGTCACGGCTTCTATTATGAGCCTAAACTGACACGTTGGGAATGGCAACGCGCCCGCATCTTCCAGACGGTGGAAGATTTATATACGCAAAGTTATGTACTGCCTTTCCTGGTTCCCATGTTGGAGAATGCAGGAGCTAATGTGCTGATACCCCGTGAACGGGATAGTCAAATAGCAGAAGTTGTTGTAGACAATGACGGTTGCCTTCACTCCCGTTCCGTTTATACAGAAAAGACAGGCGATAAGAACTGGATGCAAGGTACTGGTGAAGGTTTCGCCCACCTGCGCGATCAATATATCAATTTTGAGAACCCATTCCGTGAAGGAACTTTCCGCACAGTTGAGACGGTAAAAGGTAAGAAAGAGAAAGAAAGCACTGCCGAATGGACTCCTGAACTTCCGTCAACCGGACAGTACGCCGTTTATGTATCCTATAAATCATTGCCAAACAGTACAGACGATGCCCTTTATACCGTTTATCACAAAGGAGGAGTATCCCAATTCAAAGTGAACCAACAGATGGGTGGCGGCACCTGGATTTATCTGGGTACATTTGGTTTTGATGCCGGAAAAAGCGATGCCGGAAAAGTTGTTTTAAGCAATCGTTCTGATAAAGCCGGACGTATCGTTACCGCTGATGCCGTAAAAATCGGAGGTGGTATGGGAAATATGGCACGTCGTATCTCTGATGCAGGTGCCACAGAGAATATTAAAAGTTCGGACGGCAATGCTGCCATAGTGCATAAAGAAATGCCGAAGATAGATTACCCGTATGAGATAAGCGGTTATCCCCGTTTCTGCGAGGCAGCACGCTACTGGCTTCAATGGGCAGGTATTCCGGACAGTGTCTATTCCGACAGTCAAGGTAAGAATGACTATACAGACGATTACAAATGCCGTGGTATCTGGGTGAATTATCTTGCCGGTGGTTCTACGGTTAACCCGACAGAACAAGGACTGAATATCCCGGTAGATATGGCTTTCGCCTTCCATTCAGATGCAGGAACCACGCTAAACGATTCCATCATCGGAACACTGGGTATCTACTATACCAACGTTTACAATGAAGAATACGCCAACGGAGCATCCCGCTATCTGGCACACGACATGACAGACCTGATTCAGTCAAATATCGTACGGGATATCCGTAGCCTATACGAACCGGATTGGACACGCCGCGGTATGTGGAACCAATCCTACTACGAAGCACGTGTACCCCGTGTCCCCACTATGTTACTGGAATTACTTTCTCACCAGAACTTTGCAGACATGCGTTATGGTTTAGATCCACGTTTCCGTTTTACGGTAAGCCGTGCAATCTATAAAGGTATGCTGCAATTCATTTGCTCGCAATACCACATGGATTATATTGTTCAGCCGTTACCTGTCGACAATATGGCATTGAAAATGGTAGGCGAGAATGAAATAGAGCTGACCTGGCAACCCGTAGCCGACCCACTGGAGCCAACGGCAAATGCTGAAAAATATATAGTTTATACCCGCATCGGAGATGGCGATTTCGACAATGGTGTGTTGGTAGATAAGAATACCTATCGCACTGCCCTCCCTGCCGGCATGGTATGCAGCTATAAAGTAACTGCCGTCAACAAGGGCGGAGAAAGTTTCCCGTCCGAAATACTATCTGCAGGACGTGCTTTCAATGAGAAAGGAACCGTGCTGATAGTAAACGGCTTCGACCGCATCAGTGCTCCGGCTGATTTTGTTGCACCTGCTCCCGGTGATACTTTACTTGCCGGTTTCTTAGATGATCTGGACCACGGCGTACCTTATCTGAAAGATATCAGCTACATCGGTAAGATGAAAGAATACCGCCGTTCCATTCCATGGATGGACGACGATGCTTCCGGCTTCGGAGACAGCTATGGCAATTACGAAGATAAAGTAATCGCCGGAAACACATTCGATTATCCCGCTATTCATGGAGCCGCTATTTTGAAAGCCGGATATTCTTTCATATCTTGCAGCGATGAAAGTGTGGAAAATAAAACTATGAACCTGAACGACTATAAGTATGTAGACCTGATATTGGGTAAAGAATGTCAGACTAAAATGGGATGTGGCGGTGTGAAGCCATTAGAGTTCAAAACATTCAGCCAACCTATGCAGGAAGCTATCACCGCATATTGCGGACAAGGCGGAAACATCTTCGTCTCGGGTGCTTATGTAGGAACCGACCTTTGGGACAATCGCCTTGCCCCGGCTCAGGAGTCCGATAAGAAATTTGCAACAGAAGTCCTGAAATATAAATGGCGCGTGGGGCAGGCAGCTACAGAGGGTAAGGTGAAATGTGTAGCTTCACCGTTCCCCGCCCTTTCAGGCAACTATACATACCATAATGAACTGAATGCAGACAGCTATGTAGTAGAATCACCGGATGCCATCGAACCAGCAACCAAAGATGCATACACCGTTATGCGCTATTCGGAAAACAACTTGAGTGCCGGAGTAGCTTACAAAGGCGACTACAAGACTTGCATACTGGCTTTCCCGTTCGAAGCATTACGCACCGCCTCTGAAAGAGAAATGTTAATGGATGCCATCCTGACATTCTTCAGTGAAAAAACAGATTCATTCAAACAATAATATACTAAAACCAATCATCATCTATGAAGCGAAGACTTTTAATAATGTTCCTGCTGGGGTGCCTGCTACCGTTCGCGGTACAGGCACAACATGGTACATTCCGTTTTGCGCAAATAACGGACATCCATTTCAGCCCCAACAATCCCAACCCGACGGAAGACTTGCTACGTTCCGTCGCGCAAATAAATGCGACAGACAGTATTGACTTTGTTTTGGTTACGGGCGATATCACTGAAGAAGGCGACCGTGCCACTATGCTGAAAGTCAAAGAGACATTGGATTTACTGAAAGCAAAGTATTACATGGTTCTCGGCAATCATGAAACCAAATGGAGCGACTCCGGTTGTACTGCCTTCGGTGAGATATTCGGCGGCGAACGCTTTGAATTTGAGCATAAAGGCATCCTGTTTCTGGGTTTCAACTCCGGCCCGTTGATGCGTATGGCTTACGGACATGTCGTTCCGCAGGACATCCGTTGGATGACGGAAGAAATGGATAAGTTTGGAAAAGACAAACCGGTTATACTCGTCACACACTATCCGTTACTGGACGGAGATGTGGATAACTGGTATGAAGTAACAGATGCAGTGCGCCCCTATAACATTCGTTTGTTCATCGGCGGGCACTATCACCGTAACCGGGATTTGCGTTATGATGGCATTCCGGGTATTTTGATGCGCAGCAACCTGCGTGATAAAGATGGAAAACCGGGATATGGCATCTATGATATAACGAAAGATTCAATCCTCGTCTACACTCAACGCATCGGCGAATCGAAAAAACAATGGGCTGCTTTCTCGCTGGCTCAGCCCTATTATGATCGTAATGGAAAAGCAGAGAAATACCCCGATTTTTCAGTCAACACAGCATACCCGAATGTGAAAGAACAGTGGATAGTACAAACCGGTGCAGGCATCTATTGTTCACCTGCAGTAGAAAAAGAAAAAGTGTTCGTCGGAGACGATATGGGTTATCTGACTTGCTATGCCTTGAAGAATGGAAAGAAACTATGGAACTTCCAATCCGGCAAACGCATTGTAGGCACTCCGGCTGCGGCAGACGGTGTAGTCGTATTCGGTTCTGCCGACCGTAACATCTACGGTCTGAACAGCAAAGACGGAAAACTGCTGTGGACTGTAAAAGCAAAAAGCCCGGTACTGGGTGCGGTAACCATTGAAAATGGAATTGCCTACATTGGTGCCAGCGATTCTACTTTCCGTGCAATTGATATCCATACAGGTAAAGTAATCTGGGCATATACCGGTGTGAAAGGATACATTGAAACCAAACCACTGGTAACAGCCGACAAAGTGATCTTCGGTGCCTGGGACAATACCCTCTATGCATTGAATAAGGCAGACGGCAAGGAATTATGGAAGTGGACAGGCGGTTTAACGCGCATGCACTTCTCACCCGCAGCCGTATGGCCGGTAGCTGCAGAAGGCAAAGTATTTATCACCGACCCGCAACGTGCCATGACGGCTATCAATATAGAAAATGGAGAAACAGTATGGCGCACTTTCCAGTCTATGGTACGTGAAACGATTGGTTTATCGGAAGACGGAACGCGCGTATTCAGCAAGACTATGAACGACAGTATTGTCTGCTATGCCACACAAGGAGATCAACCCCGTGAATTATGGGCAAGTAACGTCGGCTTCGGATACGAACATGCACCCTCTATGCAAGTGGAAAAGGGAGGTGTAATGTTCGGCAGTACCAAGGAAGGATTGATCTTTGCTTTGGAAGCCCAGACAGGTAAAGTCTTGTGGAAACATAAGATAGGTAACTCACTGATCAATACCGTAGTGCCGCTGAACGGGCAACAGGTATTGTTCACCGCCACCAGTGGCGAAGTAGGACTGCTACGAGTTAAAAATTAAAGAATTAATAATTAAAAGCAATATAGGACATTATGAATAAAATCAATTGCTTCGTTCCTTTCTCAGGAGCTGCACAAGCGGAAAAGACAGTAAAAGGCCTGCAAGAAACCGGCTTAGTGAATAATATTTATCTGCTCGCCCTACCGGACGTTACAGAAAACCTACCCGGATGCAGTACCCTGCACATGCAATCCATCCAGTCCAGCACTGCTATGAGGTACATCGCCGGACATAGCGATGCAGAATATACGCTGATCTATACAAAATATACAACGCTTGAACTGGGGTTATTCGCCCTGGAGCGTATGATACACATTGCTGAAGACAGTGGTGCAGGCATGGTATACGCTGACCGTTACCAAGTAAAGGAAGGCAAGCAAACCAATGCCCCGGTGATAGATTATCAATTCGGCTCATTGCGCGATGATTTCGACTTCGGTTCCGTACTGTTATTCCGTACGAATGCATTCAAGGAAGCCGCTGCCCGCATGAATGAAGACGAATATAAATTTGCCGGACTTTACGACCTTCGTCTGAAAGTAAGCCAGAAAGCAAGTCTGGTACACATCAACGAGTACCTGTACAGCGAAATCGAAGACGATACCCGCAAAAGCGGTGAGAAGATATTCGATTACGTGGATCCCAAAAACCGCGACCGTCAGATTGAAATGGAACAGGCTTGTACCGAGCATCTGAAAGAAATCGGCGGCTATCTGGCACCTGAATTCAAACAAATAGAATTCTCAGCAGGTAACTTTGAATATGAAGCTTCGGTTATCATCCCTGTACGCAATCGTATCCGTACCATCCGCGATGCCATTCATTCGGTATTGAAGCAGAAGACCGACTTTAAGTTCAACCTGATTATCATCGATAACCACTCTACGGACGGAACCACAGAAGCTATTGACGAATTCAAGAACGACGAACGCCTCATCCACATTATCCCCGAACGCAAGGACCTGGGTATCGGCGGGTGCTGGAACATGGGTGTGCATCATCCTAAGTGTGGTAAGTTCGCCGTACAATTGGACAGTGACGACGTGTACAGCGATGAAAATACACTGACCACTATGGTTCGTGCTTTCTATGAACAGAATTGCGCCATGGTGGTAGGTACTTATATGATGACGGACTTCAATATGAATATGATTGCTCCGGGTATTATCGACCATAAAGAATGGACCCCCGAAAACGGACGCAACAATGCACTCCGCATCAATGGTCTGGGTGCTCCGCGTGCTTTCTATACTCCGGTGCTGCGTGAAGTGAAAGTTCCGAATACCAGCTATGGTGAAGACTATGCACTGGGATTAAACTTCTCCCGCCAATACCAGATCGGTCGTGTATATGACGTAGTTTACATGTGCCGCCGCTGGGACGACAACTCGGATGCTTCACTGGATATCGTGAAAATGAATGGTCATAATCTGTATAAAGACCGCATCCGTACTTGGGAACTTCAGGCACGTGTAGCAATGAATAAGAAAGGATAACTATGAACCAAACCATAAACAATTTGTTCACCGAGCAACTAGTCTCCTGGGAAACGGCTCGTAACAACTATGCCGCCCTTTCGGGTGTCCAGGTGAAGGAGTTGAATGTAAACGGTATTCCTTATAAGGTACAGTTCAATCCTGCACGTATCGTTTCTTCGGGAGCCAAAGTAGATGCCCAGTCCATCAAGGAACGCAAATGTTTCCTCTGCCCGGCCAATTTACCACCGGTGCAGAAAGGAATTCCGTTCGAAGGACATTATAATATTCTGATCAATCCGTTCCCTATCTTTCCCCGCCACCTGACGATACCGGAAGTGGCACACGTGAACCAGCGCATAGCCGTCCGTTTCAAGGATATGCTGGCATTGGCACAAGCGTTGACGGATTACACAATATTCTATAATGGTCCCAAGTGCGGTGCCTCCGCCCCCGATCACGCTCACTTCCAGGCAGGCAACAAAGGTTTCATGCCTATTGAAAAGGACTGGCGCGAACAAGTAGCAGGCAAAGTGGCAGGTTACGGTGAAGCTACCCTCTGGTACTTGAATGACGCTCCCCGTGCAACATTGGTCATTGAAGCAGCCAATAAGAAACATGCTGCCGCCCTGTTCGATATCATTTATCATTCACTGGACATCAAACCGGGAGATGACGAACCGATGATGAATGTATTGGCATGGTACGAAGATGAGAAATGGATCGTATGCGTATTTCCACGTGAGAAGCACCGTCCGGCTTGCTATACAGCCGAAGGAGATGCCAATTTATTGAGCAGTCCTGCATCCGTAGACCTCGGCGGAGTGTTTATCACACCGGTCGAAAAAGACTTTCTCAAGATTACCGCCGAAGACATAGCCCAGATCCTGAGCGAAGTATCGCTTTCTGCCGAAGACTTCCATCAGGTACGTCAGCGCATTAAAGAGAAGATATAATAAAACGGAGTATCCTTATTCTCCTCCGGAGAGGGGAATTAAGATAGTAATTAATAAGATAATATGAAAGAACCCAAAGTACACGTAGGCATATTGTTCGAGCCGCAAATAGAGTTTATCCTGCTGAATCCGCACCGCATCAACGGTATGGAAATCAGTGGCAAGCAGGTTGTGACCTACAACGAAGGCAGGATACTGTGGAACGGACGCCTTTATGACGAGCTTCTATTTGAACCTGTAAACGAAGCTACCGACGCTTTCGAACTGCTTGATGTCACCATCGGCATCAACTTCCACTGGGAGCGTAAAGAAGACCAGCGCTTCCTGGGTTCTCTGAAGATTATTGTGGAGAACAAGAAGCTGACAGGCATCAACGTCATCCACGTAGAAGATTACCTGACCAGCGTAATCTCCAGTGAGATGAGCGCAACGGCTTCGTTAGAGTTGTTGAAGGCACATGCAGTGATTTCACGAAGCTGGCTTTTGGCTCAGATTCATAAGAACAAGGAGATTACGGAAACCCAAGCAGAGTATTCCGCTTTCACCCAGACAGATGAAGAGTTAATCCGTTGGTACGACCGTGAAGACCACACGCGCTTCGACGTCTGTGCAGACGACCATTGCCAGCGTTATCAAGGCATCACCCGCGCCTCCACCGAAATCGTAAAGCAAGCTATCGCTGCCACCCGCGGACAAGTATTGACGTCTGACGGTAAGATATGTGATGCCCGCTTCTCCAAATGCTGCGGCGGTGCATTCGAAGAATTCCAGTATTGCTGGGAAGATACACCCCATCCGTATCTCCGGAAACAACGCGACTTCCGCATCTTCAATCCCAAAACCTGCGACCTCAGCTTTGAAGCTACCCGACCCGGTGGAGGATTACCCGACCTGACGGATGAACAGGAAGCGGAAACGTGGATTCGTACCTCTCCACCGGCCTTCTGCAACACCACAAATAAGAGAATCCTTTCGCAGGTGCTGAACAATTACGACCAGGAAACCACCGACTTCTACCGCTGGAAAATGGAATACACCCAAGAAGAACTTTCTGCACTGATCCTGAAACGCTCCGGCATCGATTACGGGCAAATCATCGATCTTGTCCCTATCGCCCGTGGAACTTCAGGTCGCCTCTGGAAACTGAAAATCGTAGGAACCAAACGGACGCTCACCATCGGCAAAGAACTGGAGATACGCCGTACGCTGTCCACTTCCCATCTCTACAGTTCCGCATTCATAGTAGGTAAGGAAGACGTCTCTCCCGAAGGTATCCCCGGACGCTTCATCCTCACCGGAGCTGGTTGGGGACACGGCGTAGGTTTGTGCCAGATCGGCGCCGCCGTCATGGGCGAGGAAGGATATAAGTATGACGCAATACTGCTGCACTATTACATAGGCGCAAGTATCGAGAAGCTATATGACTAATTCAACAAAACAATAAACAATATCATGAACAGTACAAAAAGAATATCACCGTGGGCATGGGTACCTACCTTATACTTTGCACAAGGCATCCCCTACTTCATAGTCAACAACATCTCGGTACTGATGTTTGCCAAGATGGGTGTTCCCAATGGAGAGATGGCTTTGTTTACGAGTTTGCTGTATCTACCCTGGACCATCAAGCCCTTCTGGAGCCCGTTCATCGACATCATCAAGACCAAACGATGGTGGATCATCTCTATGCAAATCCTGATGTCGATAGCATTCATCCTGTTGACACTGTCTATTCCGAAACCGGATGAAGCAACGATAGCTGCCGGAACAACTCCCATCAGCATGTTCACCATCACACTGGTTCTCTTCATCATTACAGCATTTGCTTCGGCTACACATGATATTGCCGCCGATGGCTTCTACATGCTGGCATTAAGACAGAGCGACCAGGCTGCATTTGTCGGTATCCGAAGCACCTTCTACCGCCTTGCATCCATCTTCGGACAAGGAGTACTCGTAGCCATAGCCGGTGCCATCGAGCTGAGATACAAAGACATTCCACTGTCATGGACCATCACAATGCTGGTTACAGCCGTCATGTTCAGTTTGGTAACTTTCTATCACCTCTTTGCAATACCCAAGCCTACCTCTGACAAGTCTGTGCTGACACCGGGAACAGCCAGTGCAAAAGCCATATTCCAAGAGTTCGGGCGCACATTTGCCACTTACTTCACCAAACCCGGCGTATGGCTGGCCATCGCATTCATGCTGCTTTATCGCCTGCCCGAAGCATTCCTCATCAAGATGTGTATGCCTTTCCTGGTAGCTTCTAAAGAGGCAGGAGGTCTGGAACTTTCCACGGCAGAAGTAGGTATTGTGTATGGCACTATCGGAGTGATATTCCTCACCGTAGGCGGTATCCTGGGCGGATTGTTTGCATCGCGTATCGGACTGAAGAAATCCATTTGGTGGATGGCGGGATGCATGACACTCCCCTGTCTGACCTTCGTCTATCTCGCCATCGGCCAACCCGATAATCTGTTTGCCATCTCCACGGCCATTGCCATCGAGCAGTTCGGCTACGGATTCGGATTCACGGCCTATATGCTTTATATGATGTACTTCTCCGAAGGAGAGTTCAAGACGTCGCACTATGCCATCTGTACCGCCTTCATGGCACTGAGCATGATGATTCCGGGCATGTTTGCAGGTTACCTTCAGGAAGCAGTCGGCTATGTCAACTTCTTCTGGATCGTAATACTCTGCTGTGCCGCCACTATTGTGGTCACGGTGTTTGCCGACAGGAAGATTGACCCGACATACGGGAAGAAGTGATAAGTGATAAAGTGATAAAAAAGAACGATTCATTATGAAAAAGTATATTCTCCTCTGTGTCCTCTGCTTCCTCTGTGGTGCATCGCAGGCACAAAAGATTCGGATAAAGACAGGTATCGAAGTCCTGAAAGATCAGAACTTCAAGTGCTTGGAAGGCAAACGCGTAGGTCTGATTACCAACCCCACCGGAGTGGATAATCAGATGAAATCCACCATTGACATTCTGCATGAAGCACCGAACGTAAATTTGGTTGCCCTCTTTGGTCCGGAGCACGGGGTTCGTGGCGACGTACATGCCGGCGACCACGTGACGGACATCAAAGATGCCACCACCGGATTGCCCGTATATTCCCTTTACGGCAAAACCCGCAAGGCTACACCGGAGATGTTGAAAGACATTGACGTATTGGTCTACGATATCCAGGATATCGGTTGCCGCTCATTCACCTATATCAGTACAATGGGACTGGCTATGGAAGCAGCAGCCGAAAACGGTAAAGAATTTATCGTATTGGATCGCCCCAACCCGGTAGGTGGACTCAAGATAGAAGGCAATCTGGTAGAAGATGATTGCATTTCTTTTGTCAGTCAGTTCAAGATTCCGTACCTTTACGGGCTGACTTGCGGTGAGCTGGCATTGATGCTGAACGGAGAAAAGATGATGGCAGCACAATGCAACCTGCACGTTGTGAAGATGAAAGGTTGGAAACGCAAGATGGACTATGTACAAACGGGGTTACAATGGGTACCCTCTTCTCCGCATATCCCCCATCCGCACTCGGCTATATTCTATCCAGTAAGCGGTATTCTGGGGGAACTGGGATACATGTCCATCGGAGTAGGCTATACGATACCCTTCCAGATGTTCGCCGCACAGTGGGTAGAAGCAGAAAAACTGGCGGGAAACCTGAACGCATTGAATGTGCCGGGTGTCGTATTCAGGCCGATGTATCTGAAACCCTTCTACTCCGTGGGTAAGGGTGAATTGCTGCAAGGCGTACAGGTACACATCATGGATGTGCAAAAAGCCCCGCTGAGCGACATCCAGTTCCTGGTAATGCAGGAGATCGCAGCGCTCTATCCTGACCGTGCTGTATTTGAGCATGCCGACAAAGGACGTTTCCGTATGTTCGATATGGTAAGCGGCTCGGAAGAGATACGCAAGCGGTTCTCACAACGCAACCGCTGGGAAGATGTTCGCGACTATTGGTATAAGGATGCTGAAGACTTCCGACGGTTGTCGAAGAAGTACTACTTATACAAATAATAGGACAAAAGAAATTAATCTCAAAAAAGGGTAGGACTGAATGCCATTCAACCGTTACTTGAATAGAGTTCAGTCGTTACCTTAATAGGGTTCAGTCGTTACTTCATTTAGCCCCTTTCCACAACATATTCTGGCAGGGGGGACAAAGGAAGTTTAATTAATATACAATATGGCAAAGAGTAACTATATGGCCTTTCTGCACGATGCCTCCCAGGTCATCCCGCAGGAGAGGATATACACCGACGAACTGCGCCGGTTAGCATGGGGAACAGATGCAGGTTTCTACCGCCTTATCCCACAAATCGTGATTCGTTCCAGCAGCGAAGAGGAGATCTCCGAACTGTTGAGACTTGCCGACCGTTATGGTCTGCCAGTGACGTTTCGTGCCGCAGGAACCAGCTTGTCGGGACAAGCCATTAGTGACTCTATCCTGATAGTAGCCGGAAAACATTGGGAGAAGTACAGCATTTCTCCCGATCATGAACAGATTACCTTGCAACCGGGCATCATCGGTCAGCGGGTTAACGAGATTCTCGCACCCTACGGACGTAAGTTTGCTCCGGACCCGGCAAGTGTGAAATCGGCCATGGTAGGCGGCATCGTCATGAACAACGCCTCGGGCATGAATTGCGGCACACATGCCAATAGTGACAAGGTACTTCTCTCCGCCCGCATCGTATTGGCGGACGGCACCGTGCTGGATACAGGGGACGACATTTCGCGTGCTTCCTTCGAAGCCACCCACCCCGATTTCCTTAACCGCATCTGCGAACTGCGCGATCGGATACGTGCCAACGAAGAACTCGCTGCACGCATCCACTACAAATACTCCATCAAGAACGTAACCGGACTGAACCTTCTGCCATTTGTCCGTTTCGATGATCCATTCGATATTATTGCCCACCTGATGGTAGGCTCGGAAGGCACGCTTGCGTTCCTTTCCCAAATTACCATGCGCACAGAGTACGACTATCCGTACAAGGCTAGCGCCATGCTCTATTTTACCAACATCAAGGATGCCTGCCGGGCGGTGGTGGCGATGAAAGAACTCTCAAATGACAATACTTCCGCATCAGAAGCAGACAGAAAGATAGTAAAAGGCGCCGAACTGCTGGACTATAAGAGCCTCTCTTCGGTAGAAGATCCTGTCTACTTAAAGTATAAGCAAGAAGTTGCCGATGCCTCCGGCCTCACAGCCGTGCTGACCGAAACCAAAGCCCGCACCCGCGAGGAACTGGAACAGAACATCTCAGTAATCGAGGAATGTCTGAAAACTTTCAGCACCTACATCCCCGTGCACTTCACCGACCTGCCGGAAGAATATTCCAAGTATTGGGCTATCCGCTCAGGCATATTCCCATCCGTAGGTGGTACACGCCAGCCGGGCACTACCTGCCTCATCGAGGACGTAGCCTTCCACATCGAAGACCTGCCCGAAGCCACTGCCGACCTGCAACAGCTCATCGCCCGCCACGGCTACGATGATGCCTGCATCTACGGTCATGCCCTGGAAGGCAACTACCATTTTATCCTGAACCAGTCCTTCAGTACCGACGCCGAAGTAAAGCGCTACGAGGACCTAATGAATGACGTAAAGACTCTGGTAGTCGATAAATACGACGGCTCGCTGAAAGCAGAACATGGCACCGGACGTAACATGGCCCCCTTCGTGAAATATGAATGGGGAGAGGCAGCTTTCGAAGCCATGAAGGCAGTCAAGCAGTTGTTCGACCCGAAAGGGCTGCTCAATCCGGGCGTTATCTTCAATGATGACCCGCAATGCCACATCAAGAACTTCAAACCGTTGCCGTTGATTCCTATCGACGAAGCCAGTCCTGCCGAAAAAGTAAACAAGTGCATCGAATGTGGCTTCTGCGAAGTGAACTGCCTATCGTGTGGCTTTACCCTTTCTTCGCGCCAGCGCATTGTATTGCAACGGGAAATATCACGTCTGAAACAAAGCGGTACAGACCCGGAACGTCTGTCCCTACTTGAAAAACAATACCGCTACCCGGGCAATCAAACTTGTGCAGGAGACGGGCTGTGCTCCATGTCCTGCCCGATGAATATCAATACAGGCGACCTTACCCATATCATCCGCCAGGAAGCACTGCCGAAAGGTAGCCTCGGATATAAAGCAGGAGATTTCGTAGCCAATCACTTCGCCGGTGTTAAGAGTAGTCTACGCCCCGTTTTATCATTAGCCAATTTCGGACACTCCGTATTAGGAACCAAAGCCATGAGCAGCATTACGAAAGGGATGCACAATGTATTGGGCGTACCTTTGTGGACGCCTGCCATGCCGAAAGCTTATTCAATTGACAAGTCACAATTGTCAACTGTCAATTGTCAATTAAACAAAGTAGTTTATTTCCCCAGCTGCATCAACCAAACCATGGGCCTCCCGAAAAAATCCCCCGTGGAGCAACCTTTGGTAAACAAGATGATCTCCCTCCTACAAAAAGGCGGTTACGAAGTCATCTTCCCCAAGGACATGGACAAGCTCTGCTGCGGCACCATCTGGGAAAGTAAAGGTATGCTCGACATTGCCGACCGCAAAGCCGCCGAACTTGAAGCCGCCCTTTGGGAAGCCAGCGAGCAAGGCAAATACCCTGTTCTCTGCGACCAGAGCCCCTGTCTGCACCGCATGCGCGAAACCATTCAAAAGATGAAACTCTACGAACCTGCAGAATTCATCTACACTTTCCTGCGAGACAAACTGGTCTTCACGCAGACCGACCGCCCCGTAGCTATACACATCACTTGCTCCATGCGCAAAATGGGTCTGGCAGATACGATTATTTCCCTGGCAAAACTCTGTTCTACGCATGTCTTCGTACCCGAAGAAGTAGGCTGCTGTGGTTTTGCCGGCGACCGTGGATTCACCTATCCTGAACTGAATTCCTATGCCTTGCGCAAACTCCGTCCGCAGATAGAAGCATCGGGTATCACTATCGGCTACTCCAACAGTCGTACTTGCGAAATAGGACTGACTACCAACTCAGGTATCCCCTACGTCTCTATCGCCTATCTTGTAGACCAATGCACGAAGAGAATTGTCAATTGAATAAATAACTTAACACACTTATTACAATGAACAGTCAGACTAAGACAAACAAGCGCATTCTTGCCCTCGACATCCTTCGTGGTGTCACCATCGCGGGCATGATTATGGTGAACAACCCCGGCACTTGGGGACATATATATGCCCCCCTGCGCCACGCTGAGTGGAATGGCCTCACCCCCACCGATCTCGTCTTCCCTTTCTTCATGTTCATCATGGGTATCTCTACCTATATCTCCCTGAAGAAGTACAATTTCGAGTTCAGTCATGCAGCCGTCCTAAAGATATTGAAGCGTACTATTATCATCTTCCTGATCGGACTTGCCATCGGCTGGTTCTCCAGATTCTGTTACTATTGGGCAGGCTCCCATGAAGACCTCAGCTTCGGCGAACAACTCTGGGCATCCGTCTGGACTTTCGACCGCATCCGTATCCTGGGTGTCATGCAGCGTCTGGCCCTTTGCTACGGTGCTACCGCTATCATTGCGCTGACCATGAAACACCGTCATATCCCTTACCTCATTGCCACATTGCTGGTGGGCTACTTCATCCTGCTGATGTGTGGCAACGGATTTGCTTACAACGAAACCAATATCCTCTCCATAGTAGACCGTGCCATCCTTACCCCCGCACACATGTACAAGGATAATGGCATTGATCCCGAAGGTCTTTTAAGCACCATCCCCTCCATTGCCCACGTATTGCTAGGCTTCTGCGTGGGTCGCATGATGCTGGACAGCAATAAAACCGAGAACCGCGAGACGTTATTGAACTCTCACCTAATCAAGTTATTCCTGATTGGCACCATCCTTACTTTTGCAGGCTTCCTGC
>ERZ779762.907-NODE-907-length-18039-cov-13.264124_pt1 | contig 18039 bp, 21 predicted proteins | sample MGYA00511887_ERZ779762 | MGnify/ENA primary metagenome ERZ779762 (study PRJEB29588, sample SAMEA2163052) | human gut metagenome | biome: human gut; feature: human-associated habitat; material: faeces | place: Denmark | collected 2008/2010 ...
TTCTTGCCCTTTTGGGACAGCTTCTTGTTGGGGCGTGCCTGCCCCAAACCCTGCTAGGTGATTTCATTCTTGGTGGTTGCTATATTGCTTATATGCCTTTTCAAATCCTGATTCAAACCCTATGATTTTACCGGACTTCGTTTAACCCCGTAAATCACCGTTGCGACCTCGGAAAAAGCCCGAAATATCAAGGATTTATGCAAGTTACCGTGTCATCAGAGATTGCCCCGTTTTATACCTCTCCAACCGCCTCTGCGGAGGCTGGTGAGGGAAAAATCAAGGGCAAAACAGGGGTACAAGATGAATTTTGTATATGGCATACCGGAGCTGTTGTGATGTGTTTTTTGGTTCCTGCCATCCCTGCTACATGATAACCTTGCTACCCGCATTATACCGTGGAAACGGTCAAAAGTGAATACGCAACTTTGATAGGCATTCAGAAATGAGTGCCTATTTTTTATGTCCAAAATCAGGAGGTGATTGACTATGCCGGAAAGCAAAGCGGCTTCTAATCAGAGCCGCACCGACCAGGGCGGCGAACAGGTTGTTGAGCTGCCATTGGCGGAGCTGCACCCATTCAAAAATCATCCCTTTAAGGTAAAAGACGATGATGCCATGATGGAGACAGCGGACAGCATCCGGCAGTATGGCGTTCTGGTTCCCGCGATTGCCCGTCCAAGTCCAGAGGGCGGCTATGAGCTTATCGCCGGACACCGCCGCCACCGGGCCTGTGAATTGGCCGAAAAAGAGACAATGCCGGTTATTGTCCGTGACCTGGACGATGATGCCGCCACGATCATCATGGTAGATAGTAACCTCCAACGTGAAAGCCTGCTTCCCAGTGAGCGGGCTTTTGCTTATAAGATGAAGTTGGAGGCTATTAAGCATCAGGGCGCACGACACGATTTAACTTCTCGCCAAGTTGGCGAGAAGTCGCAGACTTCAATTCAGGCTGTGGCGGAACAAGCTGGAGAAAGCCAACGTCAGGTTCAACGCTACATCCGCCTGACCGAGCTGATCCCGCCTCTGCTGGATATGGTCGATGAGAAAAAGATCGCGTTCAATCCAGCTTATGAGCTTTCTTTCCTTACCAAAGAGGAACAGGCCCAGCTTGTTGAGACGATGGACTATGAGCAGGCAACCCCCTCTCTTTCCCAGGCCCAGCGCATGAAGAAGTTGAGTCAGGAAGGAAAGCTGACGGAGGATACGATGCTTGCCATTATGTCGGAAGAAAAGAAAGGTGATCTGGATAAGGTCACTTTCACTTCCGACACCTTGCGAAAATACTTCCCCAAGAGCTATACGCCCAAACGGATGGAGGAAACCATTATCAAGCTGTTGGAGCAATGGCAGCGGAAACGCCAGCAACAGCATCAACGCTGAGAAAGGAGCTGCTATGAATGATACCCCTCCCATCAGGGAGTTAAAGGGCCATGACATTCTGGCTGTGGAGCGGTTCCAAGACAGCACCAGCCGGATGATCGAGTTTGTTGTCCGCAAGCGGAGAAATCCCTACGGCAGTCCCGGTGATGAAATGCGCCTGTTTCTGAGTGAAGCAGACTTCCAGAAAGCATTGGAGAGCCAGGGCCGCAAGGAAATCCGCATCAAGCGATATGCCCATATTATCGAGGGCCATATCCTGTATGAAAAAAAGAAACGGAGGAAATGAGATGTTCAGAGGAAAAGAAACGTGTGCCGCAATCAGGGAAGTATATTCTTTTCTGTTCCCGAAAAAGAAAGATTTGAAAAGATCATTGGAACGGGTGAATTTGGAGACAGCGGTTCAGAGTTTGCGCTATCGCGCAGAGGAAATTCTTGCCTACCAAACTCACGGAACAGATGATGCGGCGTTTACATATCGAGGGCCGGTGCTGTTCCCGCAGAGAGGTTATAAGGTTTGCAGCAGAACGATACGACATCATTCTACTGAAGTCGAAACCGATTATCTCCGGGAGCTGTGGCTGTTGGAGGATGCCAGGTTTGTAGAACTGTCAGTAGTGACGGTTCAGTACCGTTCTGCCACGGAAGGCTATTACACGAGCTATCGTACTGTTCATCATTTTATGGAGGAAAAAGACTGGAAAGATTATTCACCAGAGGAAGTAATTGATCTTTTTGAAGATTTTAGCAGGCATCCCTTTGATGCATCAGGGATTGATTATTACGAAGTCTGAGCCGCGTCCTTGCTGACAGCGGCTTTTGTTATGTATTGAACAGAGGAAGGAGTGAAGTCAATGGCTGTCTATCGCGTACAACGGACACGCGATTACACCGTTATGTCAAATTATCACTTGAGGGATAAGAACCTGACCCTGAAATCTAAGGGGCTGCTATCCATGATCCTGTCCCTCCCGGATGAGTGGAACTATACCACCAGGGGCCTTGCGGCTATCTGCAAGGAGGGCGTGGATGCCATCGGCTCCGCGCTGAAAGAGCTGGAAACTGCTGGCTATATCGTCCGCAGGCAGCTTCGCGGCGCGAATGGCCGTATTACCGATACGGAGTACATCATTTACGAGCGGCCCCACCCCAGGGAGGACAGCACACCAGATACGCCTGCACCGGGTACGGATTCACCAGATACGGAAAACCCGGATATGGTTCCCTCGGATATGGATACGCCATATCTGGAAATGCCCGCAGAATTAAATACTAAAGAATCTAATACTCAAAAATCAATTACTTATGGATCAAGTACCGATTCGATTCCTTTCCGTGAAGATGCGGCGGGAGACCCGCCGGAAGCGAAACGAAGGGAAGCGGCACCTATGAGCGAGATAGAGAGTTATCGGGCTTTGATTCTGGAGAACATCGAGTATGACTTTCTAAAGCGGGAGGTCGGGCCATATTCCGATGACCTGGACGAGATCGTTGAGATCATGGTGGAGACGGTCTGTGCCAAGCGGAAATATACACGGGTAGCTGGCAGCGACTTCCCCCATGAGGTTGTGAAGTCCCGGCTTTTGAAGCTCAACAGCGAGCATATCCACTTTGTCATGGACTGCATGAAGCAGAACACAACGAAAATCCGCAACATCAAGCAATATCTGCTGGCAACGCTGTTCAACGCGCCCACGACCATCGGGAACTACTACACCGCGCTGGTGAATCACGATATGTACGGCGGCTCCTGACGAGCTGCTTTTTTCATGCCCGGATGCCGGGAGAAAGGATTTTGCCTATGAAACGCCCATTAGCGTACATCACCGCCCCCTGGGGCGATAACGAGTTTGAAAACACTGAAACCGCCGCCCGGTACTGCCGCGCGGTCTATGACGCTGGCTTTTCGCCGGTCTGCCCGCTTTTGTTCATGCCCCTGTTCCTGAACGATAAAATCCCCCAGGAGCATAAGGACGGCATCGACATGGCCCGCGACTTTCTCCGGCGCTCTCATGTGCTGGTGGTTTGCGGAAACACCGTGGACGAGAACATGAAGAACGACATTGCCGTTGCGGAACGGCTGCGGATCACCGCCACTACCCTGGACGGGATTCTCATGGTCAAGGGCCAGGGCCGCGAGGAAGGAGGCGGAAAGTAATGGAACTGACCCATGTAGAACAGATGGCGCTCTTTGAGGGCCTGATGGATGCAGAGTATCGAAAGCTCAAACCCTTGTTTCCGCGTTGTCGTCTCAAAAAGGCGCTTTTCACAGGGGGCATCTATTTCCATATCCAGAATGGCAGACGCCATTGTGAAGTGGAGGTCGGAACCGGCGTTCACATCAACTGCTGGCGGAATGAGCGGTATGGACGGGACGATGATCTGTACCATTGCAGCTACAATCCTCCCCAGGAAGGACAGGTCATGGAGCTTGCCCGGTATCTGCAAGAAGTTCATTTCCCCTTACTGGAACAGCCGGACAAAACCTCGATGGAGCTGTTTCCTGAAATATGGGATTAAGCGGGAGGCCCACATGATACTGAAATATCTTCTCCAGCGTTTGGTGGTTCCGCCTTAGAATCACCGCTACCCTGCAAATCTGACGGAAAGGAGTGATGAGAAATGCAGGAAGAAGTTGAAAACAGGACGCTCACCCTGGGAATCAATACGACTAAGTTTACCGGGCGCGTCTTAAAGGCTGCTCTCAGCAAATACCTGGCTCACCGCAAGGAGAAAAAGCTGCAAGCCAGCCGTGACAGTCCCGGCGTAAAACCCTTCGGCAAGATCAGCATGGATGAACTGCAACAGGAGCATGGCGATATGCGCCAGGTGGATGTGCAGGACAAAAGCCTGCGGGACTTTGACCGTATCGCAAGGGAGCATGGTGTCCGCTATACCGTCTTTAAGACGGAGAAAGGCCACTACCAGATATTTTTCAAGGCCCCCAACGAGGCGAACATGACCGCCGCCTTTCAGAAATTCACCGCTGTTAAGGTGAAAAAGGCGGAGCGCCGGGAATCCGTCCTGGGTAAGCTGGAGAAATTCAAGGCCCTTGTGAAAAATGCGGTGACGGACAGAACGAGACGGAAGGAGCTGGAACGATGAAACAGGTAAATATCAAAAAGCTGCTGATTCTCAATCTGCCCTATCTGCTCATCGGTCTGTATGCCTCCAAGCTGGGTCAGGCGTACCGCCTCGCTGCGGGGACGGATGCTTCGGCAAAGCTGCTCCATATCGGGGAAGGCTTTGCAGCGGCGTTTGCTTCTCCATTCCCCAGCTTTCATCCCCAGGATTTATTGGTGGGCCTGCTCTGCGGCGCTGCTTTGCGGCTGGCTGTCTATGTCAGAGGCAAGAACGCCAAGAAGTACCGGAAAGATGTGGAGTACGGTTCTGCCCGCTGGGGAACGGCAGAGGACATCAAGCCCTTTGTCGATCCGGTGTTTGAGAACAACATCATTCTGACGCAGACGGAAAGCCTGATGATGAGCAACCGTCCCAAGAATCCCAAGTATGCCCGCAACAAAAATGTGCTGATTATCGGCGGCTCTGGCTCTGGCAAGACCCGCTTCTGGCTCAAACCAAGTGCGCCCGTAAGGGCGGTATAAATCCTACCTTGAGCAAGTAGTAGGTAAAAGTATCAAGCGGCATTGTGCCGCAACCTATCATTCCCCGTCTTACCCCAAAAGGGAAACCGGAGGGCGACCATAGCATGACGGAGGACACGGGGCGCTGAAGCCTCAGAAGCGCCGGCGTGACGGAATGAAAATCCACGTATGAGGATGGAAGCTAGACTGCTTGAATGACAGCCTGAAATCGGGACCAAGAGCGTACCCCTGACGTAGAGAGGTTGTACTCGTCAGTGTTCCTGACAGTCGCATTGTTTGGCTATGCGGCTGCTGATACTCGGAGCAGGTTCAGCCACGGGAAAGTGGAAAAAGGCGAACGTCACATACCGACAACGTGGAACGCTTGTTTATACCGTACTAAACGGGGATTGCCTAAAGTGAAATGCCGAAAGGCTATGAAAACGCTGAAATGCGGGGTTCTGAATATTCACCATGGCAACAGAGTTCCCATAGTAGTCTGCGGACGGGAAAGCCGTCTACATGGCAAAGGGGAACAGTGAATCATTTTCAAAACAGAAAGGATGGTGTGTGAGACACTATGAGAAATCCGATTCATGTCTTGAAAAGCCTTGAAGAAAAGGCAAGTGTAAGTAACAACAAATATGAAAGATTATATCGCAACCTATACAATCCAGAGTTCTATCTCCTTGCATATGCGAACATTGCGAAATCGCAGGGGAGCATGACGCAGGGGGTAGACGGGCAGACGCTGGACAACATGAGCCTGCCGAGAATTAACCGGATTATTGAATCCATACGCAACAGGACATATCAGCCAAAGCCTGCAAAAAGAAAGTACATTCCTAAAAAGAACGGGAAACTTCGCCCGTTGGGAATCACTTCTACTGATGATAAGTTAGTGCAGGAAGTGGTCAGAATGATTCTTGAAGCAATCTATGAGCCGACATTCAGCAACAATTCACACGGTTTCAGACCAAAAAGAAGCTGTCACACGGCACTTACGCAAGTGAAGAAAAACTTCACAGGTGTTACATGGATTGTCGAGGGAGACATTAAGGCGTGCTTTGATAACTTCGACCATCATGTGTTGGTTGAATTACTGCGGAAAAGGATTTCAGACGAGGCTTTTATCGGTCTAATCTGGAAGTTCCTGAAAGCCGGATATATGGAACAATGGCAGTACAACTGCACCTACTCCGGTGTTCCGCAGGGCAGCGGTATCAGTCCGATATGTGCAAACATCTACCTCAGCGAACTGGACAACTATATGCAGGAATACAAAGAAAAGTATGATTGCGAGCCAGAACGCAGAAGGACGACCAGAGAATACGAGCGGGCGTCCCGGAGATACAGAAAGGCACGTAAAGCGTTAATGGGCGCAGAAAAATCAACTCCTGAACTGGTAAAAGAATTTAAGGATTCCAGAAGGAAGAAGATGAATCAGCACTATTACAATCCGTTTGAGGAAGGCTTCAAGAAAATCCAGTACAACCGTTACGCCGATGATTTTGTAATTGGCGTTATCGGCTCCAAAAAGGACGCAGAAAAAATCAAGGAAGATGTAAAAATCTTTCTCCAAGAAAAACTGCATTTGGAAATGTCCGAGGAAAAGACGAAAGTCACCCATTCCAGTAAGCCGGTACGCTATCTGGGGTACGATTTCAAAGTAATCCATTCCAAGAACATGAAGCGTTGTAAAAACGGCGACATGAAACGGGTGTGGTATGGAAAAGTATTCCTGTATATGCCGAAAGAAAAATGGATTAAAAAAGCGATGGAACGGGGAGCGATACAGGTGAAACGCAACAATGACACAGGCAAAGAAATGTGGCGTCCTATGCCAAGGAAAGACCTGATGAACCGCAGCGATGCAGAGATTGTGTCTACTTTCAATTCCGAAATTCGAGGGTTATATAACTTCTATCGGATAGCAGAAAACGTAGGCGCATTGCACAAGTATTACTACATGGTGCGGTACAGCATGTTAAAAACTCTGGCAGGAAAGCACAGAACGAATGTCAGTGTTATTAAGAAGCGGCACATGGTAAACGGAGTACTGAGAATCCCATACGATACAACTAAGGGACGTAAATACTGCGAATTTTACCATGATGGATTCAGAAAGCACAGCGACGGCTATGACAATGTGGCAGACGTTATGCCGAGTTATAGGAAATATGACAGCAGGCACACGATAGTAAACCGCATAAAAGCCGGAGTATGCGAGATTTGCGGGGAACATGCAGACTATTTATGTATGCACCACGTAAGAACGCTGAAATCGCTGAAAGGCAGGGATATATTTGAGCAGAAAATACTGAAAATGAGAAGAAAATCTCTGGCTCTCTGCCCTGACTGCTTTGAACTCTTACACGAAACCAAAGAATCAAGGTGATTCATGGAAAGCCGGATACGCTGAGAGGTGTACGTCCGGTTTGGGAGGCGGCTCCCTGAAACCTACTGATGAAAGTCAGCAAGGCGCAGGGTGCCTACCTCATACCTGATGCAATGCACATCCAAGGCATACCCGACCTCGTTTGTGGTCACAGACCCCAAGGGTTATAATTATCTAGGATAAAGCAAAGATGCGTTTACAAAATCGGAAAAGTATCGTATCTTTGTTACATATCGTACCCCCCTACTAAAAACACAAAGAAGGTGAAACTATGGCAAAATCCAACCAAGGAAAAATCACGGCACTGTACGAAAGGCTTTCCAGAGATGATGAACTGCAAGGTGAATCCAACAGCATTCTGAATCAGAAAAAGTATCTGGAAGATTACGCTCGCAAAAACGGCTTTAACAATATCCAGCATTTTACGGACGATGGATACAGTGGAACAAACTTCAACCGTCCCGGCTTCCAGTCCATGATTGCCGAGATTGAAACCGGGCATATTGCAACTGTCATTGTAAAGGACATGAGCCGTTTCGGACGCAATTATCTGGAAGTTGGATTTTACACAGAGATTCAGTTTCCTTCAAAGGGTGTTCGGTTCATCGCTATCAACAACAATGTTGACAGTGCCAATCCCACAGACAATGACTTTACCCCTTTCCTGAATATCATGAACGAGTGGTACGCAAAGGATACCAGCAATAAAATCCGCGCTGTGTTCAAATCGCGGATGCAGGATGGCAAACGGTGCAGCGGCAGTATACCCTACGGTTATAAGCGGGTTCCCGGTGATAAGCAAACTCTTCATGTAGATGAGGAAGCAGCTTCCGTTGTCCGCAGAATCTTCGATATGGCAGCCAGCGGTGCCAGTCTTGCGCAAATCGGTCAGACGCTTTCGGACGAAAAAGTGCTGATTCCGTCTGCATACGAAGAACGGCATCATCCCGAAGCTGCCCGAAACCATTCGTACCACGACCCCTATCGGTGGAATACGACCACCTTGACCTATATTCTTGACCGGCAGGAATACCTCGGCCATACAGTGCTATGTAAAAGTATCCGTGAGAACTTCAAGTTGAAAAAGCGCCGTGCTGCAACCCCGGAAGAAAGGATTATATTCAAAAACACTCATGAGGCTATCATCGACCAAGAAACATGGGATCAAGCACAACGTCTGCGCAAGAGGAATCCGAAAAAACTTCCGAGCGGAACATACTCACACCGTCTAGCCGGGATGGTATTCTGCGCCGACTGTGGCTCCCGAATGAGCTTTTCCAGCCCCGAATCCAAACATCGGGATTCTGATGTAGTGTATGATTCGGATTCTTCATGGCAGTGCAGCAAATACCGTAATATGTACGTTTCCTGCACATCCCATTTTATCAAGACCTCAACCATTGAAACCGCTATTCTCAATGCAATCAAAGCGATGACAAAAGAAATTATTGAAAATGAGGATGAATTTGCCAAGCAGCTTCAAGCTGCATGGGAAAACCAAAACACACAGGTATCTTCCGAGAGTAAAAAAGAACTGCATTCAGTTCAAAAAAGAATGGACGAGTTGGACGCTTTGATTCGGAGCCTATATGAAAACAGCGTCTTAGGAAAAATCCCCGAACGACAGTATCAACGTTTGATGGCGCAATATGATGATGAACAAACTGTCTGCGAAGCTCGCATTGCCGAGTTGAAGAAAGAACTGGACAACGCTGAAACAACGAAGGTTGATCTGAAACGCTTTATCAAACTGATTCGGAAATACAAGGACTGTGACACGCTGACAGATGAAATGCTGTACGAACTGGTAGAAAAAGTGGTGATTCATTCCGCATCCGGCGGACGGACGATCTACCGTCAGCAGCAAATCGACATCTACTTCAATTTTATCGGTGACACGTTCCCTAGTCAAATTGAGATTAGTCGCGGCGACAAGAAAAATCTTACAGAACAGCAACTTGCCAAGCGTAAGAAATATCAGAAAACTGCCGGGGAAAACCGCAAAAAGAAACGTGCTGCTCTGCGTGAAGCTGCTAAAACTGATCCACAGGCGGCAGCAGAGTATGAAGCCCTCTTGCAGAAAGGCCGTGAACGGTGCCGCAAGTATGCCCAAAATAAAAAGCCGGCTCAACAGGAGCCTGCTGATACAGTCCCCATTCAATTTGAACCGTCTTTTGAAACGCCTGAAGAAATGAAAGGAGAATCCGCATGAACGAACTAAAAAAATTCATCCATGACAACGCCAACGGTCTGGACTACACTCTTGTCAATGACCACTATCTGCCGAACCTGACCGCAGCAGCCACGGCAGAGCAGGACCCCACCGGGCGGTGGGGCCGCTTACATAAAATGTATCTGAAGGAGCAGCATCCCATCCGGTATAATCAACTGCTCCTGTCCGGTGAGTTGGGCGGCTATCTTGCCAAGCTGGACAAGCAAGCCGAGGAACAGCTTGCATTGACCGTCCAGCAGATGCAGGAAGCCGAGGGCGTGACCGAAGCCCTGAAAGCTGCCGATCAACTGGAATGGGTGCGCCGGATGAACAGCATCCGCAACCGTGCCGAAGAGATCATCAAGACTGAGCTGATTTTTGTCTAATACAATATCGCATCTCTGACCGCCCTGCACAACGCACGGCGGTCTTTTTTGTTACATCGGGTCTGCACAGGGCAGACCTTTTTTAATACGGAGGTACAAGCCTATGAAACTGACGTTTGATGAAAAGAAGCTGCTCTACACCTATGGCTGCGCCGATCTGGAGTTGACCCGCAAGCGGCTGTACGAGATCGCCGGGCTGACGGTTGACCCCGACCAGAACAAGCTGGTGCTTGACTTCTGCCGGAAGCTGGAGGACGAAACGCTGGCAGACTGGTACGACCAGATGTTCTACTTCGTCCGTGCCGAGATGGAGCATTATACCATGATGCAGAAAATGTCACGGGACATCGAAGAGGACGAGGACTGGGGTCCGACCATCTTTGACGAATCCGAGGAGGAAGAACTGATTGACGATGTTTAAGCTGGAGACCATGATCTACGCCAGTGAGGACGGAACGAACAGCGTGTTTACGCTGAATCCCGCCTTGCAGAAACAGCTTGCCGCTCTTGCCACACAGCACCCGGAGGTGTGCCAGCGGAAGGCAAGGGGGGAAGCTGGCGGGGTGACGTATCAGGTCAGGGGCGCTGCGCTGTCTATCCAGCCTGTGCGGGCATCCTGAAAGCGATAACCAATCTGCTATGGTAGAATAAAGAGCAACGGGCAAAGCGTCAGGAGGGATGCTTTGCCCGTTTTACATAGAACGATGAAATTCACTTTTAGCAGAAAGGGGCGATTTATTGGGAAATTTATATGGCTATATCCGGGTCAGCACCCGTGACCAGAACGAGGACCGACAGTTGATTGCACTGCGGGAACTGAAAATCCCGGAGAAAAATATTTTTATGGACAAGCAGTCCGGCAAGGACTTCAACCGTCCGCAGTACAAGCGGCTGGTGCGAAAATTAAAAAAAGACGATCTGCTTTATATCAAAAGCATTGACCGACTTGGGCGCAACTATGCGGAAATTTTAGAGCAGTGGCGGCTGCTCACCCAAACAAAGGGCGCTGACATCGTGGTGCTGGATATGCCACTGCTGGACACCCGGCGCGGCAAAGACCTGATGGGCACCTTCCTGAGCGACATTGTGCTGCAGGTGCTTTCCTTTGTGGCGGAGAACGAGCGCACCAACATCCGGCAGCGGCAGGCGGAGGGCATTGCAGCGGCAAAGGCTCGCGGTGTGAAGTTTGGCCGACCGCCCCGGCCGCTTCCAGACAACTTCTATGAGGTGCATAAAGCATGGAGAGATAAGAAATTGACCCTTAAAGAAGCTGCGGAAACCTGCGATTTACCCGTAGGTACGTTCTATGGGAAATCTATCCAATTTGAAAAGTCCACCTAAGCAAACTCCTTGCAAAATTTTGAAAGGTGTACTTTTCAAAATTTTGCAAAGCTCACTCTTTATAAGGCATTATGCCACAAATCTCGCTTTAATTCAAGAGAAATTGGAAGTTTCAACGAAAATATATCATCGTTTTAAAAAGTACACCTTTTAAATTCAAAGAACACTTCGAAGCAACCGCTAACCCAAAAGTGAGTATGCTATTTTCAGCTATAATATTAAGTTCCACTACTGTAATTATAGGATGTCTTGTCGTGTTAATTACCGAATCTTTGTACAACTTGCTCTACAACCTTCCATCCGCTCCACCTGAAATGGGTGGCTTGCTTGGGCAATCAAAAAACACAATTAATACCATTTTTGTCGATTCAGGAAAAATATCTTTTAGGAAATCTTGCCAGTATGTTCCCAATGAATTGCTTTTGAATCAAACAATATCGGACTGGGACGCTCAAGGAATTATTTTTAAAGGAATATTTCACACCCATAAAGAGGGGCACGGATGTCAATGCTTGTCATCTGCGGATATTGTCTATATTCGATCAATTATGAATGCTTATGTGAAAAAGTTGTATTTTCCGATTGTTATTCCTCATACTGGAGTTTTCCCTTATCTCGCAGTTTATGATCAATTATCCGGACTTTCTATTACGCCCGAAGAATTGAATCTGACACTTTAATACAATAAAAAGGAGAAAAACATTATGGACAAAAACAATATAACCTCTGTGAAAATTCCTGCGGGTGCCTTTTGCGGACACAACTGTTCTGACGGATGTATCTATTGGAACCCTTATGACCGTGATAGTAATGGCCGCCAGTACTGTTCGCATTATGATGCTTACTACTATCCGAGAGAGCGCCAAGGATGTCTTAGTTATGAAGACTAATTGCTTCGATTGCACGGAGGGCGTACCCCATGATGTGGCATTTCTATGAGATTCCGTACATTCCCGATTTAGAGCTAGTTAAATATCAATCTCTTGGTGAACAAGGTATAGATGGTATTCTTGAGCGACATAATCGTTTTTTACGTCAATGGCAAAGGAATACTGTTCTAATCCATACAACCCTACATTTTTTCCTTAGCTATACTCATGAACGTCCAAAAGGGAGTCGTCTGCAAATTTTCTTGGCATTTTCTTCCGATCAGACTGTAAACTTTGAATCAATAGATGCGCTTATGCAAGCAAGTCCTTTAGCTGACTACTATAAGATTGCTCCTATTGAAGATGTTCCTGTTTGCTTGCGGAAATCATTTACAAATATTCTTCTAGTCAAAAAACAAGAACAAACACGTCTTTCCACAGGAGATACGCTATTTACAGTCGAAGGCTGGAAATCCAATCCCAAGTCACGTCTTTATGAAATGGAAAAAACCGCAGAGGCTCTTAATGAGGATATGGTTTATCATATTTCAATCTATGGAAGTGACACCTATAAAACTGCACAGCAGGCCTTACAAAAGCCTATCGCAATTCTACGTGAGAAAGCATTGGGCCGTAGTGGGCAAATCACCCTCGCCGATAACAAAAATCGTCCGCGAGATGTCTCAGCCGAAGAAACCCTACGGATATACGAAGAGTTTTTATCAGATGTTGCCAAATCGCCTTGTTTTTTTGCCAACATTTTACTTTACGCAAACCAAAAAAGTAGTGCGCATTTTTTGATGGATGCTGTCTGCGGAGAAGCTATCAAAGAAGGAACTTGTGAAATTCAGGAAATTCCCAGTACGGCCACACCGTTGGAATTGCAGGAAGTAAATCAGCCTTACTGCAATCTTCTACCACCCTCTTTAGCATTCTGGCCAACCGCTTATACACTTGATGAACTTTCTTCTTTCTTTCGGCTTCCAATACTATTTGATGGCGAGAATATCGAAATAAAGAAGGAAACTGCTCCGAAGTTGGAGCAAACTGGCATTTACCTTGGACAAACCAACAATGGGTTGAGCGCTTTTATCGATGCATCATCCTTCAAAAAACACGCTTTCATATGTGGTGTTCCCGGCTCTGGTAAAACTAACACCATGCTGCATCTCGCTAATAGCCTATGGCATCATAAAAAGCTAATCAAGGATGATACCGATAATTTGTCGGTCACTTTTAAAGAAGAAAGTGATCCTATTCCTTTTTTGGTTTTGGAACCCGCCAAGCGTGAATATCGAGAACTTTCTAGGTATGATATTCCAGAGTTAATTATTCTTTCTCCTTCAGCTAGTACAAAATTTCCTATGAGGTTGAATCCCTTCGAATTCCCGAAAGGACTCACACTTTCAGAACATATCTCTAAACTGTGTCAGGTTTTTGAGGGTGCTTTTCCGATTGCTCCACCAGCTCCTTTTATATTGGATAAAGCTATCGAAGGTATTTATCGAGCACATGGTTGGAATACCAATGATATTAACACCGGGGAAAAAGAATATCCGACCATGTCGGAATTATATGATCGCTTTCAAAAAGAACTTAGCCAAACAACTTATGACAGCGAAATTCAAGGTAATATTCAATCTGTTCTGGAAATGCGTATTGGCAGTCTCCTACGTCGGGAAATGAAGGACATTTTTGATGTAAAACACTCTACATTCTCTCCAGAGGAATGGCTAAAGCACCCTGTCATTGTAGAACTCGAATCGTTAGGAGAAGGTCCTGCCAACTTTGTTACGTTGTTATTATGTACCCTCATTCGAGAAACTTTGAAAGCCTCTCCTCGTGCAGATGAAGAAAAGGTTGTCCGGCATATCATTTTTATCGAAGAAGCCCATAACCTTATCGCTCCTGAAGCACAAGTAGCATCTGGTCAAGATTCAAATCCTAAAATTGCTGCTACAGCATATATCGTTAAAATGTTAGCAGAGGTTCGTGCTTTACGCGAAGGTATTATCATCGCAGACCAGCTTCCTACTGCTATGGCACCTGAAGTTATTAAAAATACTAATATCAAGCTGATTCATAGACTTACCTCTATAGATGATCGACAACTGATTGGCAGCACAATGTCTGCTAGTGGCATTCAACTAGAACATGTTGCAGTTTATCGTCCGGGTGAGGCCCTAATGTCTTATGAAGGACTTCAGCGACCATTTGAACTCAGAATTCAAGAGCAAAAAGGTCATGGTTCTGAAACGCCCAATGACGACGAACTATATGATATTATGCTTCACAAGCCAGCATTTTTTCAGTTGGCGCAAAAAGAAGAAAATCTAAAGCTAGAAACTCTAAAAGAAAATGTTAAATCACTAAAGAAAAAGGAGGTTGAAGCTCTTTGTGCACTCTCCGAATATGACTCATCCGTACATACATCCACTCAAATCACAGATTTCTATTGGCACATGGAAAATATTTACACCTCGATTGTAATACTTCGTTCACAATACCGAAGAGACTGTCAGGCGATAAATGAACTTTTCATTTCAGCCGAAAGAAAAGCGATGTTGGATGAATTGATTCGCAGTATAGGAGAATCTCTCCAACAAAAAATCAAAAATAACGTTGTTTTTCTTGATTCGAATGGCCAATTAGAATGAGGTATTATTATGGCTGAAAATTTTAGTATTGAGCATTCCAGAACGAAAATCACTGAGGTAAAGAAAACTATTGAAGATAAAAAACAAAAGCTGGACGAGTTAAAGCAACAAAAAAAGAGTCTTATGGATGCCGGGCTTGCGTTGGATTCTTCAAATTTAGATTCAGCTGTTCAAGCTACCCTTATGGAAAGCATTAACGATTCTCTGCGTGATGTTGAGAACAAAGCTTATGACGTTTCGAAGGATGCAAATCAGAATCTACAGAGCCTTGAACAAATCCGGCAAAATGTTGACGATGAAATCACAGATAGTCAAAAGGCGAAGAAGAAACTCGACCAAACCAAGAAGCTGTTAGACACATTAGGTGTTGGAAAATCATTGGAGAAAGGAGTAAACAAGCTGGATGACCACTTACAGGAAGCAACCGGCTTAAAAGGTGAAGTCATTTCAGCTATGCAGGATTTGGAAAAAGTCTACCGTCAGTTAGATCAAATTTAAAATGGGAGGAATTATTTATGGGCTTACTCGGATCTCTTTTTTCGGCAGCCGCCGATATCGCAAAGGAAACTATCACAGAAACAATGAATCAAAATGAAACCGAAAAATTCATTAAGATAATGATGGAGCGCGATGCTCAAAACGCTGAAGCAAATGAAAAACTCTATCAAGACTGGCTCACGCATGAAAGAAGCAACTATTTTGCGGCTAAAAAGAATACTATCATTCATGATGCCTTTGATGTTCTGATGGATTCTTTTGAGGATACCGGAAAATTTGATTTTTCTGCTGTGGATAGTTTGAGCGATGAACTGAAGAGCAGCGATAGCTATAAGCAGGAGGCAGCTGATGTTGTTAATCAAGCAGGCTACGTCTACTACACTGTGCCAATTGACTATAATAAAGCTGGACAGTGGTTCTCTCTTGCAGCGGAAAAAGGCAATAAGGATGCTGAAGATGTATTGCGCAACCATCTAAGGTACAACCGTTTTACTAAGAAATGGGATGCTATTCGCTAATCGTATAAATCTTTTTATATAGCTCAAGAACCAGCGTATCTGTGAGATTCCAAAGCTCATAGATGCGCTGCTCCTTTTTTAAATCATTAGAGGAGCGTGATGCCATTGACCCAACCAAAAAACAGCCTATCCTACCTCCGCAGCGAAAAATCCAAAGCCGAACAAAAGCTGCGCTCTTGTCAGCACCGGGAGAAAATCCTTGAACGTCAGATGTCAAAGCTGAACCGGAGAGAGCGTGTGCATCGCCTTTGCACTCGTGCCGGAATGCTGGAAAGCTTTTTGGTCTGTCCGGGAGAACTGACCGACGATCAGGTGATGGAGCTTCTGAAGATCTCGTTCCGTCAGCCGGAAGTCGTACTGGCTCTTGCAAAGATGGTGCATGATGTTCACGAACGCAGCAACGTCCAAAACCCTTTAGAATAAAGGGCGCAATTATACACCGTTCCGGTGAAATTGCGGTCTTGCAGACGGCTCGATGAAATCGAAGCTGGCGTTTGTGCGCCAGCCCGATTCCATCCCAAGGAAAACTGCATTTTCCTTGCGCTGCTACCGCAGCTATCCTTTTGCTCGCTACCATAAAACACGCATAGAAAAAGCCGATTGGAAACAGCAACATTTCCAATCGGCTTATCTTTTTGTTAGGCAGATTTCTTTTCAGCTAATGCCCGGACTTCCTCAATTGAAAGGTCGGTGTACTTTGCCACCTTTTCACAAGGCACACCATCTGCCAACATTGCCAATGCGTGTTTGACCGATGTTTCATGCTCGGTTTCATCCCGCATCTTTTCCATAGCTCTGCACATAGCTGCCACTCCCTTCGTGTCTTCTTTGAAATAACGAACCCTCTGTGCCAAAATGGAATAATTCATATCCTTCGAGTTGGTACAGAAAAAGTCGTGCATCAGTTTTCCTAATGCGGTTTCGTCCTTGATTTGTGAGTTTACATAAACGATGTGAGCCTGATCATTAAAAAACGTTCCAGTTTCCCGAATTGTACGGTCAACATGATAAATTGGAAGGCCGGCCTTTAATACGTCATTTTCGGTGATAAAGATAACGTATGTTTCGTTCAGCGCATCGTAATCATCGCCCGCATCAGTCAAGTTTGCATCCAGCAGACTGCTATTGTACCGTGCGCGTTTTTCACTAGCACCACGGTCACTGCGCTGCACCTCAATATTATATGCACGGTTTTCCCGATCCACTGCCAAAATATCCAATCGGACTGAACGGCCTTGCAGATTTTTGATGCTGTACTGACCATGAACCTCTTTAACGGTCAAATCATCCCGTTTCAAGATGATCTGCAAAAGAAACTCAGCACAGGCGCGTTCTTCAAACACCGCAGCCATGAAATCATCATCAATCAACCGCAATCCACGCAGCCGCTGCAAATCTTCTTCATGTTTCCGTTCAAAATCCAACTCTTGTTGTGATTTTCTTTCCGACATTGGTTCACCAACTTTCTGCTTGCTTATTCAAATTAATAGTACCATAAGTTCGTGATTTTTACAAGAGAACGATTCAAATATCATCAACGGGGGTGATGCCTATTCCGTGTCCGCATTTCAAAATTACTATCGTCAAACGCAGCCAAGGGCAGTCCGCTGTTGCCGGGGCCGCTTACCAGAGCGGCGAACGGCTGTTCAGCGAGTACGACCAGAAAACAAAATTTTACAACAAGAAGAAAGAGCTTGTCCATGCTGAGATTATGCTGCCGTCCCATGCGCCGCCCGGATATGCAGACCGGGCAACCCTCTGGAACGCCGTAGAAGCCGTAGAGAACCAATGGAACTCGCAGCTTGCCCGGCGCATCGTGCTGGCTTTTCCGGTGGAAATCCCGAAGGAGCAGTATCTGTCCATGATAAAGGAATTTTGTCAGGAGCAGTTTGTTTCCAAGGGCATGATCGCTGACTTTGCCATCCATGACAAGGGCGATGGTAACCCACACGCCCACATTCTGCTGACGCTCCGAGCAATAGACGAATACGGCAAGTGGTTGCCGAAAGCCAGAAAGGTTTATGACCTTGATGAGAACGGTGAGCGCATCCGGCTCCCCTCCGGCAACTGGAAGTGCCACAAGGAAAACACGGTGGACTGGAACGACCAGAAGTATGCCGAGGTCTGGCGGCATGGCTGGGAGACCATTACCAACCGCTATTTGGAAGCGGCTGGCCGCCCGGAACGTGTTGACCT
>ERZ779762.909-NODE-909-length-18024-cov-4.173632_pt1 | contig 18024 bp, 9 predicted proteins | sample MGYA00511887_ERZ779762 | MGnify/ENA primary metagenome ERZ779762 (study PRJEB29588, sample SAMEA2163052) | human gut metagenome | biome: human gut; feature: human-associated habitat; material: faeces | place: Denmark | collected 2008/2010 ...
TGGGCGTAGGATATTTGAGAGGAGCTGTCCTTAGTACGAGAGGACCGGGATGGACTGACCTCTGGTGTACCGGTTGCACTGCCAAATGCATGGCCGGGTAGCCAAGTCGGGACGGGATAAACGCTGAAGGCATCTAAGCGTGAAGCCCCCCTCAAGATGAGATATCCCATTCGAAAGAAGTAAGACCCCTTGAAGACGACGAGGTAGATAGGGCAGAGGTGGAAGTGCCGTAAGGCATGGAGCTGACTGTTACTAATCGGTCGAGGGCTTGACCTGAAATGCAAAACAAAAGTTTTGCAGAAAATGGTTGTGTTCGGAAAGAAAGTATGGTATGATGTATAGGTGTTAAGTGTATGCGGTTTTGAAGGTATATCAAATATCTTCAAAATAGTTATTGTGGCCCGGTGGCTCAGCTGGTTAGAGCGCCGCCCTGTCACGGCGGAGGTCGTCGGTTCGATCCCGATCCGGGTCGCTTTAAAAAGTCTGCGGAAGCAGGCTTTTTTCGTGTATAAAATTTCTTCCAGCTATAAAAGATGCCGTATTCCAGACATAGAAAAAAGTCTGAAAGACGGCATCTTGCTTAACAGATAAATTAACGGATAAAGTTTGTGCCGACGCGCGGTTCCTTTTCCGGAAGACCAAAGGATTCTTTTCCGAGCTGGATGCTCTTCATCAGAAAACTCATATTCCGTGCAAGGGTACGCATGATCTGCAGGCCTTCGAGATCTTGCTGTGCCTCATCCGCATTATTTCCATGGATACTGTTCCAATACTGGCCGGAAGCAACCGGCATGCCGGAGATGGTGAAGTATTTGTTCAGCTCATCAAAGGTAGCGGAAAGACCGCCGCGGCGTGCAGAGACAACCGAAGCGCCGACTTTCATGGTCTTGTCAAAGTGTGTGCTGTAGAACAGCCGGTCAAGAAAAGCAATAAGTGTTGCATTTGCAGATGCATAATAAACCGGACTTCCGACAACAAGGCCGTCAGCCTCTTCAAATTTCGGAGCAACCTCATTTACCATATCGGAAAAAGCACATTTTCCGAGCTTGGAACAGGCACCGCAGGCAACACAGCCGCGGATATCTTTATTTCCGATATGTACGATTTCCGCCTCAATACCGTTTTCTGTAAAGACTTTTTCCATTTCGTGCAGGGCAGTATAAGTGCTGCCTTTTGCGTGAGGACTTCCGTTGATTAATAATACTTTCATTTGCTGGTACCTCTCTTTCGTAATTTCCTTTATTATAACACCGGAAAAGATGCAAATAAAGACGCTTTTTTGGGCAAAAACTGATCTTAACAGAAATAGCTGCTGGACGGTATAATACAATCAGCAAAGAAGGCAAAACTTGCAATGGGAGGTTACCAAATGAAGATAGAGAGAATTCTGATTGAAGATCAGATGGCACCGATCGGGCTGGATGAGAAAAAACCGGCATTTTCCTGGCTGCTGACGGCAGAAGAAGGAGAACAGAATCTGATGCAGAGCGCATGCCGGATCGTTGTGCGCACCGGAGAAGATACTGTGTGGGACAGCGGAAAAATGGAAACCGGCGTATCAACAGGGATTGGTTATGAAGGAGAAGCACTGCAGCCCTGTACCAAATATGAGGTAAAAGCAGAGGTGTGGGATAACCACGGCGGAAAAGCAGAAGCAGAAAGTTCCTTCGAGACAGGCCTTATGGATTCTTTGTATGCAGCATGGGAGGGAGCTAAGTGGATCGGCGCACCGCATGCGACGGTATGCGCGGAAAACCGCGGTGTCTTTACGATCGAGAGTGAATTTCGGATGGAAGGCGGGAAGGGAGAAACGGGTATCGTCTTTGGAGCCAATGACTTCCGTCTGAACGATCATACGAAAAATGAGTTTGGCATGGAAGGGGAGAACTATATCCGTTATGCTGTGTGCCTTGAGGATGGAGATGCACGCCTCGAAATTTACCGCGTGGGCTATGCGCCGGAGGATACAGCGGAAAAACCGTTTGCCGTTACGAAACTGGTCAACTGGAAAGAGAAAACACAGGAAATCCTGACACCAGAGAATGCCGATGCCTTTCATAAGCTGACCGTAGAGGTTGACGGCAATGTGGCATACGCCTATGTCGACGGTATCCTCGTGGATGCCATTGAAGAGCATGGATTTTTTGGAACGAAAGTATCAGGCCGCCAGCTGAATCCGAGAGGAAATAACGATGTGCTGCCGTATCCGAGACTGAATGAGATTGGATTTTATGCAGGAAAAGGGACGACAGGATATTTTAAGAATCTGACCGTAAGAAACGTAAGAAAACCATCCGCGGAAATTGTTCGTGAGACGCCGGAAGGACGGCTGGATGGGGGAAAAAGTATCTTTGCGGATCAGATTCCGGTGGAAAACGGATACTTTAAAGTAGAAGACAGCCAGATTACGGCAGATCCGTCCCATCATTCAATTCCAATGCTGCGGTCGTGTATTTCCTGCCAGAAAGAGAAAAAACTGGCATCGGCACGCCTTTATATTACTGCGCGCGGTATCTACGACTGCCGGATCAACGGACAGGAGATCACGGAAGATCTGCTGCGTCCGGGTCTGACACAGTATGACCACAGAATAAACTATCAGACATATGATATCACAGGGCTGATGAAACCGGGCCGAAACGGAATCGGCGTGACGCTGGCATCGGGCTGGTGGAGCGAGGCACAGACCTTTGTGGTGAAGAACTTCAATTACTTTGGAGACAAGGAGAGTCTGCTTGCCAAGGTTGTCATGAAGTACAAGGACGGCAGCCGCGAGGTCTTTGGAACAAATACCGAGGATTGGAAGTATTTCGGAGAAGGTCCTTACCTGTTTTCCAGCTACTTTGCCGGAGAGCAGTACGATGCGCGCCGGGCAGAGGTTTACGAAACTTATTCTCTGCCGGAGTTTGATGACAGCACCTGGGAAAAGCCAGTTGTTGTGGATACCGTCATGATCGAAGAGTTCTGCACGATGCCGGGCTTTGGACGGTCCTGGCCGGCGGTTCATGAGCAGAAGCCGGAATATATCGGTGAGTACGATGCGCCGGTGCGGATTGTGGACCGGAGAACGGCAAAGACGAGAAAAGAGCTGTTCCCGGGTGTGTATCTCTACGATCTGGAACAGGAGATGGCCGGTGTACCGCGGATTACACTGCATGAGAAGGCGGGCACAAAGATCATCATCCGCTATGCGGAGGTGCTTTATCCGGATCTGCCGGAGTATGCCGGAAAAGAAGGCACGATGATGCTGGAAAATTACCGGGATGCGACGAGTACGGATGTTTATATCTGCCGCGGCGGGGAAGAGGTGTTCCAGCCGAAGTTTACCTTCCACGGCTACCGCTATATTGAGATCAGCGGTGTGGAGCATGCGCCGGAGCTGGAAGAAGTAGAGAGCCTTCAGTATTCTTCTGTGACGGAATTCCATGGAAGCCTTACGAGTAGCCATAAACTGCTGAACCGGTTTGCTGAGAATGTTTCCTGGTCACAGAAATGCAACTTTATCAACATTCCGACCGACTGCCCGCAGAGAAATGAACGCATGGGCTGGGCGGGCGATACGCATATTTTCTGCCATACGGCGCTCAACAACAGCAGCCTGAAGAAATTCTATGAGCGGAACCTGCAGGCGATGCGTGATCTGCAGACACCGGAAGGCCAGTACCCGGAGATTGCACCGGTGGGCGGCGGATTCGGCGGCATTACGTATGAGTGTGCGAGTATTTTTATGGCGTGGGAACTGTATGAGCAGTATGGGGATATCCGCACACTGGAGAAATTTTATCCTGGCATGCAGAAATATATGGACTATATGAAGGATAAGGGTCTGCCGGGAACGAAGGTAAATCCGGCGATCGGACCGCTTGGCGACTGGCTGGCACCGGAAGAGACGGATCTGCTGCTTTTATGGAATGCATTCTATTATAAAGAAGCCGATCTGATGAGCCGGATTGCAGGTGCGCTCGGAAGAACAGAGGAGCAGCATCAGTATGAGGCGCTTGCTGCGAAGGTGAAGAAATTCTGGAATGAGACATTTGTACTTCCGGATTCCGGAAAGACCTGCAATGCGGACGGAACGCTGTGTGATACGCAGTGCTCGTATGCAATTGCACTGTCTTATGGTGTGGCAGAAGACAGAAAGAGAATAGGAGAGCATCTGATCCGAAAGACGAGAGCGATCGGCCATACGGTCGGAACGGGATTCTTTGGAACGGGTATTCTGAACCAGATGCTGACCGAGCAGGGCGCTGTGGAGGATGCCTGGAAGATGATGCTGCAGACGGCATTCCCGTCGTGGCTGTATCCGGTGACCCAGGGAGCGACGACGATCTGGGAGCACTGGGATTCCTACACGAAGGAAAAAGGCTTCGGCGGACAGAATGCGATGAACTCGTTCAATCATTATTCTCTCGGAAGCGTTCTTTCCTGGCTGTATCACACGGGACTTGGTATCCAGAGAGACGAGACAAAACCGGGTTATCAGCACATTCTGCTGAAACCGCAGCCGGGCCCGCTCGAGTTTATGAAAGGTTCCGTAGACAGCCCGTACGGCGTGATTTCTGCCGGATGGGAGCGGAAAGGTGACAAAATAGAGTATCAGGTTACGATTCCGGTCAATACAACGGCAACCCTGTTTAAAAACACGGAGGATCCGGCGGATACCGTGGAACTGGGAAGCGGAACATATACTTTTATGCTGTAAAAAGAAAACCCGAAAGGCTCCGGCAAAGAAATGGGAGACTTTCGGGCGGAAAGAGAAACGCTGTCGGAGAGAAGAGAACTCCGGCAGCGTTTTCTTTGTCATGCTTATTTTTCGGCAGTCATGTGCAGATGACGTTTGATCGCTTCAAAGCTTTCCTGGCTGATGACATGCTCGATGCGGCAGGCATCTTCCGTGGCGGTCTGCTCATCAACACCAAGGTTCATCAGGCCGCGGGAGAGGAGCTGGTGGCGCTCATAGATCATCTCTGCGATCGCGCGTCCGCTGTCGGTCAGGTAGATGTAGCCTTCCGGCGTTACGCGGATCTGCTCTTTTTCTCTTAAGTTTTTCATGGCAACGCTGACACTTGATTTTTTAAAGCCAAGTTCTTCTGCAATATCAACACCGCGTACAACGGGTTTTTTCTGACTTAAGACTAAAATGGTTTCCAAATAATTTTCTGCGGATTCGTTCGTTTTCAGCAAGATGTTCACCTCGTTTTTCTAAATAGCTGAAGATTCATAAATATATATACATATAGAATAGCATATTTTTCGGAATAGGGCAATGATGGTTTTTGATGGTTTTTCTTAATTTCAGAAAAGTTGTAAGATTTCAGAAAAAAAAGACAATGAGGATAGAAGAAGAAAAGCAAGATAAAAGATGACAGGGGGCAAAAAGAGAGGTAAAATAGGAAAAAACAATGAAATTTAGATGGAGGTTAGAGCATACCATGGAACAGGTGATAAAGAAAAGACTGCAGCAGGTGATGGATGCGTCCGTTGCAAAAGGAGAGACACCGGGCTGTCTTCTGATGGTGATCAAAGACGGAGAGGAGCAGGTTTATCTGGAGAGCGGATATGCGGATATCGAAGCGAAAAAGCCGGTTTCCCGCGATAATATTTTCCGTCTCTACTCCATGAGCAAGCCGATTACCGCGACGGCCATGATGATTCTGGTAGAGCGCGGAATCGTCGATCTGGCGGATCCGGTCAGCAAGTATCTGCCGGGCTTCCGGAACCCGGTTGTATGTACAGCGGATGGGAAGATAGAAAAAGCGGAGCGGGAGATCCTTCTGGAGGATATTATGAATATGACATCCGGGCTGACGTACGGCGGAACGGATGAGACGGGACGGCAGACCGATGCACTTTTTCAGGAGGTGATCCACGGACTTAAGGAAGAAAACGGCGGAACGATCAGTACAGTAGAATTTGCAAACCGTCTTGGAAAAGTCCCGCTTCTGTATCAGCCGGGCCAGTCCTGGAGTTATGGAACGTCGGCGGATGTCGTAGGTGCGGTGATTGAGGTGGCAAGCGGCATGCGCTTTGGGGATTTTCTGAAAAAAGAAATTTTCGAGCCGCTCGGCATGAAAGATACCGATTTCTGGGTTCCGGCAGAAAAGCAGGATCGTCTGGCGAAGGTGTATGACTGCAGGGAGGGACAGCCGTCCGTCCGTTATCTGGACAATAACCTTGGCATTCAGAACGATATGGCGTACCGCCCGGCATATGAGGCAGGCGGAGCAGGCCTTGCATCTACCATCGACGATTATGCGAAATTTACGCAGATGCTGCTGAACGGCGGCACCTACAACGGTGTACAGATTCTCCGTCCGGCGACGGTAAAATTTCTGGGAGGCCACACATTAAGCGCGGTACAGCAGGCAGGCTTTGATAACTGGATCGGTCTGGAAGGATTTTCCTACGGAAATCTGATGCGTGTTCTGGTAGATCCGACGCGTGCGGTAACGCTGGGAAGCAAGGGCGAGTTCGGCTGGGACGGCTGGCTTGGATGCTACATGGAAGTCGTGCCGGAGCAGAATATGACATTTCTGATGATGACCCAGAAAAAAGATGCCGGAACGTACACCCTGTCCCGGAAGATCCGAAATATTATTTTCAGCGAATAGCTTTTCATGAGAGTGATTCTCAAGTAAGGCCTTCCGGCCCGTCAGATCAGACGAAAAAAGTGCCGGAAAAGAAACAACTTAACGAATCAGACGGAACATATGAGCAAATTGCTGTAAAACTACGTCGAATTTTGTCTAAAACGGATATTTGCAGTGAGACAGATGTATGCTATTTTAGTGTCAGTCGAAAATGAAGGCGATTTCATTACTACTTTCAGAAAAAACAGCAAAAAAGAGATATCGTGTAAGTTTTTGACCGATTTTGAAGGAAATAAAAGAAAAAATTCAAAATCATGAAAAGAAGACCAAAAAGCAGAAAGGATGCAGAAAATATGATTTCGTTACCGTTAAAGTTTGATGAAGTAGAGAGTGTAGAAGAATTTGTAAATATGGTGAAACGCCTGGATTACGACGTTGACGTAAAAATAGGACGATGCGTCTTTGATGCGAAATCCCTGATGAGTGTCCTGATGATCGCCGGAAACCCGGATGCGGTTGTGGAAGTCCATACGAACGATATCGAAGCATTTAAAAAGAAATTTAAGAATTACCTTCAGTAAGAAAAAAAGTCGGAAAGGCACTGTGTGTAAGATGCATGGTGTCTTTTTTGATGCACGAAAAAGCGGGTGAAGTATCTTGCCGGGGAGACGTGTGCATGGTAAAATAAAGTCTATTGGGATGGAAATAAGAGAATCAAAAGAACGGGCTGATGTAGAAGAAGTTTTTCGTAAAAAAGGAGGCACAAAGTGGAAGAAGAGAAACTGGAAAGAAGCATCAGAAAATCAGAGATTCCCGGACTTACGAGGGAAGAGGAGGAAGCACAGCTTGCGAAGGTGATCGGGATTGCCGAGCAGAATCTGGAACAGGCGAAGGCGGATATCCGGTCGGCGAATGAGGATCTGGCGGATCTGATGGAGACGTACGACGCAAAAGAGGCGGAAGGCCTGGCGCTCTGGAACAACGCGACGGCGAAGCTGAATGCGTACCAGCACGGCATGGCGCGGCTGGAAAAAGCGAGAAAGAAGCCGTATTTCGGGCGGATTGATTTTCAGGATCCGCGGCTTTCGTTTTTAGAGTCCTATTACATCGGGCGCGTCGGCATTTCCGATGAGAAGGCGGAACCGGTTGTGCTGGACTGGCGGGCGCCGATTTCCTCCGTCTATTATGAGAACAGCACCGGGCCGTGCAGCTATACGGTGAGTTCAGAGGGTACTTTTTCGATTGATCTGAAAAGAAAGCGGACGTATGAGATTGAAAATGACCATCTGAAAGACTTTTTTGATTCCGATGTGGTAGCGAACGATGAGCTGCTGACAAAGTATCTGGCGAAGAACAAAAAAGCGGTGCTCGGTGAGATCATTGCGACGATCCAGCAGGAGCAGAACCTCATTATCCGCAGATCCCCGAAGACGAATCTGATCGTACAGGGCGTGGCTGGTTCCGGAAAGACGACGGTGGCGATGCACCGGATTTCGTACATCCTCTATAATTACGAGGAGGACTTCCGGCCGGAGGATTTCTATATCATTGGAAGCAACCGCATTCTGCTGAACTACATTACCAGCGTTCTGCCGGAACTCGATGTGTACGGCATCCGTCAGATGACGATGGAGCAGCTTTTTATCCGGCTTCTGTACGAGGACTGGGACGAAGAAAAGTACACGGTACACACCATCGACCGCGCGGATGAGAAAAACAGCATAAAGGGCGGAAGCGGCTGGTTTTTCGATCTGGAAAATTTCTGCCGTACGTACGAGGCAGAGCAGATTCCGCGGGAGCCGGTGCGGCTGGAAAAAACGGGAACATTGCTTCTGGACGCCGAGTATATTGATAACTATTGCAGGGAGCAGTCCACACTTTCCATGGAAGGAAAGATGTGCATGCTGAACGAGATCCTGCTGGCAAAATTTGAGAACGAGGTTTCGGGAAAAGAAGTGACGTTTCCGGCGCGCGAAAAAAAGGCGCTGAAGCGGAAATACGAGAAATATTTTGGAGATGGAAAATGGCGGGGATCCATTTTTGATCTCTATTTACAGTTTCTGGAGCAGCAGGCGGAGAAAGGAAAAGCGGTGGAAGTGCCGGAAAACTCCTTTGATGTCTATGATCTGGCGGCGCTGGCATACCTCTATAAGCGGATCAAGGAAAACGATCCCGTGCGCGAGGCGAGCCATGTGGTCATCGACGAGGCGCAGGATTTCGGGATGATGGCTTACCAGGTGCTTCATTACTGTCTGCGTGACTGTACGTATACCATTATGGGAGATACGTCGCAGAATATCCATTTTTCCTACGGCCTGAACGACTGGGAGGAGCTGAAAAAGCTGATTCTGACCGGCACGTACGATGCGTTCGGCGTTCTGCGGAAGAGTTACCGGAACACGGTGGAGATCTCCGATTTTGCAAATGAAATCCTGCGGCACGGGGATTTTGCGATTTATCCGGTGGAGCCGGTGCTGCGGCATGGAACGACGGTGCAAAAGGAAGCGTTTGCGGATGAGGCTGCGCTTCTGGCAGCTGGAGTGCAGAAGATCAAAGCGTGGCAGGAGCAGGGATATGAGACAATTGCCGTTGTATGCCGGGATGAGGCAGAAGCGGCTGCGACGGCGCGGAAGCTGAAAAAATATGTGCCGGTTGTGGAGGAGGATCTCGAGACGGCAGAATTTGGCGAGGGCGTGATGGTGCTTCCGGTTGCGTATACGAAGGGACTCGAGTTTGACGCGGTGCTGCTTCTTGATCCGACAGAAGAAAAATATCCGGAGAATGACGGACAGGTAAAGCTGCTTTATGTAGCGGCAACGCGTGCGCTGCATGAGCTGGCAGTGCTGTATACGGGAAAACTCACAGGAATCCTTGCAAAGAAAGCGCCAAAGGGCCGTCACAATCAGGAATTTGCCATGGAGACGCTGACGAAGGCGAAAGAGTATGAGAAGGTTTCGCTGACGCAGAAGGAGGCGCGTGAGGAGAACCGCGCGATCGGCATCCAGGAGATGGACGAGCGGAACAGCCACGGACCAAAAAGGATTGTAATTAAGCCGGAGCAGATACCGGGAAGGGCGCCTGGAAATACAAGCACGACGGGAACAGCGGTGATGCCAAAAAGCAGTACGGGCATGCGGAAAGCAGCGGCAGAAACAGGAAAAGAAATTGCCGCAAAGACGATGCAGCAGCGTGCGCCGGAAGGAGTTTCTGCTGTCTTTGCCGGTGCCGCCTACCGTGGAAAGACAGGCGGCAAAGCACCGGGCAGCAGACCGGCGACTGCAGGAATACAGTCAGAAAAAGCTGAACAGCCAGAGCACATGAATACATCGCCCTACGCTTTTGGGGCAATTCCGGAAAATGAACTGCTGCGCATGAAGGGGCATTCGAGGATCAAGTGCGCGGTGAAATGGGCAAAGAAAGGAAAAGCAGCGGTTGAGATGGCGAGCATGTACGGCATTCTGCGCATCACGCCGATTACGCCGGAGGTCATCCGCATCAGCTTCGTAAAAGGTGTGACGGCAAAAGTCCAGGACACGTACTGGAAGCCAAAGGCGGATACCTCGTTCCCCTGGAGTGCAAAGGAATCGAAGACGGCGGTTCTTGTTGAGACAGAGAAGCTGCGTGTCATGGTGGAAAAAAAGGACGGCGCGGTGCAGTTCTTTACGCCGGATCACAAACTGGTTCTTTCCGAGAAACGAGACGAGCCGCGCATGATCGACGGCGGCATGACATGGACATTCTTTGACTGGAGCGGTTCCGAAAAGCTGAAAGCCAAGGGCATTCTCTCGACAGAGTGGCTGGATCTGACCGCGAAGGCGCGCTACGTCTCTTTTGGCGGAAAGCAGGCGCGGATGCCGCTTGTCGTCTCAACCCGCGGCTATGGTATTGCAGCCGCCGCTTCCAGAACGGCACTGCTGTGCAATGTGCGGACGTTTGGAACGTATCTTCATACCGCCGGGGACGGACAGATCGATTATTACTTTATTCTCGGAAAAGACCGGGATGAAATTATAAAACAGTATAAAGAGCTATAAAAGGAGCAGACATTTCATGAAAACTCTGGTAATTGCAGAAAAACCATCTGTGGCACGCGATATTGCACGCGTGCTCGGATGTGCGAAAAAAGAAAACGGAGCACTGGAAGGAAACCAGTATATTGTGACCTGGGCGCTCGGCCACCTCGTGACCTTAAAAGACCCGGAGGACTATGATAAAAAGTATAAGGAATGGAATATGGCAGTTCTGCCGATGATGCCGGAGAAACTGCAGATCAAGGTCATTCCGCAGACGGGAAAACAGTATCACGCTGTGACGACACAGCTTGCGCGGAAAGATGTCGGTGAGGTGGTCATTGCGACAGATGCCGGCCGTGAAGGCGAGCTGGTGGCGCGGTGGATTCTTGACAAGGCGCACAATCAGAAGCCGTGTAAGCGTCTCTGGATTTCGTCCGTTACCGACAAGGCAATCCGTGAGGGATTTGCCAGCCTGAAAGATGCGAAAGAGTACGATAATCTCTACCGGGCTGCTGTTTCCCGTGCAGAGGCGGACTGGCTTGTCGGCATTAACGCAACGCGGGCACTGACATGCAAATACAATGCACAGCTTTCCTGCGGCCGTGTGCAGACACCGACGCTCGCCATGATTGCACAGCGCGAGCAGGAAATCCGAGAATTTGTCCCGAAGCCGTACTACACCGTAACGGCAGCAGCAGGCGGCGCAGTATACACCTGGAAGGATGAAAAATCGGGCGGAACACGGATTTCTGATCCGGAAAAGGCAAAGCAGATCGCAGAAAAAGCAAAACGGTATCCGCTTGTCCTGCAAAAAGTAGAAAAGAAGAAAAAACAGAAAGAGGCGCCGCTGCTCTACGATCTGACGGAGCTGCAGCGCGATGCCAGTGCACGGTTCGGTTATTCGGCAAAACAGACCCTGAATCTGATGCAGAGCCTCTATGAGACGCACAAAGTCCTCACGTATCCGCGGACGGATTCGCGGTATCTGACAAAGGATATTGTACCGACTTTAAAAGAGCGCCTCGATGCCGTGAGTATCGGGCCGTACAAGACGCTGGCACAGCAGGCGAAGCGCCGTCCGCTGAAGGAAAAGCCAGGTTTTGTGAATGATGCAAAGGTTTCCGACCACCACGCCATTATCCCGACGGAGCAGTATGTGCAGCTTTCTGCACTTTCCAATGAGGAACGCCGCATTTATGATCTCGTGGTGCGCCGTTTTCTTGCGGTACTGCTGCCGCCGTGTGTATATGAAGAGACGGTGATCCAGGCTTCCATCGAAAAGGAATGCTTTACTGCGCGCGGAAAGCGCATGGTCGAGAAAGGCTGGCAGGAGGCGTACGAGGATAACCGGTACGACGAAGAGGATGAGGCGAAAGAAGAGGTGCGGGAGCAGAATCTGCCGCTTCTGGAGGCAGGCATGAAGATCGGGCAGCCGAAGATCAGTCTCCGCGAAGGAAAGACAAAACCTCCGGCACGCTTCACGGAAGGCACGCTGCTCTCCGCGATGGAAAATCCGGTCCGCTACATGGAAAACCGCGACAGCAGCCTGGTAAAAACGATCGGTGAGGCGGGCGGCCTTGGAACGGTTGCGACCCGTGCGGATATCATCGAGAAGCTGTTCCGCAGCTTTCTGCTGGAGAAAAAAGGCAATGAGATCTATCTGACCTCGAAAGCACGCCAGCTTCTGAAGCTGGTTCCGGCGGATTTGAAAAAGCCGGAGCTGACGGCAAGCTGGGAGATGCAGTTAAACGACATTGCAAAGGGAAAGAAGCGGCGCGATGTGTTTATGAAGGAGATCCGCAGCTACACGGTGGAACTGATCGATGAGATCAAGACGGAAGAGGGAACGTTCCGCCACGACAACCTGACGAACAAGAAGTGCCCGAACTGCGGAAAACGGCTGCTTGCGGTGAATGGAAAGAACGCAAAACTGCTCGTCTGCCAGGACAGAGAGTGCGGCTACCGCGAGACGGTTTCCCACACGACGAATGCGAGATGCCCGGTCTGCCATAAGCGCATGGAGATGATCGGAAAGGGCGAGGATGCGACGTTTGTCTGCGCCTGCGGCCACAAAGAGCGCATGACAAAATTCCAAGAGCGCCGCAAAAAAGAGGGCGGCGGCGTGACGAAGCGCGATGTGGCAGCTTATATGAAGAAACAGAAAAAAGAGGCCGAAGAGCCGGTGAACAATGCGTTTGCCGCAGCATTAAAAGGAATTAAATTATAAAAAGTGAGCGAGTTCTGCCGAAAATCAAAAAACGGCGGAACCCGCTTCTTTTGTTAAAATCGTTGAGGAAAAGGTCAAAAAAAGTGATTGTTTTATGCAGAGTTATGCCGTAAAATAGAAACAAATGATATAAGAAACAGGAAAATTCTGAAAATAACAACAGGGAGGTTTTTCAATGAAACAGACAGATCTGGAAAAACTGCTGGCGGATATGTCGCTGAAAGAGAAAGTAGATCAGATGCTTCAGTTAAGCGGAGCATTTTACCTCGGGGATGAAAACAGCGTCCTGACCGGCCCGGCAAATGACATGGGAATCGGAAAAGAGGACCTGGAGATGGCCGGTTCCATTCTCGGTGCAGCCGGTGCCGATACGATGAAAAAACTGCAGGATGACTACATGGCAAAACAGCCGCATCACATCCCGATGCTGTTCATGATGGATGTCATTCACGGCATGAAGACCATTTTCCCGGCGCCGCTGGCGCAGGGAGCCACTTTTGATCCGGAGCTCTCCGGCGAGTGCGCGTCTGCAGCCGCAAAAGAAGCATCCGCGGCCGGACTTCACGTTACCTTTTCTCCGATGGTTGACCTTGTGCGCGATGCGAGATGGGGCCGCGTTGTGGAATCCACAGGCGAAGATCCGTACCTGAACAGCCGCTTTTCCGAGGCGATCGTAAAAGGCTTCCAGGGCGATGATTTAAAAACACCGGGAAAAGTTGCCTCCTGCATCAAACACTTTGCAGGCTACGGCGGAGCAGTCGCAGGAAGAGATTACAACACCGTAGAGCTCTCAGAGCATACCTTCCGTGAATTCTATCTTCCGGCATACAAAGCAGGCATCGATGCGGGCGCAGCGATGGTGATGACATCATTCAACACGATCAACGGCGTTCCGGCGAGCACCAACAAATGGCTGATGCGCGATATCCTGCGCGGCGAGACGGGATTTGACGGCGTGCTGATTTCTGACTTTGCAGCCATTCTGGAAACCGTTGCCCACAGAAGCTCGAAAGATGCCGCCGATGCAGCGAAAAAAGCGCTGGAGGCAGGCGTGGATATTGATATGATGACATCCGTTTACGCCGCAAACCTCTGCCGTCTCGTAGAAGAAGGTGAAGTGGACGAGCATCTGATTGACGAGTGCTGCCTGCGGATTCTGGAACTGAAAAACAAACTGGGACTGTTTGAAAATCCATATAAAGATGCGGATGCCGAGAAAGAGAAAGCATACAACCTCTGCCCGGAGCACCGTGCACTGGCGAAAAAAGCAGCGGAAGAATCCTTCGTCCTGCTGAAAAACGACGGCGTACTGCCGCTCGACACTTCGAAAAAGATCGCATTTGTCGGCCCGTACACCAACAATCGTGAAATCAAGAGCAGCTGGTCCTTCACCGGCGACAGCAAGGACTGCGTGACGATTCAGGAAGCAGCCGAGAAAGTCTTCGACGCATCACGCACCACGTATGCAGAAGGATGCCCGGTTATCGGAAACGATGTGGAGCTGATCGGATTTACCGAGACGACACCGAAAAAATACAGTGAGGAAGAGCTTGCTGCCATGGAGCAGAGCGCACTACAGGCAGCAAAAGAGGCCGATCTCGTGGTAATGCCGATGGGTGAGCATTATCTGCAGAGCGGCGAGGCGACCAGCCGTGCCATGATCGATGTGCCGGAAATCCAGATGGAGCTGTTCCACAAAGTGCTGGCCGTCAACCCGAATGTGGTTGTCGTTCTGTTCAACGGCCGCCCGCTGGATCTGCGGGAAATCAGCGCTAAAGCAAAAGCCATTCTCGAGGTATGGTTCCCGGGAACCGAGGGCGGAAGCGCTGTTGTGGATGTCCTGACCGGAAAGAAAAATCCGTCCGGCAAGCTGCCGATGAGCTTCCCGTACTGCGTGGGCCAGGCACCGGTCAGCTACAACGAGTATTCCACCGGAAGACCGCATGTGCCGGGCAAGGACAAAGACCGTTTCCGTTCCAAATACCTCGACATCCCGAACGCACCACTGTTCCCGTTCGGATATGGCCTTGGCTACACCAGCTTTGCAATTTCAGATGTGAAACTGGACAAGGCAGAGCTTGGCATGGAAGATGAGATTAAAGCCTCCGTAACCGTGAAAAACACCGGCGATACAAAGGGAACCGAGACCGTACAGCTTTACATCCACGACGTAGCCGCATCTGTGGTACGCCCGGTGAAAGAGCTGAAAGATTTCTGCAAGGTAACCCTTCAGCCGGGAGAAGAAACCGAAGTCATCTTCAAAATCACAGAAGAAGAGCTTCGCTTCCTGACAGAAAATGAGCGTGTAGAAAGTGAAAACGGTGCTTTCGAAGTCTTCATCGGAAGCGACAGCACGACAGAGAATAAGGCAGAATTTGTGCTGAAAAAATAAGAAGCAATACTGGGATGTAGCGTAAGCGGAATCAAGATGGGGGTCTGAATCGCTACGGAAAGATAAAAGAAAAGCCAGCCACAAAAAGCGAAAAGAATTTTGCTTTTGCGGCTGGCTTTTTTCTGCCGGTACCGTATTGACCCTTCTGTTAAAACAAAGTAAAATAGAAATTGGTATTGGGACGAAAGAGAGGAAAAGAAATGGGGTACTTAGGAAACAAGTTACAGGGGAAATACCACAAAGACACATTCTAGACCGCCGTCAACATGGCGTGGCCGGCGATCGTGGAGTCGTTTTTCATTGCATTTGCGGGTCTTGTAGATTCGCTGATGGTAAGCTCGCTTGGCTCCTACGCAGTTGCCGCGGTCGGTCTGACGACACAGCCGAAGCTGCTTGGCCTGGCGTTTTTCTTTGCGCTGAATGTGTCGATTTCGGCTCTCGTTGCGCGGCGGCGCGGAGAGCAGAGGCAGGGTGCGGCGAATGAGACGCTGGTAACTGCGCTTGTATTTATTATCCTTGCGGCAGCTGCATTCAGTGTTGGATTTGTGGCGTTTGCAAGTCCGATTATCCATCTGTGCGGTTCAACGGCGGAGACTCATAATGGCGCAGTAACATATTTCCGTATCATCATGGGCGGTATGATTTTTAACTGTATCCAGATGGGGATCAACTCGGCACAGCGCGGTGCGGGCAATACAAAAATCACGATGCGCACAAATGTAACATCAAATACGATTAATATTATCCTGAATTATCTTCTGATCAACGGCCATTTCGGGTTCCCGGCACTCGGCATTCGGGGTGCGGCACTGGCAACCGTCACAGGAACGGTTGTCGGATGTGTGATGAGCATCCTTTCCATCACAAAGCAAGACGGATTCCTGAACCTTGGCTATATTCTGAAGAACAAAATTAAACCGACGCTTGCAGCGTTCATCAGCCTGGTCAGGGTCGGGTACAGTGTGTTTTTCGAGCAGGTTTTCATGCGGATCGGCTTTATGATGACGGCGATCATGGCGGCCAAGCAGGGAACCGATGCGATGGCGGCACACCAGGTCGGCATGAATATTATGTCGCTTTCGTTTGCGTTCGGTGACGGCCTCCAGTCCGCAGCGGTTGCACTGATCGGCCGGAGCCTTGGCGCAAAAAAGCCGGATCTTGCGAAGGAGTACGGCAGAACGTGCCGTCTGATCGGCGCGGGCATCGCAGTATGCCTCGTTGCCATTTATCTTTTCGGCGGAAGATGGCTGTACAGCCTGTTTTTCGAAGAACAGCATATCATTGAAATCGGTGTCAGCATCATCCATGTCATTATCTTCGTCGTCATTTTCCAGATCTGTCAGGTTATTTACATGGGATGCCTGCGCGGTGCGGGAGATACGCTTTATACGGCAGTTGCATCCATGATCAGCGTTACATTTATTCGTACGATCGTTTCGTATCTGGGCGGTTACACGCTGGGGCTTGGCATCGTCGGAATCTGGTTCGGCGTGCTGGCGGATCAGATGTCACGGTTTATCTTTGCAACGATCCGATTCAAACAGGGAAAATGGGTGAAAATTAAGATTTAATTGAATCAAGCAGCGAAGCGGATTGCGAATATCCGCTTGACGTAACGATTCAGAGCCATGCGAAATGGTACTCTGAATCATTACCAATACAAAACTAAAACAGGAGGAAGCAAAACGATGTACAAATTTGACAGAGAAGCCTATGACAGGCGGATGGAGTGGTACCGCGACGCCCGTTTCGGCATGTTTATCCACTGGGGGCTTTATGCCATCCCGGCGCGCGGAGAATGGGTGCGGAGTACCGAGCAGATTCCAAAAGAAGATTACATGAAATATTTTGAGGAGTTCAATCCTGTTGATTTCGAGCCGCGGAAATGGGCCAAGGCGGCGAAAGAGGCCGGTATGAAATACGTGGTTCTGACTGCCAAGCATCACGATGGATTCTGCCTCTTCGACAGCCAGTATACCGATTTCAAATCCACCAACACGAAATGCGGCCGCGACCTCGTTGCAGAGTACGTTGATGCCGTCCGCGCAGAAGGACTGAAGGTCGGTTTGTATTTCTCCCTGCTCGACTGGTTCCACGATGATTTCCCACATTACGGCGACCGGAACCACCCGATGCGGAACAACCCGGCATATAAAAACGATGACCGCGATTTCGACCGCTACCTGACCTACATGCACAATCAGGTACGCGAGATCTGCACAAACTACGGAAAGCTCGATGTGCTGTGGTTTGACTTTTCCTACGATACGCTGCGCGGCGAAGCATGGAAAGCGACGGAGCTGATCAATATGGTGCGGAAGCTCCAGCCGGATGTCATCATCGACAACCGTCTCGAGGTGAGCGGAGAGGGCTACGGTTCTCTGGCGGCCGGAAATCCGACCCCGTACCACGGCGACTTTGTGAGCCCGGAGCAGATGATTCCGCCGAATGGCATCCAGGATGTAAATGGAAACGATATCGCCTGGGAATCCTGTGTTACGATGAACAATCACTGGGGTTATTGTGCCAACGACCACTTCTTCAAACCGGCACCGATGCTGATCAAAAAACTGGTCGAGTGCGTATCGAAGGGTGGAAACCTGCTTTTGAACGTCGGCCCGGACGCCAGGGGAAATATCCCGGAGGAGTCGATCGAACGGCTGGCTGAGATTGGAAAGTGGATGAAGAAAAACGGAGAGAGCATTTACGGCTGCGGAAAAGCCGGTATTGAAAAACCGGACTTTGGCCGTGTGACGCGCCGCGGAAACCATCTGTATTTCCATGTCTATGAAAATACCGTTG